>Ga0224511_10001088_pt1 | contig 15507 bp, 8 predicted proteins | sample SF_May12_sed_USG_2_FD_169988 | JGI IMG/M metagenome (GOLD analysis project Ga0224511, IMG submission 169988) | Sediment microbial communities from San Francisco Bay, California, United States - SF_May12_sed_USGS_8_1 | ecosystem: Environmental > Aquatic > Marine > Sediment | place: USA...
AGACACACTTTCAAAGTTGTATTTCCCATTCTTAAAGGGAGGCAACTCCGCATTCATTGCAGCGATAGTGATTGGTCTCTTTTCAAAAAGCGCATATTGATCACTCGAATAACTACGGCCAGGATGGCCCCAATAGAAAGAAGATGGGATTTAATTACTGAACCTTGATAACCCAATGATCTTTACACCTTCATAACATCGATTAGAACTCTGAATTGAACGACATTTTTGAGAAAATTGAAGTATAAGAAGTGTTTGCCGGGTTTTCTCTCGCTCTAAACAGAGGCTGGTGCATTCGAGTCTCTATCATTGTGCAATAATGGCACTAACACTCACTGACAGAGGTGAAAAACTGCACTCTGAAACCTTATTTCTATATTTCTGTTCAACATTTTTCTATTCAGACTTGTGTAACTACAGGTTTAGTAAGCACCATATGCATCTGCAAGAGATTTTTCCAAACATCAGCGCATAAGCCGAGAAATCAATGCAAACACCAGCTCGGCATTTATTTTCTATCTCGACGCCAATTCTGTTGCGTTGACGGTTTGAAAAGTGCATCGCCGACGGGTCTAAGTATGCGCATTGGATAGGGCCTTATCTAAGCTTCCATTTGAGCTGGGTATTTGGCCCATTTGTTCATGGTAGGCTTGAGAATCTGAAAACAAGTGAAGACACTTTTGGTCATGACATAACCCCTCTAAGCATACATAATTCTTCTGAATAACAGCTGGAAGCATAACTACCACCCGGTTCATAATGTTTGTGTCTTTGTGTTGTAGTTGAATGCAGTATTACAGTCAGGACTGGATGCGGATGCCTCAAGATTTCTCCAGTCGTATCTGATGTCAGCTAACTGTCAGCTAGTCTGAGTGGCCACCTCCATTGATTACACAGTGACTATCTTACTGCGCTGACGATGTGCAGCACATGCTATTATGAGGCTGCCATGTGGCGAGTTACCCTCTTTACGTAACTCACTGTCCTCCTATATCACCACTGTCTCCTTCTCATCCATTTAACATTGTACTGTCCCGCTGAGCCTGTTTGAAGAATAAAGAGAATCTGTTTTTATTATAAACTCTTCGCGTCGCACAAACCTATCAAATGCGGTTCTGTCAAGATTGGTTTCAAGACTTGCTTTGTACGTATGTGGTCTGAAGTCTGGTGCATTACGTGTTAGATGTAATTCAACCAGAAGGGCCTGTTGGTTGCCTTCAGCCCCTCAAATCAACAGCAGGAGTAGCTTGACTTCTATGATAATCACTGAATTGGTCATGCACTTTTGTGAATAACTTGAAATAATCAGAAAATAGATTACTGCAAGTGGCTATTGCATCTGACCATATGGTGAGAAAGCTGGAGTTTCTAATAAGACGTGTGCCTACAAGCCCTACATATGATTTCATAATCAATGTGCTAATGACCGCTTTCATTTGTGACCTGGTATTGAAACCAAATCCACTTATTCGGGAGCAAATTTATTCTTATGAACCCAGTAGATGGTGAGTGACTGACTGCATGTTATTGTGTCATACCCATTTATAAGTTTACCAATCTATTTCTCAATCGAATCGGTGACAGCGAGTGACGCATGTCAGTGTCATTGATCTAATAGGTAAAAAAATGAAAAACTCCACACCGGCCCATCTAGAAACAAAGTAGTCCGAAAGCGAAGTTGCCCTACCTTAAAATTATTTGACCCTTGATCGTGATTGGTCAATTGAAAGCGTAAACAGGATATGCGCCATTTTCAAACAATTTTTAGATATCATTTTCTAGCTTTAGTTTATTCAAAAACCAGCCAAAACGGCCGAGTTTGTTCATGCTGCTTTTTAGTCTAACAAAGGCTCCCGAAGATGAGCGATGATCGTAAGTAGCCGTTGCTAATATAAACCTGGGGCCTTGGCCCGAAGATGCCCAGTGACTCTGAATCAGTGAGCGACTCCTGGACGTGAGACTGAAACTGAAAGTGAAAAATATTAAATAAAACTAACTCAGTAACTGTCCCAACCCCTGGGCCTGAGTGGCCCATTTGCTATGAACGCCTTCAGTCCTCGAGTTTGGATCCCGAAATTGTTAAGTCATTGTCATTATCCACCCCTACAGCGTATCCTAGTATTACTTGTGGTGCTCGGATATCAACTCTGGTTTCACTGGTGGACTGGTGGTTGTCCCAATAAAATGACCACACCATCACCCATGGGCATGGTAAGTAAATCGTGACTGACCACTGACTGGTAAGTGGTTTGCATGCTTGAAGTTGAGCTGATCATAGTAATGATGATTATCATTCTTTCAGATATTATTAAGTCAGCTAACGTCATCCTTTCTCAACTGACTGTACCCACACGAGTCCAGTCTATTGATGAGTTGTCTTCTGATCTGTTTGTTACTCTCTATGAGGGGCTATGCGGAGAGCGGCTGCCAGGTAAGTGTAGCACTGAGAATTGAGATGGTATATTTCCACTTCACATGACATCCCAGTGACTGCATAGTGCATTCATTGGCCGCTTCTATGCTAACCATAATTCTGAGGAAACAGTATCAAGAGTAGCTTGCTGGGTAGTAACAGCCATGGTTCGCCCATACAACTTTTTAATTTAACCATTTTCTTTCTGTTTGGGCACTTGGCCATCCTATTTAGCGGATCTCCTAAGCCTGAGGCTTGTTGGAGCGGTAGGAGCTAGGATAAATGTGACCAGCTCACACTCACAATGCGGGCCTGCCATGGCCTGTATTCGATCCCACGTTCTCACGATTGCAAGCCCAGATCTTTTAACGTCTGAGCTATCCCTTTGTAGTCCGTCTTTGTTTGTAGATTTGATAGATAATGCCAGTTGCGATGAGGATCGGCAGCATAATATCCAGTGTGTCATTGATTCCCTGTCTATGGACGTCCTTCACACTTCACTCTCACATATCTCGGCCGCTGACATCATGAAGAGGAAACGGTCTTCACTTATTAATCTGTTGGATATCTTTCATGGATTACTAGAGTACATTCTGGATGGCATCGCTAAGGACACGGATGGTGAGTCTCCCTCACCTCACACATGTGTATCACCACATCACGTATATGTATACAAAAAATGGTATCGTTTGGTTGAATGACCCCTAACCTCCCGATCAGCATATAAACTTCCCACAATCCTAGGTCACCAGATCACCCCCTCCCCATACCCAGTAATGGCGGGGTTCCACTTAGTTATACTTGCTATGACATTTCTCATGTATGTTGTCATCTTACTAAACTGTCACATGGCCCAATCAGACCACCATTTCAAATTATTTGCCTGGACTGGCAGATTTACTGCCCTTTACACTAATCATCATTTTCACTGTAGAATCCGAAGCAGATGATCAGAAACATGTCAGGTAATGAGTCAAAGAAAACGCTGAGTTCTCGAAAACACCAACTTAAACTCAACTCTCGTAGAGTACCTATACTATCAACGGGATATAATAATACAGTGTGCACCCTTATGTTGGCAGGGTGCCCACTGTACAGATAGCCAGCACATAGTTATTCTCTCATGAGAGTTACCCAGTTCATCAATACACAATGCCGTCCAGCTGTCATTGTTCACAGTAAATTCCCGGTGGCAGCATGGGGGTCAGTAATCTTTGATAATACTACCACTTGCAGATTACCAAATAACCGGTAAAACTATTAGAGGTTGGTGACCAGTCGGCTCAAGAGATGTCAGAGCTGTCTACCCAATCGTGAAATCTCCATGTGTACATGTATCAATAGGGGTTATCATGAGCACCCGATCTTACAAACAGATGATCAGACCTTATGTTATGTAAAAACACAGCGATTCACTGTAAAGCAATTCTCGAACACCTCATTTAGTATAAAGAAGATTTAGTATCTAGAAGCTATCTGGAAGTCTGTGAATGAATTTTGTTACTAGTAGTCAGTTACACATTTGCTGAGAATTCCAGACGGTTTTTGTTCTACCCAGTTAAAGATTGTGAGGATAAGGTCGCTCTTCTCACTCCGGCCGGCGTATTATTTACCGGAATTCTGTTGGGCAAGGTTTATTAACCTCTGTTCGTCTCTCATTAGGCCAGGTTTATCATTCTCTGTGCCTCTCACTAGGTAAAATATTTTAACCTCTCTGACACTCACTAGGTCAGGTTTATTCTCCTCTGTGCTTCCGTCTAGGTCAGGTTTATTAGCCTCTGTGTCTCTCACTAGGTCAGGTTTGTTATCCTCTGTTCGTCTCCCACTAGGTCAGGTTTATTATTCTCTGTGCCTCCCACTAAGTCAGGTTTATTCACCTCTGTGCCTCCCACTAGGTAAGCTCTGTCCTGCAGGTATGAGGATACAGATGATAACACGGAAGAATTGATAGCGCTGGGCAGACAAACTTCACCAAACAGTCCTAGTCGCAAGAAGCGCAGAAGCTCCCGTGAGTGTTTACCGACCTAACCGAACCTAACCTCTAGGCTATAGCACCACCTTCATTTCACCCTGCTTCTTCGTTATACCTTTGTGATGGAACAGCTGTTATGAGGGGTGCAGAAATTGGCCTACTGAGTTTTAGGCTCAGTGTTTCCCAGGGCGCGTCAGGAGATTTCTGCTTGCACCCGGGTGCCCCATAGAGAAGGTAACTCTATAGAAGCGCTTCCTTTATTTAACGCCGGGATCCGAAGCGGATGAAGCCGGTATCGCGAAAGACAAAGTTTTTGTCCGAACCGAATCAAATCCGGGACTTCAGGTTCAAAGCCCAGTATGCTATCCCACTCGGCTATCGCTTCACCATCGCTAATTCATATCAGCAAGTCCCCCACTGGACTGTTACCGACAGTTGGATTTAAGGTTCCTTGTTAAAATCGGGACATATTTAGTTGTATTTGTTTTAATTCTTGTTTGATTTAAATCACACCTCATTTGACAAATGAAACTCGTTCATATGCTGGATGTATACATGGACGTCTATCAACGATATCGGCGAGTTGACATGGCTCAAATTTTCAAGGAGACCTCTCGGATTCCTGAGGGGTCTCGAAACGAGCACCGGATGTTAGCATGCTAATCAGCGTGACACATTGTGAGGTTTCCTACCCGACAACAATAAAGTTTGAGATGAATACTGAGCGAATATCTTGTTTGATCCACACTCGGCCCCATACGGAGCCACTCTATTTTCGTTCATTACCACTGCATAAATATCCGTCGAATAAACCCAGCAATAGGAGAGCACACACTGGTAACATACGGATAAACTAGCTGATGTGGTTTATTTAGGTGACAAGACAAAGACGGTCACACCTCAGGTGATAAACCAGCCCATGGCCAGCAGCTCAATGCAGAGTATAGGTGAGTTAAGCACAAACTGTCACCAGGGATAATTGGTTGAAGCATGAGCTTTGAACCATAAGTGTTGAAGTGCAGTGAAGGGCCTATATTTTCACTGAACGGTACTCTCCACTTGGCAAATTGTCAACGACTTCTTTGAAAAGCAAACCCTCATCCACTCATTGTTTTTCAAATAGCCCATGATATATACGTTCTTTAGTCACTCATTTGTAATACTCACTACTGCAATAAAGCCGACATATATAGTAAAACATTCAAATGTGTGAGAGTCACAATGATACGATTTTGTATGCAAAAAAATAACTTCAATTTCAACCGCTGAACTGAACGCTGTCTGAAATCAGACCCACGAAATGGTGTATTACGGGTCCAGATTTCAGCTCCAACTGCCGAGCCACGTTTTTATGCAAACACTCGTTTTGGCTGAGCAAGTTGGTGTTGTAAACCTGTAGGACCCCAGCACTCCACTGTATCACTGACTAGTTGCTGTATATCTTCCTCAGATCCTGGTGCAGAGTCGGATATATCAGATGGTTTGTCACAGAAGCCCGTTACAGGCCGTGGACAGCGGAGACCAGCTCATCTTCCTCATTGTGAGTTAGTCACGTAATCATCTCACCTTCCTGATGTGATTCTTATAGCAATCGATCAACGAGCGTTAACCAATAATATTATTGATAACTCTTTTGTAGCTACTAAGGTTTTGGATCAAACATTCACCAAACTCGTTGTACCAAAGACCACATCACTTCCTGTCAGACATGACACTGATGGACCAGCCACCTCGGAGCGCCACTCAATGGCTCCACCTGCATCAGATTATCCTTCAATAGCTCCTCCCGCCTCAGAAACCCATCCGGTCACCCCAATCACGTCTCAGAGTCGTCCACTCGCTTCCAATACTTCTGACCCTTGTTTGGTCCCTCTTCATACTCCAGAAAGTCGTCCACTAGCTTCCGCGACAACAGAGCGGCACTCACTAACTGCCACTGGGGCAGAGCGTTATCCGGTTGCCATCGTCTCGGAACGCCACCCAGTTTCGACCACTTCAAATCGACACCCTGCTCCAACGACCACTTCCGAACGTCTCCCAGTGGGTGCATCGGATCGTGAGAAACCTCGAAGGCGGACTGAGTTAAGGTCCTTACGAGAATCCATCACCCAGCGTAGTGGAGATAAAGATAGGTAGGAACCCGTAACCAAAATCAATTATCTGATTGATGAGATGACGGAGCTACCGTTTAGGGATTATTCATCACCGATATAGTAACTACCACTCATTGGTTTATTTAGAGGTATTTGTGATGAGTCAGAGACCATGGTACGTGCTGTTGAGCCACGAACAACAAAACGCCATGTCTCCTTCTACAGCGACCGCACCCTGGATAACAAAGAGAAATGCTCTGACAGGTGTGTACTTCTTTACTCCTGCAATTGACTGCGAGTACAGAACACAACTGCGGCAAGAACTGCAACTGCACCACTCACCTGAAGCAAGCATTGCACAGCTTGCCTGCAACCAACTTTTGCTCTACAGTTCTGTCTCTTAAATATCTTTTTACCTGCACCTTTCTCTTTGTTGTAGGTTAAGTCTGTCTGGGCGCCTCTCCGAGTTTTTCAATAATAAAGAGAACGTCAGTGAAATATCGAAGGTAAACTTGTTCGTCTAGACTGTCCAGCCCACTCACCGAACTAACCCGACCCTATTCACCAAAATAGTCCGGTCCACTCTCCGAGGTAATCCGGCCCTATTCACCAAGATAGTCCTGCCCACTCACCCGAGATAGTCCGGCCCAACTTCCAAAATAATCCAGCCCTTTTCAACAAGATGGTCCGGCCCACTCACCCAGATAGTCAGGCCCACTCTCTGAGATAGTGCGGCCTACTCACCAAGATAATGCAGCCGATTCATCGAGATGGTCAGAGTCAGTGAGACCATCACAACTGGGTCATTCCAATGACAGAATTGACCTCCGGCTGTGACAAAGTTATAACATATTGTGCATAATTCTGAAATGAGTCTCACTGCTGATGGGCTTCTTTTCTTTGTGTGGACCTTAAGCAAGCCTCTCACTCCAAATTGCTAGCGGGGGCCGGATCCCCACATTAAAAAATAGAGGTCCAAACCAGTGGATACGGGTCAAGATCACTCCACGGTTAAAGATCCACCTCTCACCTTCGAGCTCTCTCCAAGGAGAATAGCCGAGTTTAGGCCAGTGATGTGTAAACACGCTGCTTAGGGTGACTGCCCCAACCTGGAGCAATGATACCGACCCGCATGTGGTGCTCCGTGCTAAGCCATAACGGGTGAAAAACAACTAAGTATCTTACACGGCAGCTTCGCCATAAGATCTAATACTCTCTAATTTTTTTTCAGAATCAATCAAACAAGGCATTCACTAGCACTGGTAAGTTACCCCATGGTCTCCTGGTTGTCTATAACCTGCACTCTGAAATCAGTTCAATTATCAGGCAAACAGCGCCGAAATCGTCCAGAACACCAACGCAGATAATGTCAACCGGTGAAAGGGTCAATATTGAGTGAGACTCTCGATAGAGAGGATGGTTTCGGATCATGTAATGTTATGTCGTCTATAGACGGTTTCGGGATTGCGGGGGGGTCTATCATCTGTTTTTGCCAACAATGCGCAGTGAACCGTGGGTGTTCGGTAACCATTACGTAACATATCTGTGGCACCGTTATGTGCCTGGCACAGCTAGCCCATTGTCAATAGCAGAATCGGTAACAAGTGGGTGCCAGGAGTTCTTGGCTACTCGAATTGTTGGACTGATTTGTGCCAAGTGTCAAGTGACAAATGGAAACATTGGTTTCATTTGATTTTGTGCGCATAAATCGCAGCAGATATGTACAGCTAGGTTTGATCTACCCTCACCTGTCCTCCCCATGAGAAGTCGCACCCGCTTCTGGTCATTGATTTCCATGCATTTCCGATGATGAGTCGCTACTTCGAAACCGGAACTCTCGCGTACTCATAGCGTGAGTGTCCTGCTGGAATGTCACTACGTGAGCCACTCACACTTCCCTGTCAGTTTCCCAGCTCAGCCCCTCGGTGGCCACTTTAATCTGGAATGTTCTGGGCGTTGTTTTGCCCCACCTGACCCGTGTTTTACCCCCATTGTCCGCTCTATGACCACCACTACTGGTAACAGTCACTTGACACCCGTCAATGACTGTCCGCCTTTCTATCACTTTATGTAATCTCTATAATCTCAACGAGATCCCCGCATGATTTTCTGTGATACCCATAGAGCAGGGTTTTTCTACTCTGGCACTTAGTCCTCCTATGTAATGGACCTCCTAAGCTGTTGACTTGTTGAACCGGTAAGAGCTAGGAATTATGTGAGTAGCTCATTCTCACAGCGAATCTTTAGATCTTAAGCTAGGCGCTGAAGCCATTGAGCTATCCTGCTATCCTATATTCGCTGTTCTCTATGGCTACTAATATGAGGATATCAGTATGGTATTACCTAGCACAAGTGTTGTTCTATACCCGGAACTCTGTGTGGGCTAATGGAGACTTTCCATCCTACCCGAGACCAGATGCCGGCAATACCCTGGAAACACATACAGCGTATAATTAGAACTGGTGATTAATTGCCGCGATTCATTTGCTCGCGCTGTGTGCCACATCTCAGCCCGGCTCCTCTCCGTAATACCGCCTAGCCGTTCATTAATATTGGTATTTCAGGGTGGGTGAACGACGCACATACCAGGTCTGACAGCCGGACAAATGGCAGGTAAATATCAGCCCACACTTGACTATGGGCGCCAATTGGCCGCCAACCACTCACTCACCGATACACCATCGATTGTTGTTGGTTGTTGATGAATGCGGTTATGGAACACAGTAAATGATGGTGGGGGGTTCCGCTCGACTAAGCGCGGGAATTCATCTTCATCAACGAAACATCCGTGTGCCGAAAGTCACCTCCCACGCTTCGGCGATGGATCAAAATTTATCAAAGGCATCCACCGCCACCATTGCTACCACCACCACCGGTATTCTCTTGTCTCCATGCCACGCTTCGGCGGAAACCAAACATCTTCTCTTTGGCACGCTATGTGGCAGCAAGCGGATGTTGACCAGTGATTACCTGGGTGGTATTTCGTAGTAGGCTGTCATATCTGTTATCATAACAATATCATATGCATGTATGGGGGTGTTTGTATCATGTGTGTACATTGTACGTGTATCATCTGTCGGCATCCTTCATACATGTATGTATGTCATATCTTTAGTTTGTAGTGGTATTATCGATCTATATCTCACGTGTAGATCATGGCTGTGACTCATATCTGTATTTCATGTATATTTGTCATAAATTGTAGTGGGGAGGGCTTATCCAGCGGTAATTTCCTCTTGGCCGCAACACAGGTAAGTGGCGCTGATAATCCACTGCATTTAATACCTGCTGAACAGATTAGCAGTCCTGATATCCCGTCTTAAGGAAATTCCATGCGTCACATCCCAGCTACATCCGTGATTGCTACTCAACAAACAATGATTAATACATACCGGGAGCCTGTGTGTGCCAATGTTGGGATAAAGTCTAAACATTAAACCGCCTCCCCCTTGCCAGCCGCAGCTGACTGGGAACTCCCTTCTTTCTCTTATATAGAGATGCCCCAGAACACAACAAAGCAAGCAGCCGAATGAACCCAAGCCCCCTGCCAGCCCAAAAAGAAATGCGCAAACTCTCACTGCTGATACACACACAGCCACAAGACAGGTGAGATTTCATATCTGGGAACAGCTGGGATTCACTGTTGAAAGACATGTGATAATCACTACCAAGGAATAACGAAGTGAGGCTTCCTATCATAAGACATACGAGATTCCCTGTCAAACAGGGAGATTCCTTGTGCTAACACACATGTGACACTTATTGATGGAGGGTAGGTGAGGTACAGCTGCGCTCCTGTACCCAGTGTATAATAATTCTCTGCGGTTCACCCGCTTGCAGACTCTTAAGAGGCTCTACGAAGAGGAGCTGCGGAGAATGAAAGCTGAGAGGGCTCAGCTGATATCTGAGGAGAGATTCGAGACTCGAAAACAGGATGAATTCTACAAGGAGAACCTGCAGAAGCTATCCGCAGCTATCAATCAAATACCAGCACCACGGAGATCGCCGAGACTTCGTAACAAACCAAAAGGTGCCCCTATCCTATCCTATCCTATCCTATCCTATCCTATCCTATCCTATCCTATCCTATCCTATTCTATCCTATCCTATTCTATCCTACCCTACCCTATCCTATCCTAGCCCCACTATCTACGCGCTACAATCCCTTACAAGTTTGTGCGCCCATTTGTGCTTTCTCGTCGATTTTGGATCGCAATGTGAACTAAAAGAGGCCTGCCCGTAGTATTGGTTCTCTGTGGGGGAGGGGGAGGGCTCTTTAATTCTTTGGAGTACCACCTCCCTGGGGTAAACCACGAACCACTCTGAAAACAACCCAATGGTTTAATGATGTAATCCATGTAAACAAGGTGGTCTTATCTATGCACTTTCCGCCCATAATCCTGGCTGCACTTTAGACTGTCCATGCGCTTCCCTGCCAATGTTCCTCACGCAGTTAATCATATTTTGAGATAAATCTGTTATTTCCTACCTGTTTACATTACAGGCTTTTTAACGGAGAAGCGAAAGGTTATAACAAAAACAACTAAGAAACCTGCACGAGAGGCAACCTCTAAACATGAAACTAGTAAGTACAGTCATAGATCCGCGAGCCCCATTCAGCTCGTGTCATTGTGTCGTCAGCTTGTTTGTCATAGCCATCCAACTAACAATCCAAATGGCCACTAGACCAGAGGTTTCTGTAGGCATGGGCACCTAAGCCTTGACTGTTATCAATGGCTTCTGCACTCATGTTCAGCGCTTGATTACTTTACCCATTGTCCCCTCAGTTCTTGTCTAGTCGCCATTAGGAAAAGTGAGATTTTTTCAATTTCAACTACCTATTTCTAACTCACCTTAGCCAATTATGGTGTGTTGCACTGCACCAACTGCAATAAAACTGTGAAATACCATTGCTCATCCGCTTTAGATACTGCGATGGTCGTTTTCCCGTCTGGTCTGATATATATTCTCCTGTAGCCATCTGAATATATGTGCAGAGTTTTAGTCAGATAGACTATAGTTTTGGTCGATGATTTTACAGTAGCTGACCTTATGACCTTACGGGAGGATTTTCCTCACCTGTACCTGGCCCCGGAGACGGTGACTAAAATGTGGCAGGAACACCAGCGACAGCGCGATGCTCTGAAACGAGCGGAGACCCGAGATCGGCAGCGACAGCGAACGGTAAACACTCAGCTCGCAGAAGCGGAAAAAAAACAGCTGATGGTGTCACACATTCTACAAAAGGAACGAGATCAGGCTGAGAGAATGGTGAGTCCCACTACTGACTGACCGTCCCATTACTGACTGACCGTCCCACTACTGGCTGACCGTCCCATTACTGACTGACCGTCCTATTACTGGCTGACCGTCCCATTACTGGCTGACTGTCCCATTACTGACTGACCGTCCCATTACTGACTGACCGTCCCATTACTGACTGACCGTCCCACTACTGACTGACTGTCCTATTACTGACTGACCATCCCATTACTGACTGACCGTCCCACTACCGACTGACCGTCCCATTACTGACTGACCGTCCCATTACCGACTGACCGTCCCATTACTGACTGACCGTCACATTACCGACTGACCGTCACATTACCGACTGACTGTCCCATTACTGACTGACCGTCCCATTGCTGACTGACCGTCCCATTACTGACTGACCGTCCCATTACTGACTGGCCGTCCCATTACTGACTGACTGTCCCATTACTGACTGACTGTCCCATTACTGACTGACTGTCCCATTACTGACTGACCGTCCCATTACTGACTGACCACACAGGGTTGTGGCTGAGTGAGAGACTGTTACTCCCAACCTGTCACTTCTATGATGACTCACATGTTATAGAGGGAAATTAAGGAGCGGAGAGATTGCGTCATAGAAAGTCGGCGACGCGCCAGGGAGGCCAAACAAAAGTCAGCGCGTGTGAATAAATATTACGATGATTATGTGATTCACACCAAATCTCTGCTGCTTCGGAACAAGACTAATGAAGAGCAGGTACAGATGGCACCTAATAATCGTGATCTCAGATCTGTATGATGTAGTAATATTACACTAACAGCTATGAGTTACTGGTTGGTTAAAGTGTTGGTGGTGTGGACCCATACCGACCTTTAGACCAGAGTTCTCAGGGTCAAGTCCCAGGACAGAATCACTTCGTTATTTTTTTTAAAAGAGGGTAAAAGTTGTCCTGAACAGTGTGGGGATATGGCTCTTAAAGAACCGGCAACAGGGTAGCCCAGATCAGGCGGCACTTCTCTTTTTCATGGCTTTCATCTTCCCCGGCTCTGAATAGAGCCGGTTCCATTTTGGGTGAACAGGGGAAATTTTTTGTTAAAAAATCTTGCGCATAAGGTCTCTTGAACCCAGGATCTTCAGCACCGGTGGCAAGCGCTCCAACCGCTGAGCCACAGTGCCTCCCTTACAACCTTCTCCATGGGCCTCACCCTGACATGCTAGCTAGTGATGCTGCACATGTAAAAGGAACTGACCTTACCTTACAGCTGTTCAGACGCCTTTTCTCGGAGGGTCTGAAGGTACAAAGGGAAAGGATGAGGGAAGCGAGAAAGGTCACTCGTGAGGCGCGCCAGGCTCAGAGTCTCCAGCAGCTGGCACAGGTGCAAGCTCTGGAGAATTTCTACAAAGATCAGTTCGCCATGCTGTCCGAAAACATGGCTGAGCGATCAAAAAATGCCCAGATTCGAGACAATGCACAGGCTACGGTAAGTAAGTCCGCGGACTCGGTGGCACCACCTCTAGGGCTCACTACCTTACCAGTGAATGTATGAGTGGGTAATAGCTCACTACCGGAATTCAGCTCAGCTGCACGGAAGTGATTGATTAGTTCGACCAGTCCTTGTACGATTCTTGGACTCATGACACCAGAAGACGTTCATTAGTACGCATATAGAATTGTCATTGATAGAGACATTCTATTGCTTTCAGATTATCTCAAAGATGAAACGAGAATTACGAAAGAAGATGGAAGATGACATTGCCGGCTTCCAAGAGCAGCTACGAAATGACGATGAAGATTTTTATCATCGTCAGCTTGATGCGGAGAGAGCGCTTCGCCAACTGACTGTAACTCGATTGCAGGCTGGGGTCTAGCAATTGTGACTCTACTCATTTATTACAAGTAACTAAATTTAGCTCTCAGTTTTATAGCGAGTGTCCCGTGTGGGTTTGGTAAATAAAGTTGGTGCGAACCTGTATAGTTGACGGATTATGGTTTTTGTTTGACAAATCTTCTGATTGAGTATTCAATGATCCTTGATGACATCACGAATGACACAATGCGCAGAATGAAGGGAGGTGAAGGTGTGGGTGTTCCAAGGCGTGGGGAGCACATCAATCAGCGGGCTCCATATAAGTGGGCATCCGTGCCACTACTCGTCATTCTGCCTGCGCTCACAGAACGGTCAACACTTCTCTCCGCTCTTCTCATCCACCGATCGTCACCAATAACAGGTAAGTGTCTCTCGTTCTATTCTCAACCAGTAAGTATCGCGGCATAGGTAACATGACCACCAATTCATTTACTGTCAAAGACAATACAACAGGGAATTTCCAAATTGTCATTAGTCAGATGCATTCTCCACGCCGAAACAAAATACAGCCTAATAGAGTTTGAGTTATCGGTGGTTTTTTGCACCCACATATTTCTGTGGGCGAGTTATCTCAGCACAAAAGCGCAACAGCCTATCGACCCAATACAACAAGTTTGACTAATCGACTATTTGTGACAATACATACACTGAGTAGATAACCAATTTCTTTTGAATGAATGTATCATTAGCGTTGACCAGTGAGGCTGACTGCCCTTACCGTAAACACCATGCATAGCATGGTCGTGCTGTTGACCATTCTAATTAAGCTGAGTTAGCTCTTTGCATTCACTGATGCGTAGTACACAGTACGATTTCTCGCCCACTCTTCTGTTAGGTAATAACAGTATGACCAGCTGGCCCTAACAGGCTTCATGCCTCGCTCGGCCAGTGTTGGTGTCCAGCTGTCATCATGCCTGGCTCGCTTCTGATTTATGGTGATTGATATGTTGTAGTATGGGTCATGTAAGCAGATCTGATGAGATGGAAGGTCTTTACGCCGTGGACTGCGACATCGCTCCAATCGTTCCTCTCACTCTCCGTCATGACGCGTCCCCGATGAACTCAGTTACTGAACCCATCTGCCATAATCCTGGCTTCCACCCTAAACTGGATGAGATGAGACGCCAACAGTAAAGATATCCCAGCGATTTCTGATTCCCCGATAAAATATATTTTTCTATCGCGCTTTGTGAAAGACGAACGGGGTTACCTCATAAGATAATCTAAACCTTGATCACCTCAGCACGTTGTAATGCACATCATTTTTTACAATCGTTTTACCATGCAGTGGCATATTGTTTCGCTGGATAAACTTATCTTCATAATACAATATGTACGCATCTTTACATCCATGCAGACGCACCAAACGCTATGCTCTCTCCATAACCTGCTTGGGCAGATGTGTTGATAGATTCACAATTAGATAGTGAAGGCAGTTTGCATCATTTAGCAATGTTCTCTAGAGCTATAACAGGGCTCTTTGACGGCCACAGATACTGCATTAGAGTCCTAAATACAGGGTCAAAGTTGGGCTTTCAGCCGTTCACCAGACCCTGCTTATCATCACAGGATAAAACATTTCCCCTGTGGGCTGAGAGCTGTCATCTGTTGCCAGGGAAAAATCGTGTGTCCGTATAGGGAAACGAGTTAAAGGTTATGTAATAGGGATGAAGTACTTTTGAAAATTCCTGCATATTGATCTCACACGTATTTAGCGTAGTACAGAAGAAAACAAAGTTGACATTTGCATATTGAGTCCCTTCCATTTCTGTACCATGATGGTGATAGCTTGTCTCATCTTGCTCGACAGGAAGATTGCAATCCGGAAATCTTTCCCCACCCTAAGACATAAAAACAGGTTTGGCGTCGCATAACAATTTTTAACAATAGGCTTCATGTAGAGC
>Ga0224511_10001089_pt1 | contig 15504 bp, 3 predicted proteins | sample SF_May12_sed_USG_2_FD_169988 | JGI IMG/M metagenome (GOLD analysis project Ga0224511, IMG submission 169988) | Sediment microbial communities from San Francisco Bay, California, United States - SF_May12_sed_USGS_8_1 | ecosystem: Environmental > Aquatic > Marine > Sediment | place: USA...
AAATAATAACGTTAAAATGTTCACAAATGTGAATAATGTATCATCTTTGACGTTTTGTAGGAGGAAAACCTTTAGTTAGTCGCATATCTTTTATTGTATCATTGTTTTCGTCATGAAGCTTAGGTTCATAAAAATAATCAGATAACAATGTTACCTTGCTTGTTTTTACATAATACCGCATCACAAAACAGCCATTGATATGTTTTAGGGCGTAAATATAATATATTTACATACTATGTGCGAATTTTAAAACAAAAGCTATGATGCAATAAGATGTTAAAAATACTTCTAGAAAACTAATCATTTGCAATTAATTACAATCAAGGTAATACGTTTTCAAACAAAAAAATCGGAAAACGCCTAGAAATTTTGTACAAAAAGCCGGTTTTCGGGATACGGCGGCATATTGCACGTGCTTTCAAAATAGGCTATAAACCCGCATGAGCTGACGTCATAACGTCAAAAACGTCTTATAGTCGTTGCAAGCGGACATAAAACTGCATGTATGCCAACTTTCATAAAAATCGGCTAACCGTTACTTTTTGCGGAGAAACCTTTTCAGGTACCTTAAGTTCGAAGTACCGCAATACAAATTACCATAGTTTTATCCATTCCAACCATAGTATTACTGATAAAATGGAGATAAAAATACAGATTAGCATTTTATAGACACACTAATGAAAGCGTTAGGTTTTCGATTTTGGTATCTTACATATATATGCTGATATAATGTTTTAGTCTAATATGGGCAGAAATGTAAAGAAATAATTGTTGAACAATTTCATCATGTAATTTCAAATTAGCTGTATACCACATTTCATATTTTAAGGTTTGTTTGCTTCAGGCCATGTACCGTATCCCTCCGTTCTTCCCGTCCCTATCCGTGTTGCTGTGCCGGAGACTGGACGCCGTCGGCGCCAACACCCTGGTCTTTGACAGAAGGAGGGATGCGTTCATACATCGGGAAGCCATGAGCACTATAACATGTCAGGCACAAGGACATAATGCTGTTGTTTTTCATTTTGGAAGCCAGTCTGAAGGTACAACCACTCCCGGTCTCAGGTCAGACACCGACATGCTTATCTCAATGAACGACTTCAACATCATGCTGCACTGGTCTGACTGGAAGCGGGGAATGATGAACCTTCTGATGGTGAAAGACGAGTCCACGCCTGCTCAGCATTACCTTCTGCAGAGGGTGAGATCAGACGAACCGCTGCCCGAAACACGTGTCGTAGAACCTCGCGACGTCATCGACTCACGGGGACTTGTGTTCGTCAGCAATTTATCTGTAATCGACACAGGTGCTGAGGCGTTCGGCGCTAATCATTTGAGACGTGGTCCATCTATTAGTGACGATGAGGACTTTGATTACGTTCTGGCGTTCCCCTGCACCTCACTACCTGCTGAGATCCTGGCATGGTTTGATGCAATGAGACCGGGCTACTGGCCACCACCAGAGGTTTTCGAAATTGCAAGACAGTGTCCTTGTTTCCTGGTAGCAGATGGTTATAGAGGGAGCCCTACTGAACACATCGAGTGGCGGGTTACGCCAAACTTGATAGAACGGCATCTGATGTTCAGTCTAAATAACGTGCAGAAGAAGTGTCTCATTGTGTTAAAAATGCTGAAAAAGCAGGAGTTGACACCCCATTTACACGAGGGATGCAAGTTTACAACTTTTTATTGTAAGACTGCGCTGTTCTTTACATTAGAGAGAACACCTAGTGACGTGTGGAGGGAACGAGGCTTGTTGGAATGTATTGTGCGATGCCTTCACACGATTGGAGAATTTCTCATTCAGGGCAAGTGCCCACATTATATTGTAGAGAACGTGGACCTGTTTGACAAGAAACTGTGCCGCGAGTGTCAGGTGAAACTGGAGAAGCAGATACGGGCCATGATACAGGACGACATGCACGTGTTGTTCAACTTGCAGATTGACGATCTCGGAGTGAGGCTGATGCAGCTCAATCCACATGTCGAGCGCTTTCCAGACCAAAGCGCGAGTGTATGTGGTAAATTAACATTTGATATTTGGACGTTTTACGTAAAATGCTTCACGTGTTTATGCAAACATATGTGTGACAGCAGAGATACCGGTTTCTACCAAGGTGCAATTGATCTTATTAACAGAACCACTAACATTATGGGATGAGTGGATAACTGAGTTATAAACGTTAACATTATGCGATATTTTATAACTGTGTTATAAATATTAACAATATGCGATATTTTATAACTGTGTTATAAACATTAACATTATGCGATATTTTATAACTGTGTTATAAATATTAACAATATGCATTATTACATGAACTATAAAAAGACGCAACGCGATTGGTCACAGCCCCAAAATAGCCGGGTCAATAAATCTAGATATTGACCCGCTTTCGCTGATATTGACCCGTCTATAAATAGAATTAAAAAATTGACAAAATCCTAGCATACAGCCATTTTTGCATGCAAAAAAGAAGATTGCAGTACAATTAAATTAAAACTAAAATCTTATTCCAGAAAGGGAAAAAATCTTGTTTACCTAAAAATCAATACTCAGTAGCATATTTTAGTGTTGAGTTTTACCGCAAAATGAGAGCACTGTTTAGATTTGTTTACATTTCTTTTTGAAGCAGAATAATTTTTATTTTGAATTCATTTAAAAATATTTAAGTGATTTATACTGTATTTTAATGAAAATTATACCAAAAAGTTGATGTGTAATACTCAGTATAGATCTTTTTTATTACAATGGCATTGCGTTTCTTTGAAAGTCAACAATGTGCTATGATCTAACTTCGTAAGTGGCATTCATGTTCATGACTCCCAAACTTGTTTTCATTTGAACTTGAAGTTGAAGTAGAAATCTACCCAATATATCTTGATTTGCTATTCTTGGAATTAAATTTAAAAAATCGAAGAGTTCAATCAATTTTCGACTGGAATTGAACTGACCCAGCAAACTGAGTAATCATAAAAAATGAGAAAAAAAGTGCCATCTCTACAGGTAAGTTGTTAGTTAGTTTTATAGTATATATTCTAAATAAGTTAATAAAAACTATATGTAGTTCATGTAATAAAACAGTTATTTACTTATTAGCTGGGAAATATGCTGTTGATATTGACCGCAAAAATCGTTATTGACCGAGGCGATAGCCTCGTAAATAATTGTATAATATTTGATAGCTGTGTTATAAATGTTAACATAATGCGATATTTGATGACTGTGTTACACTAACATAATGCGATGTTTGATAACTGTGTTATATTTCTATGGTGTGTACTTATGAGACATTTCCCCGGGGAAGAGATTTTGCACAACAGCTTTTTCCCTTTCATCAGTTTAATTATAGTGTTTGGGAGCTTAAGATTGCTTTATATACCACTTAGGTGAATCCACCGCATAATCTTTGTTTCGCAGTATTTTGTTGTGTGGTTGAGTATTACATTAGGTAAGACAATGACAGAACATTTTCATCCGTACAATTCTAAACTTTAATGTACAACGTTTGTTTGTTTTATAAATGAAATATTTGACATATAATAAAATATCTTTGTTTCTAACTTTCTTGTAAACGAAACAGTATACTGTATCACAACAGCACAAAAGCTGCAAATGTCAATAATAATAATGACATTTTACGAAATACATACATGTAATTTCTTATTTCCTGGTTACTTATTATTTTCTGGTTTGAAGTAAATATACATTTTCTTTATAAAATAATATACAATTATTGACTGTCTGGGAGGTGTATATTTAGTTTTGCTGACCTCTTAAAATCATATAGACCGAGAACGAAGTTCGAGCAAAACTAAATATATACCTCCCAGACAGTCTATAATTGTTATATCGTATACCCTTCTATCTTTTACTTAGCATTGACATTCATTGTTGAGGCTAGTAGATTTATTCATTGAATCATTCAATTAGTTTTCAATAGAAAAAAGTGTCAGTTTTTCTCCTTCTATTTCACTTCTAAATATAATAAATGAGAACATAGGCTACTTTCATTTCAATTTTAAGTTAGATAAAAATAATTATGTTTAACTCTTAACTTTAAAGGGGAGCAACTTATGACAAGTTTATGTTCATTTTTATTTTATTGTTCAGTGCTGCATAGCATACAGTACGGAAGAGGTTTCTTTTGTTTACCATGATGTTGCAGGATTTACACAAGTTTAAATGTGATTTTCAGAGTTTGTTTTAATAGCAATAAAAACGATATATACGTACTTTAGTTGAACTATTTTTTATAATTTGACATCAAATAGATTTTGCTTGGATGTACTCAGTATGTTGTCTTAATTCACGAAAAGATGGTGAAACAGAAGCAGAGTAACCAGTGTTATGTCGGTTTTCTCTCGCTGAAACTGACAGCAGATGTTTATTTTTATCTAAGCTGCTCTACAGTTTATTCTTTAATCTAATGATTAGAAGAGTAAACTATGAACAGTTCGGGTACTGTTAAATTTGTAAAAGTGAAAGTCTTCAAAGAAAGGTTTGTCCAGTCTTTTTTATTCTAAAACAACAGAGGTGTATATCACTTTTGCAGACCTCTCTCTAGACCAATCAAAATCCTGCATTCATAGTTGGTATACGATATTATTTAACATGCGTCGCCGACGAAAAAAAATGTTAATAAAATCATTTCTTAAAAACGTCTTTTCTGTTCCTCTCTAACATTGACTAGTTGCTAGACATTAGGACGAGTAAAGGAACAAAAGTACATGTAAACTACCTCTTGTAAACAAATATAACCTACATCTTAAGAAAAAAAGTATTGTACTTCTATAATAGAAAGATAAATAGTGACCATATAATACGATTTTAAGAACTTTATTGCACACGATAATCACATACCATTTGAATTTTATGAATAGTCTAAAAGTCTATCGAGTTCATCGGAATTATATAATTCGCTTAATGCAGAAATAAAGACAGAAAAACCTGTTTACAAATAATTTATTGAATACAGATCGAGATCACTAAAACAAACAAACACATTTAAGTTACAAACACAAACAACAAACAGTCAAGCAAAGTAACAAACACAAACGGTTTTGAAGTATATCAACAAATAATTATGATATTTTTACGATTCAATAAAAATAAAATAGCATAACAAACATCTAACAGCATGCAAAACAAAAGCAAAGCCAAAAAGTACAAACCATAGCACAGTACACAAGCAATTCATGTAATTTAACAAAACGATACAAGATTTATATATAAGGGAGGGGGGGGGAACATAAATTATTTCGACGAAGTGATCTCTTCAAAACCACGAAAACAGAATGATACTAAAAACTAGATGAGCCTAAAAGAGTGTAAAGAAAGGGATAGCCAATGAAAAGATGCTTGAAACAATACCATACGTTTCAATTCGTAGCTCATTTGGATAGCGCGCGGTGTTGACTTTTTCCCTATTTGACACGGGTTCGAGTCCTACACGGGAAGTTTACACGTTTTTCAAGTTGAGAAGATTGCTTTTTATGTTTCAAATTTCATATTTATGTAAATCTTTTCTGTGTTTATATGATTTTCTTAATTAAAATATATTTTACGCAAAAAATAAAATAAAAATAAAAACATTGAAAACAACGCACAAAAATGAAATATAAAATGAATAATTTTAATTATATCAACAAAGTCGTTAGAACGTAAGACAAACCAACAATTTAGTAATAATAAAAAGTAATATAAAAAGTAAAGCGGATGAGGGGATTCGATCCCCAGTTGCCTGGGTGATAGGCAAGTACGCTATGCACTGCGATGCCATGCTTGTATGGTCAGCGGTGTTAATAGCCTCATAAATATAATATTTAAATATGAATTGCTACCTCACTGACGCTAAATATAGAAAAAATACTGCTACTCCTATATAAATGGACTAGCCGATCTTTGGTGTCTCATAGGTGGTACGCGTCAAAGGGAATTATGTTATATTTATCAACCGGGAAATCCTTTCAGGACCAGAGGACGCGTGTATTTGTTTCACGTTTTTTAACGACAACGAGGAATTTCAATAAAATTCAAAGAATTATTCTATTGATAATGATAATCTGTGAAATAATTCTGTTTTTTATTTGTTGTGATTTTGGGAATTAAAATCAACCAAGACTGGGATAGGAGCTTAAAACAAAGACAAATAGAGGATGAGGGCATAAATGGAAGGAGGGCTACTCTTTCACAAGGCTTTGTTGAATTTGTATTAAATTGCGTCCCTTAGGCTGTAAGATTTTTAAATGGTCAGTGTCATACCCATTTTTTTAATTTTATATTCTTTAAAGGGTATGTTGTCAGTTCAATATAAGTTGCGATTAGAAATATACGATAAACTAATACTGATACACGTACTGATACGTGGATTAGGGTGTGTAAAACTCTTTTGGACCAGGATACGGAAACGTGGAATAGCGGCCTTATTTGGTTGAGTGTGTTTCAATCGTAAAACAAACGCTTACTGAGGTTTAAGGCACGGCAGTTGGAGTAGAGGGAAATCCTCAATACAATCGTACACTATATATTTGTACAGAGGGCTTGCGTAGTCTGTGGTTAATTGGTCTTAAATGTTTACGGAGGCGTCAGTGGTGTGGCATCTTTCATTACCACTGATGAACAGCTTCAATAAACCGAGGCTGCTGTTTTCTCATTCAGGCCTTGTTTCCTGAGGGCTATCCTTTCTTCAGTTTAAATTAAAACTAGTCGAATACGAAACAATGCATTATATATACATTTAATATATACACAGACATAACAGTGCATACAGAAAAGAGAAGGGGCAATGTGCAATCACCCCACCACCTCTTACCCCCCTCCCTTCCTCACCACCTTGTAATGTATGATTGGTTTGTTTGTCAAAATGTAATACAGGTATTATAGAAATAAACATAAAACGAACAGCTTTTGATACAACGTGGGTCCCAAATAGAAGAAGGTGATCCCCCTTTTGGTAGGCGGTATCCAGGGTTAATCAATCATGTGGTATTGGAAGTATGCAAAGGGTCGGTACGCCGTACGCAAAAATCAACCATGTTCTATTGTACAGAGACATCAAATTTTACTTTAAAACGGTGCAATTTTCACCAAGAAACACAACAATCAGGACATATCAAATAACGCTAAATTATTTTCGCGTTCTCGCTTTGCTCGCATTGATTGATTACAAGTGATCATTTTAAAGACCAAACATGAATTATAGATAAAAAAACAACAGAAAAACTATCAAGGAAACACAACAAAACTAACGTTTGCAAGAATGAGTCTGCCTGTTCATGCTACATACTGTATTTCTTATCCTCTTCGTGTAAATGGATACGCCAATAAAGGTTGTTTTTGTTGTTCAACCGTACGCAATACGAAATGCCAAAATAAGGTTGTATGCAGTATGCAGGCTTAAAATAAAGCAGTACGCGGTACACAATGGACAGGGGGTTTCACCCTCATAAAACCAATGAACTAAATGTATAACCATGGAACACTTGTAAGTCGCGCATCATTCTTCGTGGCATTCCCAACTCACAAACAACGTACGATACACCAGATAGTTTAACGCCTTTTATAAAAAATATTTTGTAGATTTGTTTCGTTTATGCGTTTTTCTATCCGTTTGTATCTGTCGTTTTAAACACTGACATTAACACACAAACAAAAGTGGGATCGGCACTTAGGCCTAAACAGTAATTTGTGTATTTCCCGTAAACATACTTTATCTTGAATGACCCTACATTTGTTTTTGTTTTTTGTTGTTTTGTTGTGTAAGTGTTTTTGTATAATTTAGTCGGGGGGCACAACTGTATTCTCGACTTCAAGAAAAAACACGTATGTTCATGGTACGAAAGAAGAACATATCTATTTGTGGTCCTCAACATTGAACACTAAAATGATTTCGATAATTTTCTTAAAAAAAGGTTTAACATATTGTTTATTCATCTAAATACATTGAGTTTAGTAATTTGTCTATGAAGTGTGTAAACATGGTTTATAATTTGTGAGTAAAAGGAACAATGTTTCCTCCCATTATGGACCACTCAAACACCCTTAAACCTTCGTAATGAGTGCCTATATCTCGGCAACTGAATATTATAAATCACTGAACACTGTAAACAAAAATAAACATACACATGTATATATTTTGAAATGATAAAATCAATGTGAACGATATAAAGACAATTGTTATCTTAACAATTACTTATTGTATGCAGTAATCCTTATCTACCAATATTTTTAAGCGATTAACAAGTCCATATTTCAATCATATTTACAAGGTATGGTTATACCACGTGATATCGAGTATTACATTTATGCAATAAGAGAAACAAAGTATTCCACAATAATAAATTGTCGGAATAAATAATGATAAATTAGTATTATGATACATTATTTTTGTTAGAGAAATTAATTTGTCAAAAATCTAGTCTTTAACTGCACACATATAATAGATAATAGACAATAAGCATATTTAGAGATTGTTGGTTAACCAAATCACACATTTTTTTCGCAGGCCTTTACAAACCGGTCCGAACAGGTTGGTGGAAAAAAAACCTCAAAATTTACAACGGAAATTCCCACTGAAGCAAATAATACAGAATCGAAAGTAGAGAAATTCCCAGTCGCCGTGTTTCTAACCACTTCATAACGTAGGTCTGCTAATTGCCCAGTTACTGTGTAAGTGGAAGGACATTTATTTTGAACATAAGACGGTTTAAATTATGCATTGGTGTAGCAGCTTACTAAATTTATAACGGAGACGTTTTGTACAATCATGTAAATCACCATATCAACTCTGGACGATAATTATTGAACCCGTTGCTTCGGAATGTTTCATTTATTGTAAATGATACTTGATACTTGAAGAAAATAACGACATGTGAGATTGGAGTGGAGGATAATTCACCACAGATGGTAATACTTGGATTGTAATGCTCTTCAATTTGTGCTATTTCAGAAAGGCAGAGTCTCTTATCAATCGTACTTTAAAAATAGATTATCAAAACTGGGGCATTAGAGAGATATACATTTTATAAACTTTACCGAATAACCAGGTATATTTTCAACTGACTTAGATTAAAAAGTTTTATTCTAAAGGACAATGACTGAAGTTATATCACAAAGAGTTATGTTCTTGTGACTGTCCACGGCACTTCCCCTTCCTCTACTCAGTTACTTAGTTTCTATCTATCAATACCGCGAATATGTACAGAAAAAAGTGAATTGTACTTCTTTTCCAAAACACTCCCAACATATGAAACTAAGAAGAAACAGAGTTCTTGTGACCTACACTTTTATGAGTTTTATCCACAGGTATGTTTTAGGAGGGTAACCCCCCCCCCTTTGGTACGCAGTTTTTAGTTTTTTAGACTTTACACAGTACGCAAACGCCCGGTATGCAGTACGCAAAACCTCTGTTATATCGTACGCAGACACAGTACGCAAAGGGCCGGTACGCAGTACGCAAAACATCTGTTATATATTGTACGCAGATATAAAAATGACATTAAAAAGTTACTGTTGTCAACAAGAAACACGACTAACTTCAAATCTGAAGTCAAATAAATCATTGTGTTTCCCGCGCGCTCGTTTTGCTCGTGCCTATTTTCCACATGTCAGCGTTAATTCATAGTTTCATAACCTTGACATAAATTTAAATAACAATAGATTTAACCACAGCACTGCCATATGTGCTCTCGTTAGGAACTACCTTGTGGCGAAATTCATACGTGTGTTTTACCATAACTCGGCCGATTTGAAGTATATACAGTATACTTGCCTTTAAAGATTGATGAATGGAGTGGCGGTAGATATAAAGTGTATAACAATAATTTATATAAACAAAGGAATGTATCCAATAATAAGTCATTTAGATAAAACTGCCGCGCTTTCCCCGGGAAAGAAGTTTCGATGAAAGTTTATAATTCTGTATTAAAAGTACATGTCTTGAAGTCAACAAAAGAACATTCTAAGAATCCTTAAATATGCACGAAGCAGCTTGATAGAAACAATGAAATGAAATTCGACACACTAGTAGATATATTATAATTAGTATGTTTTAACGACGTTACAGTTTCCAACGTCTTTAAATGGTATAAATGGCAGTTTGTGTTTTTAGTTTGTTGTTGCTAGGATTGGGTCCAACCGTTGCTAACTGCGTTCGACCTAATTTTGGCCATAACGTACCTGAAAAGCTATTTCGGCAAAATATAAAAGTCATCCGATTTTAAGAAAATTTTTATACATGTAGTTGCACGTCCGATCTCAACGAATATGAGACGCTTTTGACGTTATGACGTCAGCAAATGTGGTTTTATAGCCTATTTTGAAGGCACGTGTGGTTTGCCGCCGTATTCAAAAAGACGGCTATTTTAACAAGCATTACCAGCTTTTCTTTCATATTTCCCATACTATTTTGTCAATACTGCTGATTCACATATACATTGTGTTTGTTTTACTAAATAAATCAGACATTTTACGGCGTTTCAATTAGTTTTCGCTCACGCTCAGATAGTGTATATCTAAATACTTAATCGACCGTCTTTATAAGCCGTATATCGTTTTAACGTGTCCGGAAAGTTGTTTTCTTTCCTAATTTTAATGAATCTACACGATTAAATGAATTAAATACTATAATAAAAATAAAACATCTATTTCAAGACAATTTTCCTATTCAACTTGAACAATTTGCTGATGTATTTTCGTCTTTGACGTTGCGGTTTACAGCATACAGTCGAATGATCTGCTGCAAATTAGCGTCCTAATCAAACGTATGCCATAATTAATATAACAATTAAAATCTATTTTTATATTTATTACTTCTTATCAAGTTGTATTACCGATTATTTTTAATAAAGCTGGTTTTTGTTCCAATTGTTTTGTATTAAACATTTACTCCATCGCATTGGTATGAGGCGTCGTGCGATTTTAGACATAGAGGTCAATTTTTACAGGTTATAATTTTTAACATTCAACAAGAACGTGACTATTATTCCTTTGTAATTAGAACATTAATCAGCCTTTAAAATTAATAATTCATCTGTTAAATTCTAAACTTTAATAAAGCACTGATACAACAACTAACACAAAAAGGCACACCCGACGCTGACGTTATTGTATAGTTATTCTCAGTAAGCAGAACAAACGACGGGCTTATGGTGCCTAACTATAAGATTCGAGTTTGCAGCATTTAAATAAAATAAAGTTGAGAATTGTTAAAATACAGTCAACACATTGTTTACTATGCCAACACAGAATAACTTAATCCTAGATAACGAAGAAAATATACTTATTTCCATACCTAATTTAGAATTGTCTGATGTTGTATCATTTGTATCCGATCGTTAGAATGATACAGCACAAACGCATGATGCCTGATGTTTTACATTTCAATCAACTTCAACACCTCATAGGGTTATTCAGTGAAACCATTAAAGCGCTAGAATTATATATTTTAATTTTACAGGAAATTTTATTTACCAGCGTTCCATTTGTATTTTTGCATTGTGGTAAAGCAAACATGTTCATCTTGAATTATTTAGTCCAGCCTATAAAACAAAACGGCATCGTATCTGCTTACGAAAGTAATGTTTTTTTTAAACTACTACAAATTATGTTGATTTTTTTAAATTGTCTCATGATATCAAAGTAGCACACTATTGATTGCTGTATGTACATAAAAATGCTGTAAATCGACTCTTTCTGCAACGTTTATCATTGTTTCACTGGAAATTGTATGAGTATATTTTTGTGCATACATTTTAAACTACTAGTATGTTTTATATCAAATGTCGTAGGATTTGATACATAAAAGTTCTGGACACTCTACTTTTATTATTAAAACATAGTGTAATAATTACTAAACTGTTACATACTTACTCGAACATCGCTTATGCTATGGTAACAAATCATCTACGGGCACCGTACGGCGTCTATTTCACAAAACATCGTACGATTCTACGGCACCCGTATGGCGCCAGGCCGGCTGCAGGAAGAACCATACGATTTTGGATCAATTTTTGTAGACATCGTACGGTGCCCGGTGAAGTTTATGTACTACTTAAAATTCCACGGCGCCCGTACGGCATTTGGTAGGGTAATTGGGGGTAAAATAACATCGCCGTACGGTGCCCGGCCGGCATTTGCACACATCGGACGGGCATCGCAAGAATTTGGAAACAAAAAGGCCCGAAGGGCCCTGGGTCGCTCACCTGAGGAAAAGGTCAAAGGTCATAGTGGAGCCATTTAAAAAGGACTCCATGGGCATAATTTAAACAACTTTGGTAGATAACTTCTAAATAATGTTATATACCAAATATGAAAGCTCTGTGTCTTTTAGTTTCAGACAAGACTATTTTTGAAAATTGCATTTTGAAAACCTATTTTGTGACCCTGTGACCTACTTTTGCAACCAATCAGAACCATTTGAACACTTTCGGTAGGGAAACACCCAGGAACTATTCCTGTTGGGTTTCATCAAATTCCCATTAGCGGTTCAAGAGAATATGTCGTTTACAAATTTTCCTCATATAATTCAATGTAAAACTGTGAACCCCGGGTCGGGGTCAATTTTGACCTCAGGGGCAAAATTTGAACAACTTTGGTAGAGGACCTCTAGATATGATGCTCTATACCAACTATGAACGCTCTGTGCCTTTTAGTTTCAGACAAGAAGATTATCAAATGTGTCAGTTTTATTTTTGACCATAGCATTACCTGCACGTGATCCAAAATACACAAAAGTTGCATATTTTTGTTAGTTTGTCAGGGGTCATTCACTGCATCTAAATAAGAAACAAAATTGTTTTAAGTTATGTATTCATTTATTGTTATTACATTGACGTTGTATTTACTAAGATGTCGTATTATGACGTAGAAATTACTGCAACGTCACGTTTTAATTACATAAACGGAATAGCATTACCGTGCGCAACGTCTTGAAATATTTAATAAAGCCGACGCTTTCAATATAATTTGTTGCAATATATCGACTAGTCTGGTGCCGTAGTCAAATGATATCAAATAGAATGCTTCAATATTTTATTTGTTGTGTAGCGAATAAGTAATTTTTAATTTCTAATTTTACAATTCGGATTTAAATGTATAAGTTAATTTCAAAGTGAGCAACATCTGTGACATATGCCTAGGTCATAGAAGACTTGTTTAAATGCAAATGTTTTTGAACATGCGCTGATTTAAACAACTTCAGTCATTGATATGGTATTTAAATATCATATTTGAAATGCGCGTTTGTATAAACGATTAGTAATTTGACATTTAAAATTTATATGTGGATCTAGACGAGCTGACTAGCTGCGACCGATGTATTAAAGTGTTGCTCGAGATAAATAATAAACATGATTTGGATAATATCTTTAGCGTAATGAAAAAAACTCAATAAAATAATGTTATTAGATGTGTTTACTTTGAGATAAACCAATATGTTTTTGTAAATAAAAATCAAGTTTGTTTTATTTTCAATAACAGGACGTAACGTAAGTATAAAATAATAACGTTAAAATGTTCACAAATGTGAATAATGTATCATCTTTGACGTTTTGTAGGAGGAAAACATTTAGTTAGTCGCATATCTTTTATTGTATCATTGTTTTCGTCATGACGCTTCGGTTCATAAACATAATCAGATAACAAGGTTACCTGGATTGTTTTACAAAATACCGCATCACAAAGCAGCCGTTGATATGTTTTAGGGCGTAAATATATGTGCAAATTTTAAAACAACAAGCTATGATGCAATAAGATGTTCAAAATACTTCTAGAAAACCAGTCATTTGCAATTAATTACAAGCAAGGTAAAACGTTTCTTCACACAAAAAAAATCGGAAAACGCCTAGAAATCTCGTAAAATAGCCGGTTTTCGGGATACCGCGGTATATTTCACGTGCCTTCAAAAAAGGCTATAAAACCGCATGGGCTGACGTCATAACATCAAAAACGTCTTATAGTCGTTGTAAGCGGACATAAAACTGCATGTATGCCAACTTTCACAAAAATCGGCTAACCGTAACTTTTTGCGGAGACAACTTTTCAGGTACCTTAAGTACGAAGTACCGCAATACAAATTACCCTAGTTTTATCCATTCCAACCATATTCATACTGATAACATGGAGATAAAAATACAGATTAGCATTTTATAGACAAACTTATTAAAGCGTTAGGTTTTCGATTTTGGTATCTTACATATACACGAATATGCTGATATAATGTTTTAGTCTAATATAGGCAGAAATATAAAGAAATAATTGTTAAACAATTTCATAGTGTAATTTAAAATTAGCTGAATACCACATTTCATATTTTAATATTTGTTTGCTTCAGGCCATGTTCCGGATTTCTCCGTTCTTCCCGTCCCTATCCGTGTTGCTGTGCCGGAGACTGGACGCCGTCGGTGCCAACACCCTGGTCTTCGACAGGAGGAGGGATGCGTTCCTACATCGGGAGGCCATGTGGACTATAGCAGATCAGGCACAAGGACTTAATTTGGTTTCTTTTCATTTTGGGAGCCAGTCTGAAGGTACAACCACTCCCGGTCTCCGGTCAGACACCGACACGCTTATCTCAATGAACGAATTTAACATCATGCTGCACTGGTCTGACTGGAAGCGGGGAATGATTAACCTTCTGATGGTGAAAGACGAGTCCACGCCTACCCAGCATTACCTTCTTCAGCGGGTGAGATCAGACTAACCGTTGCCCGAAACACGTGTCATGGACCCTACTGACTTCATCGATTCACAAGGACGTGTGTTCTTCAGCAATTTATTGATAATCAGATTAGGTGCTGAGGAGTTTGGCGCTAATCATTTGAGACGTGGTCAATCTAACAGTGGCCATGAGGACTTTGATTACGTTCTGGCATTTCCCAGCAACTCACTACCTCCAGAGATCCTGGCATGGTTTGATGCAATGAGACCGGGCTACTGGCCACCACCAGAGGTTTTCGAGATTGCAAGACAGTGTCCGTGTTTCCTGGTAGCTGATGGTTATAGAGGGAGCCCTACTGAACACATCGAGTGGCGGGTAACGCCAAACTTGATTGAACGGCATCTGATGTTCAGTCTAAATAACGTGCAGAAGAAGTGTCTTATTGTTTTAAAAATGCTAAAGAAGGAGGAGTTGACACCACATTTACACGAGGGCTGCAAGTTTACCTCTTTTCATTGTAAGACTGCTCTGTTCTTTACATTAGAGAGGACACCTAGTGACGTGTGGAGGGAACAAGGCTTGTTAGAATGCATTGTGCGATGTCTTCACACGATTCGAGAATTCCTCATTCCGGGCGAGTGCCCACATTATATTGTGGAAAAGGTTGACCTATTTGACAAGAAATTGTGCCGTGAGTGCCAGGTGAAACTGGAGAAGCAAATACGGGTCATGATTCAGGACGACATGCACGTGTTGTTCAACTTGCATATTGACGACCTCGGAGAGAGGCTGATGCAGCTACATCCACACGTCGAGCGCTTTCCTGACCAAAGCGCGAGTATATGTG
>Ga0224511_10001090_pt1 | contig 15500 bp, 4 predicted proteins | sample SF_May12_sed_USG_2_FD_169988 | JGI IMG/M metagenome (GOLD analysis project Ga0224511, IMG submission 169988) | Sediment microbial communities from San Francisco Bay, California, United States - SF_May12_sed_USGS_8_1 | ecosystem: Environmental > Aquatic > Marine > Sediment | place: USA...
ATACTAGAAAATAGCGATAACCAGGTTTGAAGTAGACAGGTGTCAAATTCAGCCGATTTTCACCGATAGTACTGTGTGTACAGCGGCTGATGCGCTATGAATGTTTCAGTACCACGGTGCTGAGCGTATCACGTGACCACAAAATGGCGGCGGTCAATTTATCGATTCTGGAATCGTCTATACTGGCTGCAAAATAAAAAAAGGTGAAAACCTCCCATCATCATGTCTGAACAAAATATATGGCCTTTGGAATTAGTTTACTGTACGTCTATACCTTTACAACTTAACATTTAGATGATGCCACATACACAGCCATTTAGAGGAAATGATACATCAAAAAGAAAGTCTGCTTTAATGTGGATACAAATTTCAATTACGAACAAGAGGGCCCAGAGGGCCCTGGGTCGCTCACCTGAGGAAAATGTCAAAGGTCACAGTGGAGCCAATAATAGAGAACCCCAGGGGCATAATTTGAACAACCTTGGTTGAGGACCTTTTGTTGATGTTATATATTAAATATGAAAGTTCTGGGCCTTGTAGTTTCAGACAAGAAGATTTTTGAAAGTTTCATTTTAAAAACCTATTTATTGACCCTGTGACCTACTTATGCAACCAACTGGAATGGTTTGAACAGCTTTGATAGATGACCACCCAGGGATCATCCCTGTGAAGTTTGGTCAAATTCCCATAAGTGGTTAAAGAGAAGATGTTGTTTGAAGTTTTAGCTGTTGTTTAGTGCCTGTGTGGCGGCTGTAAAAAGTCGCCCCGTACTACATCATTGTGTAGTCATATTTTTCTGGTCCTCAGGGATCATGGAGTGTACATGTTTGTTGTTTACATTTGAAAATGGAGTTCTGCTCATGCGCTAGGGGGCGTCAGTGGTGTAGCATCATTCATTTCCACTGATGAACAGCTTCAATAAAACCGAGGCTGCTGTTTTCTCGTGCAGGCTATGCTTCCTGAGGGCTTTCCCTTTCATCAGTTTAATTTTCCTTATATAAATCAATGTAAAATTGTGACCCCCGGGGCGGGGTCAATTTTGACCCCAGGGGCATAATTTGAACAACTTTGGTAGAGGACCTCTAGATGATGCTATATACCAACTATGAAAGCTCTGGGCCTTGTAGTTTCAGACAAGAAGATTCTTTAAAGTTTCATTTTAAAAACCTATTTATTGACCCCGTGACCTACTTATGCAACCAACTGGAACGGTTTAAACAACTTTCCTTATATAAATCAATGTCAAATTGTGACCCCTGGGGCGGGGTCAATTTTGACCCCAGGGGCATAATTTGAACAACTTTGGTAGAGGACCTCCAAATGATTTAGTTAGTAAGTTGTGCCCACAATATAAAAAAGTGTTGCGGATGTCACCACTGTGCCACCGTATAAAAGATACGCACACATACACAATTCGTTTTATTAACCTTGAGATTTCCATCGTCAACATTAAAACATTTTGTTCTGGCCAATTGGAAAACACAGAACACCATTTCATATAAAAAAGATATTGAAATATTATATTTAAATTGTGACAACACTATGTTTAAAACTATCTGAGTAATCAGCAAACAGTATAAGACCCTTCCGTTGTGTAAGTGTATTGACACGCGTGTAACGGGTTTTTATTAAATCACAATCAACGCCCATTAATAACATGAGTTTGCGTTCTATGGCTTCATACAAGACAACGACACACATAATTACACGACTAAATGTTGTTCGACCAAACAATGCTTTCCGTTATGACTTTTTACAGTTTACGATGCAATAAAAGTTTTGAATAAAGCCTTTCTGGTTGAATGTAATTACCAATGTACTTCTTTATAATGCCGGTGCTTGTCCCACAATTGAACTTAAATGGTACAATAAGTATTATACTTGGTTAAGGTTGTTTTTGAAGTTGAAGCGTAGATGCCCACGACATATTTACAAATTGGTATAGTGATTCAAACAAACGTTAGCATGTTAGCATTACATGTACATGTATAAGTACAAGTGTATGAGGTGTTCCACATAAAACGATATTGATGTGTAACCAACATATTTGGATTCTGTAGAATGGCCTTTTACTAGAAGAGCCTATTAAATGGGAGCTGTAGTATATAAATAAACGCATTAATGAACGTGTGTTAGTAAGCCAGCATTACTAGACCGGCACCCTTCAATACGCTAAATGCAATATGACATTCACTGTCTGGGATACGTTATAAACAGCTATCGTCTAATTAAAATAACAACTACTTACTACTTAGACGTAGAAATCTATAAACAAAACTCTAAAAAAAACTTACCACAATTTATACATAAAACTTCATCGTATGTGCCATTAATCTGTGTGTACGCGATTTACTTTTACTGATGAAAGTGCAGACCACTTCTAATTTTACAAAATACTTTAAACAAGTGCCAATATGTATTTTTAATTCCATCTTATATAACAAAACTACTCATTACCTCGATGGGTATGACAAACAATTCAATTTCAATCATGAAAACAGAACTGTAGTTTAACGATTATTTAACATCTTTCATAAGATGACATATTTAATAGAACTCTGTCTCTCTTTTCGAATGTCGTTAGCTGTTCTTTTTATAATACAAAACTGGTCTCTGCTTTATTTGATCCTTTAACTCTTCTGAAATCCTATTAGTTCTATGTGTATGGGTGCCCCTCTTATCTTCTGGTGCAACTGTTGGCGGCATTCGTACACGTCTCACACGCTTTAGACCGATTCCATGTATTGATTGGAAAGTCTTTACACACACTTCAACTTTGCTCCCATCATTTTCGCGTATATGGTATTTGTAAGAATATTGCCGTGTGTCTGTTCTTTCACCAGTTAAAGGACGCCTTCTCTCGACTTGTTTTTTCTCAATCATGTTAAAGAGATATGAGGGTGACACCCACTCCCCCCTTGCGTACTGCGTACCGCTCTATTTTTCCATTGCGTACTGCGTACCGCCATTTTTGGCCTCGCGTACTGCGTACCGTTTAATTACAAAAAACAACCATTTTGGACGTTTCCATTTACATAAAGAAGTTAAAATTACAGTATGTTGTATGCACATGTACAGTAATTCTTGAAAACATTAGCTTTCATGTGTGTTGCGTGTTAAATTTCCTAGATTTTGACCTCCCTAAATCCATGTTGAAGTTTAAAAGTGCTGAAATGACCCCAAAAAGCGCGAGCGAAGCGAGCGCGCAATTTTTTTAGAGTTTAGAGCTATTTGACTTTGTATGTCATGTGTGTTGTGTTTTTTGTTGAAAATTGGACCTTTTTAAAGTAAAAATTGATGTCTGCGTACGATATAACAGAATTTGTGCGTACTGCGTACCGACCCTTTGCGTACTGCGTACCGTCTAAATCCCCCCTGAATACTGCGTACCAAAAGGGGGGTGTATTTCTAAGATATGCATCTTGCTTGTTCTGTTCGCCCAACTCGTAAAACTCGTTAAATACTCTTTCTTTGCATGACAGTGACAATTTCTCAGAACATTTGAATTTACATTTACAAGGTTTTCCCATGGACTTTGCTTCAACTACTTCAGCTCTGCTGTTGATATATCTTTCGCCTGCATGGCGTTTTTGCTTTCTAACATTACTTGCCCATGATTGTGGGTTTCTTTTACGTTTCCTACCATTGTTGTTTGATAGTGGCATTGATTCGTCAGTTTGGTTATTGTTTTCGTCTGGTTTTTCATGTTCATTGTCATGATCTTGCATTTCATTCCCTTTGTTTTCTTCTTGCCCCTCAGTGTTTTCAGTCTCAACGTGTTTCTTAGGGTCTTTGTTTTCTTTGTTGCCAACTGGTTTCAATTTAGTAACTTGATTTTCCCTTATGCACTCATCATCTGATAAGGCCGTGCCATCTATTGACTCATCTGGGTTATAATCTGGATCTTGAATGTCATCATCCAAATTTGAAACTGTGTGCACTTTAGAAATAGAGGGTATGTTTTATTTTACCTGATAATCTAGTTTTTGCCCCTCGAGTCAGATTCAATCTTTTGGTTTTAATGCAATGGTTAGTTAAACCAAAAGGTAAGCCAGAAACACGAACTCCAAAAATATGAAACAAAGAGTATCGTTCGTGTTCACTGCACTTCCCCAAATGATGTCTATCAACTAAAACATTTTCACATTTCTATATTGGCTAGTTTCAGAAGTAAACTGGAGACAATAAACAGATTAACAACCGAATGATCATCGACATTTCTGATCGTAGACAAGGTTTCTGGTGCACTGCACTTCCTCTCAATGAGTTCTATTGAGTGGTGACATGTATGCTGTATGCTTTTAGAAGATCTTACACGTTCTTAAATATGACAAGGCCAATATCAAACATTTCACTTTACAAATGCAATAAAATGAAACAAAGAGTTACGGATCTTGTGTATGTTATCTCTATATGTCAAGTCTTAGGATATCAAAAACTAGTTTTACTATGATAAAATTGTACCATACATGTACATGTGTACTATATAATTGGTCGAACGTGCGTCATAACATCAGTTCTTTAACATAGTTTAAGTACTAGTACAGTTATTTGTTAAATTCTAATTCAGGACAAAAAAACAAATGTAATTCGATCACTTGAAATGCATTTCTGTAATGTGCACATAAACCACATTTACTTGGTAATGTTGTGTGTGTCTTATTATAATTATAAACGTGAGGCAAATCTCAGTTTTAGTTAATATATTTCACAAGAATTGTATCTCAAAGGGAATAATTATATTGCCTTTATTATCTAGCTAATAATAAAACAGCAAATCATCTAACACAGAGACACAATTCCTGATTAACAAGAACGGCAATGATTTATGAAACAATACGGGTCGTGTAACATTTGAAAATAGAGTTCCGCTCATGCGCTAGGAGGCGTCAGTGTGTGGCATCATTCATTACTACTGATGAACGGCGTCAATAAAACCGAGGCTGCTGTTTTCTCGTGCGGGCTATGCTTACTGAGGGCTTTCCCTTTCATCAGTTTATTATTAAATAAATGCTAATAAAAAAGAATGCAAAATAATGTAGCACGTTTTATTAAATAGTATAAGTTTCGAAAACAATTAAGCTATACACAGTTTAGACGTATAGATAAAACTCAGAAGTATAATTTATAGTAATGAAAGACGTAAAAAAATAATACTTAGTGTAGAGGCAAAATGAATGTCCCAAACACGAGAACACGTCATAATGGAAAGCTAAATTAACAGTTCTAAATAAAATGTCATCGGTTGCAGTTAAATGCATTGATAATGTTTACAACAATCCCCATAAATTGTAACAAATTTTGGATCACGTAGCTCCAAATGAAGAGAAATGCTTTTGCATCTTTTTAAAATAGTGCTGAAATAGTTTTCGTTTTGTTTTCATTGACAGAAACACTTCATTTAAATTGTCTGAATGCCCAAAGTACAATGTCTACTCTCGTTTAGATTCCATTTCTGTTCGCAACAATTGTGTATAGTTGAGACCATAACATTACATGGCACGCTATGCTTGTTGTACCAATACATAAAACATTAATATAAAACAAAATATATTTAAATGGCACTTGACATTAGTCCTCTGCATGGCGATACTCTACTTTCTTTACAATGTATTTAATGCAACAACTTTATTTATTAAGATATCCAATGAAATTGTTTTCTTTTTTTAATCCGAAGATTACATGACTGAATTTTTAAAAATACCAAAGTCTATCAATTGAAACCGATCACATAATATAATGCAATTCATTTTATGACAAGGTGAACCGGTATTGTTAACTAAAGTAAATATTCATTTATGTAAGCAACATGGTATTTATAAATTTATGTAAATATGTATAACCATAAATATTTTAGAGATATATAGTTTAACCCGCTCCTATACAACTGAAATGTTAATTAGTATATGTTGTCTGTAAATACACATGACAACAAAGGTATTTAATTACCATTTAAACAAATGAACATTAACAATTTCAACTAAACAACACAGGTTTTTAGTGGACAAACAGTAAAACAATAACATATTGTAATATCATATGTGTATTGCATTGAAAATGTTAGAACAATAAGTTTGTTAAAGGTTTAAAAAAAACTAATAGTAGCAGGGATTTGTGTGAAACAGTATAACACATCATGTGTTAAAGATCCTTTTATTATCGCATTTTATACAAACAACGTCACTAGTTTATGGTTTTGTGTTTTATGGATTCATGCAAAGCAAAGACAATGACAAACATAATTACACAATCAATAACATTTTGTAATACCATATGAGTATTGCATTGCAAATGGGAGACATAAAAGTTTGTTTAAGGGTTTAAACAATAATCGTAGCAGGCTTTTGTTTGAAATAGTATCACACATCATGTGCTGAAGATCCTTTTTTATCGCATTTCACACCAAACAGCGTCCCTTATTCATTTATGGTCTTGTGTTTTATGGATTCATAAAAGGCAAAAGCCAAAGACAATGACAAACATAATTACACAACTTAACGTTGTTTTCCCAATTTATGTTATCCGTTATGACTGTTTTACGATGCAGTATAACAGCCAATGTAGATCCTTCTGGCTGGTGGTAATCACTTATTTACTGCTTATAATGACAGTGCTTGTAGCACACAATAGGATATAAAATGATAAATTAATAACTGTTGGGGGTTGTTATTTCATCGTAGATGTCAGCAAGGTATTTATACATTGGTATATTGATGCCAACAAACGTTAGCGCGTTAGCATTAAATGTTTATGTGTCAAGAAACACGTCTATGAGGAGTTCCACATCAAACGATATTCATTATATACAATTTCTTTATTGGCCATTGTTGTAAATAAATAAACGCAACATTGAATGTATGAGCCAGTAAACAGGTATTCAGTAAGCCCTTAAATTCTTTTCGGAGATAAAAAAAGAAATAAAAACACAAACCTCCAATGTAAGTCATTGAGTTTACCAAAGCGGTAAATCAACATTTCTTGAAGCACTCATTTTAATTAATACAAATACTAATAAAAATAAAACACAAAGCATACACAAATTTAGTTTATGTTAAATGTATGTTACATCTTGTTCTGCGTGTTTCGTGTTCTGCTAAGTGTTTGATTTTGTAAGGGCCATTTTGTCATTGTCCACTTTATTGTATCTTCTTTGTTTGCGGCCTTTTTTATCTATGAACATCGTTACAATTGATCTTTTCAACAATTTGCACACATAATAAGTTAGTTGGTCAGTGTTTAAAATCATTCATTATTTATGAAATACATACACGAGGGCATTGGTTGGAGCAAAAAAGAAATACAAAGGGGTATCCTTTCCACCCCTGTTTTTGTTTGTAATTGAGGTTGTATAATTATCATTATAGTGTGTCTAAAAAACGATGTTGTAATACATGTACATGGTAAAACATCAGCATACGTATTATCAAGAGAGATAAGAGAAACGTTTGGAAATCGCATCATGGAATACGGCCCAAGGCCACTATGTGTAGTCACTTTCGTTTTATTGTTCTTCTAACTTCACATACACATTTTAAAGTAGCCCTCCGGTGAGACGGCAATAAAACATTTTCACACCATTCGCCAAAGCACATTTATAGTCTTAATTCCACACGGAACTGAAAGACAAAACGAAATTCCAATTGTAAAATTAATGGTATGTGCGTGACTGTGAAATGGCTCCATTGCATTATCAAACTTCCTGATCTATTAGCTATTGCTGCGATTAGTTTAAGCGTTTACTTCTAGACTAGAAATTAAACATTGTCCCTTAGGCCTTCGGCAAACATGCAAACGAACCATTGGACAATTGTGTTCAATGTGTTACTTTTGACATTTAACAAAGCACCAATGCAGTATAACCAGAACACATACTAATACTAGTATTAATATTTTAAGAGTGTTAGTTGTTTCATGAAAAGTAAGCCTGTAATAACGTCGGTCGTAATAATACACATTATCCAGAATATACTTCATAGTATGATACTACTTTGACAACTGTCCTACATTTTACCTTTATTCTTCTACACTCACGTATTTCCTGTTCAGCTGTTGGAATGTCTGTTGATTTCACATTTACGGTCTTTTTGATTAAAGGGCCACATTTGTATAGCTTCAAACATGTGCAGGGTTGTGTCTGGATTTTACATTAGACTATTTCCGGGATGTGTCAATCACATTAAGTGACAAAACCGTTAACAGCAATACGTAGATATTCAATGTCTGCTTCTCTAATGCACTGTTTATTATTAACAATAAAGGATAGCATACCATTGCTGTCATTATGACTGTTCTCTGAAAAGGTTATCCGAATTCATACCATACACTACTATACAATGTGTCTAAATTTGAGACCACATACAAGTGCTTCCATGACACTTTTTACCTATTTGACTGCTAGAAATAAATCAATTTTCTGTGTACATATTTACTATCTTAATATGTCATTGCATTTAACAATAATTCCAAAATATAGGCGTGTATGATAAATCGGTAGTTTATGGTGTTCGAATAGAAACGATGCATTTGAAGTATAGATATTCAAAAATTGCAGACATATATATTATAACGACTTTGGAAATAACTAGACTTTAAAACAATACGCATGAGTCCTGCATTCTAAAGCAGTAACAATAGAATTGCTTGTTTTTCAGTATCTGATTGTTAAGTGAATTTCAAATGGCTTAAGTATTAAGAACTTAATTTCTTAAATGAAGCGCGTTAGACTTAAAATTGTTGATATTTATTACTCACCAGTAACATGTTATAACTGTTAAAATGTTTTGTATGCGAGGTATTTATTCCCATGCATATATTATAAATTAAAGATATGTTCAACCAAAGAATGTTGTAAACAATGTAGATATGTCATGTTTAAGGGCACCGTGACAAAATAGCCCGTACAAAAACCAACACAGGGAACGACACAAAAACTCTTACAACATCATGACGCAACAGACATTTAGACAAACTATATTTTTGTGTTTTTCGGTCACAAATTTCTTTTTCCCATTGAATAGCTTGTTTTAGATTTGTCAATGCCCATAGTGATTTGTTAGGCTACATTAACCATATTTAGGTTTGTTTAATGGAATGCCTGCACGTTTTCACATCATGCCTTTGACACAAACATTGTTACCTATGGTAGTATCCTTCAATAAATATCATAATAATTTTATAACTATGGTTAAGTACAGACCTGCATAATTACAAGCATTTTGAGGTGTCTGATTGTCGTCGACATGGTATAGTATTTTACTTATTACTAACTTACTTATTACTAACTTACTAGCATGAATGGTATTTGAGCGCCTTTTTATAATGAAAACATTATGTAAACGATGATGCATTTTGATATTTTACTATTAAACTTAATGTTGTGCAATGAATGTTTGACAAACATACTTTCACTAATTAAAATGAAAATGCTTTTTAATACGGAATGACATAACAATGACACACCTTTATTTCGTTGTCACTTCGATGCATGTCAAATGTAAAACTTCATACCATTCATCCATTTCACATGTCGCCGTCAGCACATTTGTGATGAGGCAGCATCCAACAATGTCGTTAATGTTTTTACTTATAGTACGTCTGCAATCTAAATCATAGAAAACAAGTTTTCCAACGGAAATATGGGCAAAGTCGAAACTTGATACAAATTGCACCTATTTCCGGTTTGTGGCAATGAAATTATTAACTCTAACACGATCGAGGATTTGCTTAATGCACTTTTCTTCTTTTTCCTTTTAACTTCAGAACGTGTTAAAATGAAAATTTAATTCATCTATCAGTTTGTGAAATTAAATTACTCGGCCCTGCCCTCTTTATCCTAAAATTATTAAGCGACTGAACTAGCAACCGCGCTCCAACTTACAAAAGAACATGCAAACTTATTTAAAACACCCATTGCTTTTAATCGAGTAGGACATTTGTCAGTTAACGGTTCACATTTAAGTAGTCAGTACTGGTTACAGTTCGGTTGGCAACGATTGTAAGGACTATTTAATTGCATTTTTTTTTAAATCGACCATAGCGACAAAGAAAAAATAAACCGAAGGAATTATACTTCCAAACACATCAACATTTTGGTTAATTGTTAATTACAAATAAAATATGTAAACACAAATAGAAGTCATAACATTTGAAAATGATAAATACAATTTATCGTTATTGAACATCTTATTTGCACTTTTTTATTTATATACAGGGTCGCATTTGCCACACTTAATAAATGTTGCGATTTATTAATGTATTTTACATATCATGAAATAACAAGACAAAAAATAAATAGTAGATTCCTGTTTTGATGACCAATTCCTATCATTTATAACCGTTTATGCACCATGCCCGTAATGTAACACTCCGCATCATCCCGTATAATTATTTCGAATAGGATACGCCTATTCAAAACAGAAATTGCATTTAACTGCGATTATCTGCAGAGAGACACAATTCCAGATTATCAAGAACGCCACGGATTTGTGATAAAAAATGGTCGTGTGAAGTTACAGTACAAATATGTAAACTGTATTTCAAGAAAGAAGCGTTAGGATGATTAACAAATTATGCTGATAATTACATGACTACACAATACATTTAATAGGTTGATGTTACAAAGTCATCATTTACCATCAAGTGTCTTCCAAAATTAATTAAAATAACATAAAAAGGCAGAATGCATGATTTTCATTCAAAAGTAAACACACAGTGAACAAGAAACTAAACAATAGTTTTAAGTAATTACATGTGAACGCCTTTTTGAGATATATTGATTGAATTTGTTTTTCGGAACTACGAGACCCGTAAAAAAGATAATTTCCTCACATTAGTGTCTGGAAAACAAACGTTAAACGTCAAATGTCGTTAAGTTTCAATTTGTTTGGTAAACAAATATGAAAAAGACGTTTAAAATTACATCACACGACATGCTATACTGCCTGCAAAAACAATTTAAAGAACCTCCCAATTTGTTTAAAAAAGAACATTAAATAGACTTTGCCATTAGGTCTCTGCACGTCTATACACTAACGTCATTACGTTATTAATAATGGGACAACCCTAATTGTTAATAGAAAACGGTACATCAGAAAGGAAGCCTGCTTCAATCCGGATAAATATTTGAATTATGACAAAAACTTTATTAAACCGTTTTCGAATTCTAACATAAATATTAGATAAATGTCATTAAATTAACAAGATAACAACAGATACTATACATAAAAAATTATATTAAATATAAACTTTAATGTATATTTACACAAGATAATAACACACTGAAAACTATAGTTTTAGTTACAAAACGGTAACTTCAAAGACATTGTGCAGGACAATAGCAATATATAATTAATTGTACTCACTATTAAAGAGGAAAATACATAAAAATCAAATTCGTTTTGAACATTAAAAACTGTTTTCTGGTCAACTGGAAAACTCAAAACACCATTTTATACCATGGGCGTGTTACATTAAAAATTTGACAACAGTGTGTTTTGAAATATTTAATTATTAAGCCTATATCAGGCTTTTCCTTTTAGACAGTGTATTAGTACGCGTGTAACGGGTTCTTATAACATCACATTCCACGCAAACAACGTCATTTTTAATATGAGTTTGTGTTTTATGGCTTAAACAAGGAACCACCCAAAGACAATGCCACACATAATTACACAACTAAATGTTTTTAGACCAATAATTGCTTTCCGTTATGACTTTGTACAGTTAACGATGCAATATAAATTTCGATTAAAGCCTTTCTTGTTGACGGTAATTACCAATTTACCTTTTTATAATGTCTTGTGCTTGTCTTACAATTGACGATAAATGGTAAAAATCATTATATTTGTTTAAGGTTGTTATTAAATGGAAAAGGTCAACGACATATTTACAAATCGATGTAATCCGGACCTCGGTATTTAATGGAAAAACCCAGCTTATAGAGGGGTACAAACAAACGTGGCCTATTTCATTCTATTGAAAAGCACATACCGTATCACTAATTGGACGCCGTATAGACATTTTATTAGTCAAATGTGACTTACATAACGGTTAATCTTTGTTTGTACCTCTCGCTAAGCTGCGTTTTTCCATTTAAGTCTATTGGTATATAGATTCAAACGTTAGCATGTAAGGATTAAATATACATGTATAAGTACAAGTTTATGACGTATTCCATACCAATTGATTTTGATGAGTTACCAAACATATACCAAATCTATATAATGACCTTAAGCTAGAAGAGTCTATTAATTCGTAGCTGGTGTAAATAAATAAACGCTTTAATGAGTGTGTGTAAGTAAGCCAGCATTTACCAGACCGGTACCATTCAATACTCTCAATGCATTATGACATTAACTGTCTTGGAAACGTTATTAACAGCTATCGTCTAATTAAATTAACAACAAGTTACGCTAAGCTGCCGAGACGTAGTATGATTGTTCTGTCTAAAGTTAACATTACCATAATTTATATATAAAGTTTCATCGTACGTGCCAATAAACTATGTACCCGCTATTGACTTTTACTGATAAAACTGCACAACACTTTTAATTTTACAAAATACTTTAAACAAGTGCCAGTATGTCTTATTTAACAGCAATTCCGAACATTTCAGTCTTTCGATGCGTATGACAAACACAGTCAATTTCAGTCATAAACAGAATTGTACGTTTTCGATTATTAATTTATTGTATCTTGTATAGAATGACAAATTTAATATAACGCTACAAAAATGGTCTCATTTTAGTAACTTAAGCATGATTATGAATTTTTTGACGTTTATAACTTTACAGGTTGTTTTAACTTGACATATATATGATACTAGTATAGGCAGGCAAAAACGAACTCAAACAAATTACAAACATAGAGTTCGGAAATTATCTAGGTGGATATTATTTGTAAATAACAATCGATACATTTGCGAATGAAACGATGTTTTATGTAAACTGACGTGTTATGGGGTAAACAAAACGTTATACCTACGGAAGTATTTGCATTTTAAAATATGTTTATGAAAATACATCGTCATTTTGTCAAGAGGTATTGTTAAATAGTCTTTCATTTTTGAGTGTTTTTCAATTACCCCTTTTAGCAGTTTTAACTTTTAAACCAATGTCGGTATCAGAAAGATTATCTATGTTTTCCAAAGTTAAATGGATAATACTCAGAAATGCCAGTAATATAAAACATTAAAGATATCTTTGTTTGGTATGTGCGTCAAAGTGCATTTAATATAGTTTAATAACATACAAAATAGCAGTTGTATGTTGCCCGTGTGTGTCGTTTAAAAGTCAGGGCCTCTTTTTGCCAAGCTTATTTATGAAATGCTATTAATTTAATTTATTTCTTTAATATGTTCCTCCGTCTGTATAGCGAGCATGCAATGTGAATACAAATATGTTAGATATGTTGACAGGTTACACAAAGAATTTGCCACTGTGTCTGATATGAAGTCACAATGCTATGGAAACAGAAATTACTATGCACGATTTTGGATAATGGGTTAATATGAATTAATAATTTCGTATAACTGTACTTTTATACAGCAAATGTTTCAGTTCAATCTGAATGATTTGATTATAATGCAAATAGTCGCCCCAATGGTATTTTGTTTGAGTCTATAACAAGCCCAAGTTCAATTAGCCGCACGACGCCTCGTGACATAAACCCTAAACAAGCAGCTGTTTTTGTTAATTATTAGGTTAAGTTATGCAAGCATTTAGCAGACAATGAACACACTTATAAATATAAAAAGGAGTTGTCTGTTTACAAATGTGTATGTTATTTCAAATTACAAGAACATATATGTATGTCCCAAGTTTCCCACATTTATAAGTTAGGTAACATGCGTATATGATAAATTTTGTTGACAAATACTTGAAAGGGGTGGTCACATTTACAGTTCACTAAGGTAACAGTACGCCCAGACGTATTTACATGAAACCATTTTTAAACATGTCGAAACAAATTTAATCCATTAATAAGCCCAAATAATTGGCGCGAACCACGGTCATCACTACGGTTAATCATGGTCTACAAGTAGTACGTTTGATTACGGTATGCTACAGTATACGGTCTACCTTTCAGTGTATTTATTTTTTAAATATAAACCACTAAGATTGCATAAAAGTTCGTTGGACCTGTAAAATATGGAATTAAACAATAACATTTGGAAATTGTATTGTTTTTGCTAATTACTTAAAACGAAATAGATTTGCAACAAACAAAGACAAAACATGTTTTTCAAAAGGGTTATCACTTAATGTCACGAAAAGGTTTCATGTGTTTTGAAGATTTTTAATTAAATAGAATTGGGTTATATGTACATAATTGATATTAGGAAACAGCTTTCGACCTAAAAACGATGTATGTTATTAGTCTGAGTGTCTTCATTAAACTTGTTGACCTAGTATATTCCGTGAAAAACACATTTGCACGAGCATGTTGCAAACTTACGTTTTAGACGAATATAGCAATTGGTCGTAGAGTAAACGGTTTTATAAACGCTTTGGGGGTTCGATTGTTGATTCCATAAATTGATAGACTCTTATATGAATAGGTTTGATTATTTAATACCAACACTCAAAGAGAATAGGTCATGCGATTTGCCGAGATTTTCATACCAATATCAATGATGAATTGTAGTATAAAAATAGCTACTCAATCTTTGCTGAATAATACCTGGTATGCTATAGATTTACAAAAGTAACAACAACCTTTGAGTATAATTTTAAATGTGCAAGTACAAGTTTCTTGTGTGTGCACGTTTACATATATTATGTTACTACTGTAAAGGAAAATTGTTGTTGATGCACGTGTTGATCGGAAGAGACTTTGCAATAATATAAAATGTTATCTACACAATTAAGCTCGTAACCTTACCTAATTGTGTTCTGTATTACATTGCGTTGACTGTATGTCAATAACATAGTAGCTGTTTTCTTGTACTTTTAAACAACTGTTTCTACTTTAATAACGTTTCCACTGTCTATTGACATCACGTATTGCTTTTGTTTTTATGTTATGGCATATCAATTATAACTTAAGATACACATGCATAAAGATATAACAGTAAATATAATAATATACATGTATTAGTATTGTTACAAAACAGCTGAGAAAGGGGACAGAAAAGGAAAAAACAATTTCTAAACTAACACCTATTGTTTTTCATGTGCTTTATTCGGATAATATTTAATAACTAGATTGATCCTGTTCTCATATTCCTTATTTTCTGATAATATAGTATATATGAATACATGAGCGTAAACTTGTACTTAAAAATGATGCTGCTGAACTATGTCCATGTATACATTAATTGACCTTTGGTGTCTAAGAAGAATATATATGTCTCGTAAATGTAACACACATATAGCACATTTCTGTTTTGTACGTAATTATAAACCTTGATGAATATTCGGCTGTAAGAACCCTTCGTAAATCGACGTTACGAATACTCTTTAAGATATGCGACCTGTGATAGAAAAAGACAGCAGACTGAT
>Ga0224511_10001091_pt1 | contig 15492 bp, 11 predicted proteins | sample SF_May12_sed_USG_2_FD_169988 | JGI IMG/M metagenome (GOLD analysis project Ga0224511, IMG submission 169988) | Sediment microbial communities from San Francisco Bay, California, United States - SF_May12_sed_USGS_8_1 | ecosystem: Environmental > Aquatic > Marine > Sediment | place: USA...
TGTCTGAGTAGATATTTAATCATCGCGTTTCTGAATAGATTCCATACTTAAAAGTTAAAAGTAACGATATATACGTAAACAGTTGTGTACATTATGTTCCTTAAAATTGTTTTGTAACATTCTAGTAACAGTTAAAATTAAAAAAAAAAATAAGATTAACAATTCTTAGTAACGCGACCTGAATGTGATAATATTAATCGTACTATAGTTGCAATATTTTTTTTGTCTCGGCGCTATTTCGTATTATGAGGTAACAAATACTGATTTGATTTTTTGTTACTTTCGAACAGTATTTAATATTAATTTAATGAGATTTGTTCAGACTAAATTGTAGTTTACCTTCATTTGCATATATCTTACATAGATTTAACTGGCAACAGATCACTACAACTTCAACATTTTTCATGGGTGGTTTAGTATGCTTGTTAGGCCAAACAAAATTGATTTTCTGTTTCTCAGGCACCGGCTCATTCGTTTTTTTTCACCCCCGCTTGATAACTTTTTTTTTGGAGAATTGTGCCCATATTTTCGTCAAACTAAATTTTGTTTAAAGAAATCTGACGCAAAAAAAATTTGTTTGCCCCTCGCATTCGTTTTTATCCAAACAATCTTGGAAAATCAGGAAATTTTGCTAAAAGGTTATTATTGGAACAAATCTAATTTTATCCGCACGGATCCTTTAAAGTAATTGTCCGATTTAATTTCCAATTGCCGGTCGCCATAGCCTTGAGGTATTTTATTTGTCTTGTTTTGCCATGCATATGATAGCGTAGAATAAACTAAATGACATAAGGCCAACACAAATTTATCTTCTGTTTCTCGTTTAAAGGCACCTTGACAAAATGGCCCATACAAAAACCAACACACAGAACAACACAAAGACACGTAGAACACCAAGATTCAACAGACACTTAGAAAGAAACCACTTTTTTGTGTGTTTTTTTCGGATATGCACTGCACATTGCGTTTATTATGCACTACAATAATTGGAATATATATCATTTAATCTAGTTGTGTATTGCCTAGAAGTATTACTTTCGCTCATTGGACTGCTTATTTATGCTGCCGATATACATTTACAATATAAATATGAAGATATGTTCAAAGAAAGAATGTTGAAAAGCATTATATTTTTATCGTTATGATGGCTCAACGTGTAACCGACATATTCTTATTTAAATGTACATGTATGTCTAAAATAAACGTAAATTTTGAGGTTATCCATATCAGTATAATGTAATACATGTAATGCTACTATTAACTTTACTTAAATATCATATAAAGCTCTGTTTTGTAGTACTGGATCTACCTAAATTATCGCAAACCGCTTTCTTGCACTGAACATGTTTTGTTAATGAAAGAAAACTACTACATGTAATAAGATCTTACATAAAGTGCGTGATGTCGTTTTCGATGAAACATGCATATTAGCAAGTCCACGCGTTCTTTCCAATGAGTATAAACTTTTGATTTCCCAAGACGCACTCATGGCATTGTATGCACCGTATTGGCGCCATGCTTTACATGCATTCAATACATGTAGTTATTTTCCGACTGAACGACTTGAAACGTCACGATCTTATATTATTGTGACTTTAACAGAATAAAGACACGTGTCCGTTAGAGGCACGCACATGTTCTGTCGATACTTGTTCCAGAAACGCTTCCTGAATAGGCGACTGAATTTAGGTTAACTGATGATCGTTCTATGAGCTGTTCAGCTTTCATGTTAGAAACGACGTTTCAGCTAATCTAACACAATACAATATATGGTTGCAAAAATACTCAATACATTAAAATTAAAACATGTGGGCGTGCTTTGTGTCGTTGGCAAACTAATAAGCATACATCAATAACACATTTCAAGCGACAATGAATACACATTGCTAACGTTGAAATGACTATATAATTATAATTGATGTTCTATAGCGGCATTCATAAAACGTCTACATTTCCAAAAGGTTAGAACTGCTTAAAAAGTTCATACTTTGATACATTATTGCAAATCGCAAAATATGTACATAGTGCTTAATATCAACTTGCTAAATATGTCTGTCACATTTTTAGAATATTCTCATTTTCAAGTTCTCAGAATAATGCAAATGTGATTTAACCATCGTAATGATGACGCGGTGCACATTTAAACTTGGTAATTAGATATTAAAGCGCATTCATATTTTACAAGAACATGTGCTAATTGATGCACAGTGAAGACGTGAGGATCATAATGATTGTAATCGGTTTGTACCGATGTTAATACTGCAGTGACGCTTTTAAAACAGCCCAGAGCTTGAATGCAATGCTTGTTGGTTTTGACAGCAAGACTTGTGCCTTGCGTATTAAAGCTTTTGTCGCCGTTGCAGTACATGTAACTGTGACTGTACACTGTCCACCAAAAGTTTCATCACATATCCATTGTATTCTACTGATTTTACAGATTTTGATAATGAAAAAATAATTCCACAGTACTCATCTACAACATTAAAGCACTACAAACATTGTAAAAACCTTATAGGGTTGCAATAAGGCAAAACCAATGACATTACTTTGACAAATGACATGAACAAGAATGTAAAATGTTAAAAAAACATAACAGCAAAAAATATGTAAAGGAATTTTAGGAGTGCAACTTATGTCATGAACTGAGTTCTACAGACTTCCACTCTCAAATTTGACGTGAAACGTCTATAGCAAACATATATGCATTTACGTAATAATTAAACAACCATATATTTGCGCACACAAAAGGAGTATTATAAGGACCAAAAAATTATATTATTGCGCCTATTTAAAATGTGCTCTTTTAATCATAGTATTAAATGGAAACAATTAAACGTTGCACAGACTAAGAGTGAATATATACATGGCTGTATGTTTCCATACGTTTTGTGGCATTATTGTGCGGAGGCCGAATAACTCTTATTATTAAAGATTTTGGTGACCAGCAATTGCAAAGGCTAGGATTTAAGATTTTGAATTCACAATGCCATCATAGTAGTGGCAGTGCCAACATTCTACCAAGGTATATTGGTAAACTGGTATAATGAATTGGCAAGTGTGTCCTCGAAACGTCAGGGGACATTTAAATAATTGCCTTAAAGACTGACAGGCTACACTTTGTTCAATAGTTTGGTCGGACGTGTACAGTGTACCATATATTGACTTATAAAATATTAAATTTTAATTTTAATAGAAATTCAGATAACGATCAAAGGAAAATGTTGTAAACAAAGCATAAAAACAAAAAAACAAAAATACTTGTATATTGCATATTTTGGTACACCTACAACAACGCCCATATTCGTATGGCTTCATTCTTAGCAACACTTGGGAGATTAAAGTCACATTGGTTCCTAGATTTTTTTTAATCTTTTGCAATGCTTTTGGGTGAGGTTTAAATTAAGTTAAAAACGCCATTATAAGCAATTTATTCAAATCAACATATTCGAGGTTTTGATATCACGGCCCTTAAAGTTAGTTTTGATAAAACAAGTAATGTTTGTTGTAAACAGAAATGTCACACGGCACACGTATGCCCCCGCAACTTATCTCCGTGTTAACCTGGCGTTGTGTTTTCGGGCATCAATATACATGTACCTAGCCGCAAAGATCGCATACAGCACACTATTTGTAAGACGTTTTCACGGCATTTCCCTTCACATTTTTGAAGTAACGTGCGACCACAATATTGAGTTATGGACGAATCGATATTGGGACGGACAATGGGAAATAGAAGGACACATACTTGTATATATTCCCCCTCCCTAAAGTGGTAGGGATAAAATAAAACATTAACTCTCATTAAATATCAAGTTTACGACTATGATGATAATCTATGTTTCAACAAATTGCATTTTGTAATATAAGCAGCTTATGGGCTAATAAGGCAATATCAAGAAGGCTACCATTATTTTACCTTCGTATGTATGTATTAGGACCGAATAATAAGAAGTGTTATATGATATAAAAAACATGGGTTCACTAAACGCCTAATGAACAAAGTATTGAAACATTAAATTTTAACATAACTTGAGGCAAATCTTATTTCCACACATTTGATAATTGAAAACGTGCTTGAAATAACACAAGGCTACGACGCAACATGTATCAATATTCGGAACTAATTTGTGCCTTTAAGTCCTATATAATTGAATGACAAATTTCAATCGAAAAAAAACTGTCCCGAAGCTATTCCGATAATAGTAAAAAAGTTGTGTCGTTTGTTGGTGTCATTGATCTAAACTAGAAACATTTTTTGAAATCATGTAAATCCGATAGCACATTTGCCAAGTCAAAGCAAGTTTCAAACAGTCTTCTTATTCATGTACATTATATTGGCATATGTTACATTGAAAATAATCGTTTAAAACAGCTTCAATAAGAAGTCCGTTATCAAAGCTGGCTATGTGTTCGTCTACAAAGTGTACTGAATTGTTACTGTTTATAATGTTTAGTAAATAAAGGAAAGGTGTGTACTTATTGCTGCTTCAATAATCATTGATGCATACACCTAGAGATAATGGATTACGTAGTTAAACACATTAAGCCACTTAAATCTCAGGGTATGGCTGTAGTAGTTCCGTCATGTCAATTGACAACGACAACTCGTTTGTCGGACCATCTGAAGGGACGTATTGTCGCGGCAAAATGCGGGACGTTACGTAACGCACAACGTCATCTGCACCAATCATAATACAAATTGAATAGATGTTCAAAGAAAGAATGCTGTAAACAATGTAGATATGTCAAGTTTAAGGGCATCATGACAAAATGGCCCGTACATAAGACTGAGTCGTCTGTTTATCGCTGGCAAAGCAAACTTGCATCGTTTGACGTTTTGCCGCATTTGTCGGAGCATCGGACGCCATTTCGATCGTTCTGTCGTTACGTTAAATAACACTCGACGATACCTTGGATAAACAATGTATTTTGTTTAAAAAAGCTTAAAATTATAAAGCAATGCATAGTTCCATTGCGGGCAATAATCACTATTGTTTGTGTATCTTTACAGTAGTTGACAATCAGAAGTTCAACACATAATGTCGTAGTTTACAATAAAACACGTGACACCGTTTGTAGTTAAATCCATTTGGATTAAAAAAAAATGGCCAATTTAGGGATCTTTCAACTGACACTGGATGTTACATGGGATAAAATTGTATTTTGTTTAAAAATTCTGCGCCATAAATCAAGTCATAATTATGTGGTATGATAGACTGAAATAATCGTCTCAGCCAGTTATTTTCGTCATATGTTACTCTTCTACTTTTGTACCTTAATGACTGTAATACATCATTGTGTAGTTATGTATTTATAACCCTCAAGGATCATGGATTGTATTTGTTTACATTTTGAAATAGAGTTCCGCGCATGCGCTGGGGGTCGCCAGTGTTGTGGCGTCGTTAACAATAATTACCATTGATAAAACCGAGGTTGCTTTTTTCCTCATGCAGGCTGTACTTTCTGTGGGCTTTCCTTTTTATCAGTTAAATGAAAACAACGCGGTAGTAATTGTTTGCAAAACAAGATGCGTATTTATAAGAAATGGTTCTTTAGTCGGCAGAGAATCTAGAAACACATAATGAACACAAGAGTGTCGCATGCTTGAGTTTGATTTGGAAGTTGTTCGTGCCATTATATCCTGTGCATGTTTTGTATTCGCATACTTGGTGTATTTGTGGTGTTTAAATAATTCAAATGCATGTGCAAGATGTTGTAGACCAAGTAGTGAATTAGACGGAGTCATGGTACATAAAGCCATACCTTACCATCATACATAAACTATAAGACGACACAACAACTATTGTTATGGACATGACAAATAAATAACAATTAGCTTTAACTATTCGGAAGCCAGTAAGTGTTCGTATCTGCCATTCGCGAGATAGTTTGTTACGCAAGGCGGAAATAGCTTTTGATTCACTATCAGGATAATTCTGAAATACAAGAAAATGCACAAAACGTTTACGCATTGAGCTTAATGATTAGTATGTGAAACATATAATTATGGCTTTATTTCATAATTAGTGTTTGTTAGTGCAGCTGTCGTGCTGATCATGTATTTTGAAGAACATATTGTGTAAGACAGACACGCCTATGATTATCACAATTGGCATTTCACCGACTGTCAGTCTTAATCAATTTAATCAATAATGTATTTTGTTTACGAGTATCGGTTGACAATCCGACCTCCCTAATACAAACGGAACAAACATATTTGATGGTTATGATAAGCTTACAATAACTTAACTGTTCTTAAATTGAATAGTTGCGGTTGTCTTATATAACCCTCCCGCCCTCACGTTAAAGATGCATTTGCATTGTCATTAAGAAAATCTCAAAGTCGAACATACACATAGCTCTGAAACACCGAATTAAGTTGTCCAATTGCTGAGATTTGGTTTTCCTAGAAAATGCAGATATGGCCTTTGTCTTTGGAGTACAACATCCGTAATTCATTGCAATCGTAGAGAAAAATGGGAGGTTAGAAAGATATATTGAACTACATTTTTATTTATCGTTTTTTTAATTGATTTTCAGGTTGATAATATATAATTTAAATAATTTATATGGACACTTTTTAGAATAATGTCTTTGATCGAAGTTGCCTAATCGCTTTAATAAATAAAAGTATTATACAAGTATTATTTGGGACAACTTTGGCCAGTTTTGGCCTTTTTCGAGTTTGTATGGTTTGTAGTTGTAGTAGGGTACCTATGAATTTTGCATGTCGACAATACATGAAAACGCCAATTTAAGTGATAAAACATGCACTAAAGAAATGGATATAGGTATAAGCCATAAATCCGTCTAAACAAGAAAACAATGACTTAACAAAATAAAATCATCACTTGATGAAAACGTATGTGAAGAGGACTAAAAACGTATTGTAGCTGAACAAATGGTTAATAATGTATTTGAGGAGAAATAATTGTTATTACATTACATGGCGATATACACATGCTTTGTATTTGTTAAATGGATTTGCATAATGATGTAAGCATATAACTGCAAGACAAAATTCATTTACAATATACATTTGTAAAGCATTAATTTTCTCCACGTTCTATTTAGCGATTTGTCGTTTTTAAAATATGCATAAGCAAAGAGGCTGTTCGCATTTATGACTTGTTTTATCTTAAAGGCCCATAAAAGTTCAGAATCACCAAATTTAATATAAAAAACTAGTATTCCATTAACAACAATTTATAGTAACATTACTATTGACGGCCTACTTTCGTTTAAATTATAAATTGTTGTTAAGATAAAAATGAAATAAGTATATAAAACATTGTTTCACTAGCCCAGACATAAAATGTTTTATATTTTAGCGCGAAAAGCAATCGGCTATATCGGAGACTTACGGAAATAATAATTGCATGCGCCTTACGCATCGATTTGAAATTTGAAATAGTTTATCACCTATAATGCACCAAACATCTAATAATAGGTATAATCCGAAGCTTACGAGTCACACCGATTGCTTACGGACTTGAGGCGCCAAAACGGCATCATAAAAACGCGGCTTTTTCATCCATCTCCTTTTATTCTTATTCGTCCATCCGTAGTTATTAACAATAAAGATTTGCTAAAAACACGGTTGATTTTCAACTCTTATGCACACATTTCTTGTAAAAACGATTGGAATAATTTCTTATTGCTGAACACTAATGGGCTTTTAAATACTATTTAAAATACACTTAAATATATGTTTTATTTTTAAGTGAGGTTATTATTTTCAAGGATTGACTTGATGTTTAACATGAATTTTAGTGTGAGTAAAAAGTTCAAATATAACGTTTATATTAAAATTAAACAGAAAACAAACAATATAACAAAATCGAAAGCAACATCAACAGTTAGAGCAGCAACAGCATGTACTACAAAAACAACACCAACAAACTCAACAACAAAACAACTTTAAATGTTAAAGCAGTCGTGTGTTTATAAAACAGTTTTTTTTACTAAAATTAAATTATTTTTTGTTTCATATGAATAAAGACGTTCGTCATAATTAAAATTGTACCATTGTGAAATAGTGTTCATAAAGTCTGTTTAAAAAGTGAATAAATAGTTATATTGTGTTTGTGATAAAATAAACAAATCATTTGTGGAGTAGTTCCAGCTGCGTAAACGATTATGTTTAACGTGTTTCTCCATTTATAGGTAAGACCTTTATAATATAAATGTAAATTTAAAATGTAATTATATTTCATTTGTTTGTTTTCTTGTCTGTTAAGTCAAATTGAATAGGCGATTGTGAGAATGATACACATTTGTACCTCCGTTTTGTATTGCAAATGATTTGACCTGTTTCACAAAAGCAACTGAACTGTGCAAGGTATATATACATGTATATTATCAATCGGAAGTTCTTTTCGTCCAAATTCGATTTAGAAATATATAGTTTAACTAGTTGGAATATTGATAATTTTAAAACATAAATTCATTTGGAATTACTTTATTGAGCATGCATTATTATTTGATCTTAAAACATGTAAGAATAATCGGCGCTTTGGAATAAAATTGTTCCTGCCATTATATCCTGTGCATTTTTTTGTATTCGCAATCGTGGTGTGTTTGTGGCGTTACAAATAATTCATGGACATGTACAACAAAACATATGTTGTAGACCAACATTTGTTTCTTTTAGTATTTTATGTTCAAAATATACAATCTTCACAAGTGTACCATCTTTGTTGCTTTTAAATTATAAACCTGTTAAAGACCGGCTTTGGATCAATGGGTAATACAATATGAATATTCACGAAATACGCCTGAATACTTTACAGCAACATGAATAGACACAAAACCGCACTTTTAGATAAAGATCAACAGGCTTTAAATGACATTGTTGACAAATGTGGAGAGTAAACAATTCAGTGTCTTTTATATGTGTCTTCTATATGTGTATAAAACACTCTTAGTGTATCTAATGGGACTATTATCTGATTGACTGGTTAAAGAAAGGATATCAAATGTCTGAAATTACGCAATCCCAAAGGATCGTAGAATATACGTTGTATGTTAAGATATTTCATTAGCGCGTTTATGTACATAGATCGCATACTTAACAGAAACGAAGTATACGTAAGCAGGTTTGAACATAATGTATCAATTTAAAGTGTCATTTAAAATTGTTGTGCAACACGTTAGTAACAGTTAAAGGTTTCCAGAGAACAAATATCAATTCTCAGTAAATCCACACGAATGTGATAGTTTGTCAGTTGACAACATCAGCCTATATCAACTTCCCCTTGTGTTGATCGTGTGTAATATCTTGCAGTAACAATTACTGCTGTTGTGGTTGTTGTGTTGTTGTTGTTGTTGTTGTTGTTGTTATTGTTGTTATTTGTTGTTGTTGTTGTTGTTGCTGTTGTTTAAAAAACAACAGTGTTCATGTCTTGTTAGAAGGTTAATTTAGGCAATCGGTTAAAAACTATAAGTGTACAAAGGTTTAACACTGATAGTTATTCGGTTATGCTATATTGTACGCCTTTTACAAGCTGTTACCCTTCCCATATTCAACATTTAAACCCTCAATACGATTTATTCCTACAACCTTTTTATGTTTCCTTTCTTTTCAATTGAGTGTATTGTTTCTGTTGTGAATGACACGCCTTACGAGTAATGTGCGTCTGAACATTGTTTGGGATTACATGCCTTTCAAGATAAGACAATCGCAGTATGCGAAAGGTCTCCGGAAATGATTGAATATTCCATGCGCCATTATTTATGTCCATTTGTTGTGCCCATACTGATGTTTTCAGGATCTTTATAAGGACACAAAATGGTCAATACATGTTAATCCTACAACCACTTATTTTTGAACATCTGAACATTTTAATTACTATACAGGGTAAGTTTAAACGACGATACTTAAAATCCCTGCAATTGTTACTGGAATTCTTTAACGTTGTACATGTTGTCTTAAACCTCCATTTTAACATTGAAATAAACATGGGAATCTGCAGGTGCAGAATTCATATCACGCAACAGCCTTAAAAATGGAATTGACAATTGGTCTACTTTCGTTTTGAATTTCAATGTATGTTGTTTAAAGCCGGGATTCTTGGCATTTTGTTGATGGGAATCTTCCTGAGGTCGAGCAATGTTATTCATCATCAGAATGTGTACATATAGTGTCCATACCAAACCCAAAACCTGTAAATATTGACCTGCTTTGACTATACTTAGCCAGTCTATTAATAAAATGGAAATTTGACACCACCAGCTGTATAGTAAATTAAATATATAAATAAAATAATTATAGTGTTTGCATTCAAATGATTTCGAATAGTTATTTGAAATGTAGTGTTCATGAAATCAATCAGTCTGGGCTCATTTACGGTGAAATATGTTGTTGATATGGACCGCACCAATTAATAATAATTTCATGAGTCATATCACAGAGTGTCTCAATATCAAACTTCAAAACTCGCATTTCATAAATCGTTATTCTTTTCATTTAATTTTTAATTACTGTCTTATTCCGCATCGCATGATGTTTAGGCATGCGTTTAGGCATGCAGCATTTTAATATTCAAAACTTACAACGAGGAACGCTCAAAATCAGTAGACGAAGGCATTTTATAAACTTAAGTCTAATTGTTAGTGCATGTGTGGCGGTTGTAAAATGTCGCCCATTACTTCATCATTGTGTAGTTATATTTTTTCTGGTCCTATTCAATTCAAGAGCAAACATGTTTTTGACCAAGTAAACAAAGTTAAAATGTGATCGCCACGGAGAAATGACCCACGCAAAACGCAAAACCAGTCGCCACAACTAGAACCACAAGAACAAGAAAGCATTAAATGACGCCGCATCTATCATATTCCAATTAAAACATAATTTCTGTCGGTTCCGTCTAGTTGTCAAACATCTTTTCATCGGCATTGTATTGTTTGATTGATATATATCCTTTAATGCTCGTTTTATCATTGGAAATCTGAAACACAAACACAGGTCATGTACAAAGTCGTTTGGATAATCTGAGAAGATTGGAAGTCATCAGGAAGCAATAGCATGTACATTAATTTTGTATAATATGGAAACCAAAACATTGCGTGCGTTTAAAGTGTGCCGCCATTTATGCATGCATACACTCTCAACTCAAAAATTCAAACATGGCTATTAGATTATTGTTTTACAATGGAAAATATAAATGTATTGTTTGTAAAAAAAATCAAAAAAAAATCACAACAATCTTACAGGCAAACTTTTGGCATCAATGTGGTACATGCATACAAGACGCTTCACAATTCCATACTAGCAAATATTGTCTGATCTAGAGTCCCGTTGTCCTAGGAATTGTTTACGTTCATGGTCAACCCACAATAATGGAATACATGTACCATGAAAGAAAATCTCATTTGTATTTGCCCTCAATCAATTTGTGAATCACGCTATCTAAGCATTAGTCCCACGACAGCATGTAGTTCACAATATTTTTGGAAGGAATAAAACATTATGCTTATTTTCAGCCATACGCGTTTAAAATAACGGCCTTATATTGTACGTGTATTTAAATCATCAACGAAGCAACTTAGCAAAAAACATTGGTACCATATTAACACTGTGTGCACCCGTTGCCTCAATAATGACCCGATACTATTATTTAAGCCTTCAGACAATTTGTTCCGTGTCACTAACAACTAATTTATCTCCCTAATCTGCTACAGTACGTGCACAAATCAAGTTTGCCAATGTTATTGCAAGCAATTTCCTGTAAATGGTACTTGGCAATTTTTAACGCTAGACAGTCGATTATGACAATGTCTATACCAATGACAGCCTTTTCCTGTTGATTATATAAAAAATAAGACATACTAATAAAAACTGATAAAAGGGAAAACCACCAGGAAGCAAAGCCTGCACGAGAAAACAGCAGCCTCGGTTTTATTGAAGCCGTTCATCAGTAGTAATGAATGATGCCACACCACTGACGCCCCCTAGCGCATGAGCGGAACTCTTAGAAAAATATGACTACACAATGATGTAGTCCGGGGCGACTTTTAACAGCCGCCACACAGGCAGTAGATTATGGTTGTTGGACATTTGGTTTCTTATCACCGTCTGTAAAGGTATATAGCTACAATGTATGTACATTGTTGTACAGAATAACATTTAACGGTAATGTCTGAGTAGAATTGTAGTCGCCTGCAGACTTTGATATTACTCGCATTCGTCAACATTTGTTGACAAGTCAGTGTAGTCAGTCAATTACAGTTGATGTATGCCATACCTTAAGGTTATATAAAGAGATTTTACTATTGACAAGTGATACGGTTCCTTGTGTTTGTATTTACTCGCAGATGTATTGACAGTCCTCAGTAAGCATAGCTTGCATGGGTGAATATCAGCTTCGGTGTTATTGAAGTTGTTCATCAACGGTAGTGGAAGGTGACACGCCAATGACGTTCCCTCATTCCCTGACTTTCTTTTTATGTATTTTAAGGAATAAAAGTGAAAGAATACGGATTTTGGTGCAGATAACTACATTTCTACCGATTAAAATATATGATAAAATCAGCGTATTGAATCTAAGAAGGAAAATAAAGATATCTACTTTTATCTGGAACCAATGTGTATGTGTAAGGGTCCAATGTATAAGACTGAAGCGTTATATAATTATAAAAAAAAAATGGTTCACTAAACCCTGATGAACAATATTGAACCATTAAATTATAACATAACTTGAGGCAGATCAAATTTCTACGCGCTGCTTGGATGCAACTTGTAACATTTGTTTGGAAATAATTTGTGCCTTTAAGTCAATCATAATTGAGTGTCAAAATCAATTTAAAAAAACTGTCATTAAACTCAGGGATATTATTGTAATCAGTTTATGTATTGATGTTTGTTGCTGGTGTCGTTGGCTTGAACAAAGAAAAACGTATGTTGTAAGCAAACAAATCCGATAGCTCAATGGACTATTCATAACAACTTTTAAAGCTGTGTTCATGTTCTAGTATTTTATACTGAACAAAATGAGAAATTGCAATGATCGTTTGACGCGATTTATATCAACGCTTGTAAGTTATCGTAGGGTCTACCAAGTATTATAGTTATATACTTTTATTTATTTGAAACCACTTTGTATCATAATAAACATAGAAATTATAAAATTGTGTTTCGATGGATTATTATTGTATTTGCTATTCCGTGGATTTAGACAAATCAACTTTAACACTTGACAGCACATATCAGCGCTTGTAATTACCCAATACAGTAATGCATTATGTCAATTTTCCTTCAAACATATTCACGATTTTCCAGAAATCTTCTGTTTCATGGTTATAGTGTTTTGCAATCCGTTTCGTGTTCCATTGTAATCAAGTTTTAATGGTTAAATGTGACTTGGCTTTTTGTCATGTGTGACTTCAGCAATGAAACTGTTCTGTAATTCCGTAATATTAAATAAAGATTCATTTAAGAGTAACATGACGATTCCAGATGCCTAACCCAATCTCGGATTGTCTAAAAACATGTTTCAGACGTTTGGCCAAATTGCTTTCAATGTTTTTAAATGTGTACGACATTTAACGAAAAGGCAACCTTTGCATGACACTGAAATGACGTAAAACCCTCATTGTTTACGGTGTATATTTTACTCAAATTGTACTCATATTTATACAAACCATACTCTGTAATTATTGAATATTTAAGTAAGTGTACTTTCTCTCGGAGATTGATAAACATCACAGCAACACTGTTTTATAGTCAACAGAACTTGGAACTCATATGCTCTAAGGTGCACATTTTGAAAGTCCATGTGTTTGTTTTGTGTGTGTTTGTAACAAACATTATTAAAAGTATGTGCTCATGAGTAAATAGTGTTGCGTCAAGCACGGGCTTTTGTGTAGATATATTTTTCTTGTCCTACGGGCTGCTATGTTGTCTAAAGGCTATGCTTCTTGTGACATGTCCCTTTTCTCAGTTGAAGAAATAAAGCTTCTCGCACAATAGCATGTGTGCGCATCATTCGTTGTCATATTGTATCAAACCAGACTTCTCGATAGGTGTTCTGTTATATCCTAATGCGGTTGAACGGTGCGTTTAAAAGTAACATGACGAGTCCAGATGCGTAATTTAATCCTGGATTGTCTGAGAAACACACTTCAGACATCCGGCAATTGAGTTATTATAATAACCCGCTATGATGAAGTGTTACGTGTTTTTTACAGAAGCGAATCTGTATAACAGGGTTAATGTTCGAGGTACATTATAGCGCAGGTGCATGTAATGGCGAAGGAAACGTTAATTGTCTTTCGGATACCTTATTTAAATAGGAAAAATTAGATTGGCTTTCTTAAATGTGTACTATCATAATGATATGTCCTCTCGGTCTGAAGTCAAAGAGAACAAATTTGAAAACCAAAACTAAACTGCTTGGGCGCGGTCAATGTTTAGGTAGAGTCGGGTAACCTGAAACATTATAGTGTTGTTTTGGCCTAAAACCGATATTTTTATCTTTGAAATGAGAACATTTCTACTACGCACTCGCGTTTCTTATTCAAATCTACATAAATTTTTATGGGCAGATTCTAAATATATACCAAATTTACCAAAACATTCTTTGTAATTTTATTTTTTAAAACACTAACAACTAGTAAGAGCTAAATTTACACAAAACCTATGTAAACTGCTTTATACATCAAATTCAACATGTTCACGGAACGTAAACAAATCAACAAAGGACGAAAATACCAACCGTATTGCATGTTATTGATTTACTAAATACATTTTTTTTGCAAAAAACGCGACGCATTATGGAAAAAAGGAATCCTGGGAAATCACTTGGTAATACGTACGGTATATGTTTGAGAAATCACGTGGATTTGTATTCTCCATATTGTTTGCAGTAATGATAAAACATATGCATAAAAGGTCCTACTGTATATTATAATTATGCTTATTACACATATGCGGTTAATACGGGAATTAATGTTTTGTTAGAAAATAAGAGAGTTTTTGTCGGAAATAAATATATGTACTTTGTGTAAGGATAACGATATTATTTATACTACCGTTTAAGATGCATACTTGCACAAATAAACCATCGTAGTTTGTCTTTGATACCAACAAAAACTTACTTTATTTGTTTGTAATTCAACCGATCAATGTCATTTGTCCCGTAAGTATCATAATTATATGGTTTTGCAAACAAATACTCTGATATTCGTCTTGAATAGATATTAGGTCCATATTCAGGCCACTTGCTCGAATAGCTTAACATTCAAATTTTGATTTTCTTCGGCATACAATACACACCCTATTGGTGTTGCCACTTTGGTGTATAGAGACGTCCTAATTCTGTAGAACGCATATGCTGTACTGCACATATATGTGAAACTGGTCTGTAGTTCATTAAATTGCCATGGAATGTAACACCCTTCTTAATTTCCTCTACTTTCTTTCCTTTGTTTTATCTCGTAAATGATCGACATGTATCAGCTAATACAGAACTCCACCAAACACCCTTTATATTT
>Ga0224511_10001092_pt1 | contig 15484 bp, 8 predicted proteins | sample SF_May12_sed_USG_2_FD_169988 | JGI IMG/M metagenome (GOLD analysis project Ga0224511, IMG submission 169988) | Sediment microbial communities from San Francisco Bay, California, United States - SF_May12_sed_USGS_8_1 | ecosystem: Environmental > Aquatic > Marine > Sediment | place: USA...
GGTCATTTTGTGGATCCGCCACTGTCTGTTACCAGAAGACTTTAAGCCCCTGACCCTGTTTCTCGAATAAATATTCACCAAGAGCTGACCCTAATATAAAATGAAGAGAGTCCAAAGATAAAAATGCTGCAGACAAAGTAGATAGGGAACCATGACAAAGTGACCCATACTAAAGCAAACACTTAGCACAGCACAAAATACACAAAACAATAAGACTTAACAGATATTTAGAATACACTGTTTTTGGGCGGGTGTTTTTATTATTATTTTTTTTTGTAAAAATGATTAATTCCATTATTTAAAGTTACCCCCTTGCTACGGTCAATGACTTTAATTAGGTGTCAAGATAATAAAGTAATGTTCACGTGCTGATTCATTTTCAACCGCTGTTTTTGATCAACAATATAAACAGCATCAAACCTTAGTGAACATATAACAATAAACTATAGTATAGATGTACCAGTATAAACTATAGTATAGATGTACCAGTATAATTGTTTACATCTGCAGAGACCATAATTCATGGATGTACATGCAATTGATAACCTAATCTGCTTAATGTGTTCACATTCTGATAGGTGGAATGATAACATAATTATGATATAAGATACAATCGATGTGACCTCATTTTAACAAAAAAATATCAACTGCAAACATGATATGAATGTTTATGGTATTTATTTCAAAAGTTCAACAAATATCAACGAAAACAATTTACTCATAGCATTTTATCATTAACATTTCACGATAATGTTTTTTATAATTTTTTCCATCACGCATTAGGTTTGTTGCCTTTCTTCAAATGACACAAAAACCAAGTTATAACATATATAAAATTACTGAACAACCGTCTCTTTGTGTCAACATCAAGGTTTTGAGATAAAAAAAATCTAAATTCATGTTACAAAATCATGCTTTTCACATTTACAGGCTGATTTTTTATTTAAAGACACCAAACTGTTTGGCCATTGGCAACGTTTGGCGTTCTTCATTGGTAGTGTTTGCATGCAATATTAAAATTCATAAATTAAATTGTCTTTTGTTTCTGTTTTATCCAGTAAGGTTGTTTGATCGTGGGGTATTATGAAATACATTTTATTTCATTAGATTCACATACACTTCACATGTCAAAACTAAGAAGCCAGAAGAAAAAGACATTTATCATAAGTTATATATTTTTTTAAGTTATTATCGATCTGATTATAACAAAGAAATAAACATAAATTTTATTTAATTCTTTTCAATGTTCTTTTTTTTTTTTTAATCCAGTACTTTTATTAATAATCAAGTTCAGCGGAAATGTAAACAATTATACATAGGTTATCAGTTCTGTTCATTAAATTTGGTCAAAAAACCTAAAATGCTGACACAAATCTGCCATATCACCACTCGTTCTGTACTTACACATTCTGTTTTTCCAGGGTCTCCACCTTCTTCTGTAGTGAATGGTTTTCCTGAGTACATTTCTTCACCCGCTTCTCTAGACCATCAACGTAGTCCATCTTCCGCTTACGACTCTCTTTGGCTGACACCTGGGTTAGACAGAACAATAAAACTTTCCTGAAATACATGTAGAATAGACAACTTTTACCTAGGCTGTATGAAGCTGATGCCTGGGTTCAACATAGTAATATTGCATCATTAAATTACATACATGTGTTCAAAGTGTGTTCAGTAAGATCAAAAAGGCATGTTGATAATTAAGAACAGAAACAATTAAGAAGAAACTCTGAGTGATAACGTCAGGCTTTTTGGTCAAACAAATATATCTACAAATGCATACTTTTTATGTCATTTAAAAACAATGCTACTCCAATTAAAAATATCATTTACTAGGCAACTTTTGTCTTTCCCAAAAGTAAGCCAAGCATACCTTGTTTCTGATTTTCCTTCTGACAGATTTCAGAACCCTTTCCTCTTCTTTTGTCAGAGGCACATCTGTTGGAATGGAAACGCCCTCTTTGGAGAGTAAATCTTTTTCTTCCTCGGTCAGCCTCAGTTCCGGGAAGGAGGTTGTCCCTGACTTGGTTCCAGTTGATACGTCTTTCATGGTGTAGGGTAGTGTCTCGCTGTTAGCAGACACTTTGATGATTTTGATAGTTTTGGTTTGGCTGCCATCGGGCCTGAACGATGTGTTTGTTGCTGTGTCAAATGTCATCAGGTCTGAATGAGTACCTGAAATTAAATTATTTCATATTGTGAGAAAGCACGCTTTTAAGTAAATAGTAAACTAAAATCACACTTCCTAAAATAAGTTCTATTCTGCTAGTGCTGAAAGACCAGGCAATTTAGTGAACAAATTAAAAGAAGAAAAAAAAAACTTTTGTTCTTCCAAAACTCATTTCTGACAAAGGAGGCACGGACACTTTAAACTGTTGTTATGGTGATTATTTGAGTAAATAAAATTTCAACCATGAAACAGTGTGAATTCAACCAACCTAAATCAATGGACACATTGTCTTCAAATGCAGCTTGCTTTTCCATATTCTCACAATCTAACGCATTGGGGTCAAATGTGTCAAAGTTCATTTCAATGTCAGAAAAGTCCAAGTTCTCAAGATCAAATGCTTCAATTTGATTTAACTGTTCTGGTGCCGCTACAGGACTCATTTCACTGTGATTTGATGAATGTCCAGGGCTGAGATGATAAAAGTCACTAGTTGGGGAGCCGGACATTCCGTCACAGCTATACTGTGTCATAGTGTCTGTTGAAAACTGGGGAGATTGTCCACCTGACTCTACTGAAACACCACTGTCACTTCCTCCCGGGGACAGAGCCGGCTGCATAACATAGTCATGGTCAGTGATAGTGTTGATTCGGGGAGATGTGTCTTTTTCGGATTCTTTCAATAGATCATCGAGCTCAAAGAATGGGTCATCAAGGTCGCCTGCAAGCAGGCCCAGCGAGGACTGAAATGATAAAAGATGTATTTAAAAATCATCAAAAGGTCAAGAAATATAACAAAACACAAGCTCAAAACTTGACAAGTGTACATAATTAAATGTTGTTACACACTACATGTATTTAGCATTTTCTACATGTACCATGAAATTCCAGTCTTCATCCACATCTTTTATGGAATAATCACATGTTTCATATACTGAAATTATATCCATCTTTGTTATTTTATAAATAATTTATGGTTTAATGTAACTTTTTTATTATTATTCTTGTTGTCTTGTTGAAATTAGCACACTGTCAACCTTCTTTGCTAATGTGAATGATGCAAATGACTCAAACCTATTTTTATATAAACTAAGCAAACGCAAATTAAGCAACACTCATTACTAAAGCAGTATTTATGAATGCATGATGCAACAGGAACCTGAAACTATACATGCCGGTTTTATAGTCAGCAGATCATTGTATTCTTAGCATTCGGAGCAATTTGAACTGTTTGCACATCATTTACAATTCACAAGTTTTGCAAAAATATGCATATCCAAAACCGAAACTTAACATGTCCACAAAAAACCAGTGTCTACTTACAAAGTCAAGGCTTGGTATTTCTGGAAAGTTCTCTTTGGTCAATACACCATCAGATTGGTCAAACAGCAAATCCAATATTGCTGTAGGTTGACCCGCCATTTTGGTAGGTTCAAGGTTCAAACTGGGTGAGTTGGAAGTTAATGCATCAAAATACGCCACGTTGGAGAAAACTGCCTGGAAGGATTAAAATAAATTGGATTATTTCCAAATTCCAATATTGACAGATGACGTCATGTGACCAAAATAAACAACAATCAACACTGTGTCTCCAAGACAAGTTTTCTTGTAAGATCTAACTGGACATATGTCTTCAACATTAAATATCTTCATCAAAAGCAAAATTACACAGAATTTTCCAAAATTAATAAACATTTATAATAAAAACAACCTACATGTATTGTGTATTATGACTGTACGCAGTTGACGTGTTCCGGAAGTGGTGAAAGTTCAATCGGAGCTACTCGGCTTTTTCGTGTACTTAAAATAGCTTTTGGGAATTTTCGGTTTTATTAAAAATTATACGAATTGATTGTTAATCCCCGTACACATTCGTACAGGAAGGAGAGTGCATAATTATCGTGTTTTCAGTCTGCGTCTTATTCTATACAAGCCCGAAGCCCAAGTCGAGTAAACGGCCGGTCGGTCAATGAGAATTGTATACAAAATAGCCCGACCGGTCGATTTAGATTTTGGAGTAAAATGCTAAACAAAGAAATAAATTAACATAAATACCGATTATGGAGTTATTTGTTCGTAAACAAACATAACCAATATAAAAATTATGAAAACAACAAAATAATTTGGCTAGGGCTATAGAAAATTATATAGTCGAACAATAATTAACGCGCAGACTAAATATAATTATATACAGGCTTAAAGCGAGAAGAATCGTATTCACATAGATAATATATAACCTAGCTATTAATACCTCCTATAGTCAGTATTGACTTTTGACAGTATAAAGTTGAGGTTAATGTTTATCTTCCAAATAACAGGTTTGTTTTGGACAAGCGTATAATTGTATTCAGCAATGTTTATAATTTTTTGAAATAAATTATTTAAATTTCAGATTACAGATTAGATTAACACCGCACTCAAAAGATATCGGTACTTTTTAATGTACGGTATAATTCAGTTGTTGATTTTAAAGAACAGAAATATTCAAATTAGTGGATTATATATAAAACATTGGGGTAAAAAATTTAATCGCAGAGATCGCCTAGTGGTAATTCTAGCGTTCGCTTCGTAAGCAGAAGGTCCTTATGGATCAATCCTGGACCGCGTTAGGCCGCTATTTCATGTGTCCGTTAAAGATGCTAGGTCGGTATCTTTTAGGTCAGAATTGTTTACATCTTACATTTTAACCATATTAACGCAGTGAAACCTACTCCCGTAAATATGAAAAACTGTCAAATATAGTTATTCATGTATGTAAAATATTACAGAAAAAATGAATTTATTGAAAATGTGTGGCCCGCAAATTCGGCTTTGTTTATTTACGTTTCGCCCCATTGCGTCGAAACCGTTAAATAGCTTGACTACAATCGATACTCCGATTTGCCCGATTTTAGGGGTATAACGTTACAGACCTAGCATATTTAAATTGACGGAAGGCTATCTGTCAAAAATCGCTCAACAAAGAAATCGTTGGGTCTATTACATGTACGCGTTTGCTATCCGTTAACGGACAGGTGTCCGTTTTGTTCCGCAAAGTCAACGATTTTTTACGGATGACGGACAGGTAACGGATAGGTTTTTACTTGAATTGATATATAATTTGAAGTGAAACTTCGCTAAAATGCGAAAGAGCATTAAAATTCTAATTGACTTATAGCTAGAAAGCACTCCTTTTAATGCCCCAACACTTTGGCAGCAGACGTATTTACAGTCGTTAAAATAAGTGTTGTTTTGAGGCAGTAGAAATAAATTAATTAAAGTGCATGACACTAGTACGTATGTATGTTCTATTGATATACATATAATGCGATTAAATTTGTTACAAAAATGAACTAAATAGCAAATTAAATCGAAGAAATTCAATTTTACACGGTAATCTACGAGGCCGAGAGATTTTAAACGCATGACTTTACGCACACACGTAATAAGTACCATGCGTTTTAACGGAAACCTTTTGGATGGCTATCCGTCAACTTACGGACACATGTAATAGCGGCCTTACAACAAAGACGTTATAAGAATGGTACCACATGCTTCCTGGTTTAGCGCTCACCCTAAAAGCATAGGTCTGGTTTCTCTTTCTTCTCAAACCTCGTTCTTTCAATCTAGAATAAGCGGTTGTGAGTGATGAATATACATTTATCATACGCTGCCACGCACTTACAACGCATCACTTTACAAATTTAAATATCTCAAATTTATATTGTATGAGATAACAGAATGAAAGTTTTAACATTTGAGTCAAACAAACTTTGCAACAAATTTTATTCAAAATAATATGTCTTAAATGTTGTTTTCTGTTTGGACGTAAATGCACGTGCAGTTTTTGTTTTGCACGGACATACCATTCATGCACTTTTGTCTGTGCCATAATAATTTTAAACATTTAAACTAAAAGCGAATATAACATTAAAGTTTCATTTTAAACATAAGAATACAACATAAATGCCCAGTCATGCATCTGGAAAAAAATCCACGTGCGATTTAGTAATAACAATTATTTATAAATGAATTTATCCATTAATAGTGTTTATAGATGTTAATAATGTTTCATTTCGGTAATTCACGCTAAAATTATCATAAGCGAGAGGAATTTTTTTAACTGGAATTTCCACTGCGCGCACTTTCACGAACAAAAATTGCCACGAGTACCACTCATCCTAAATGACTGCGTCTATTGTTTATTTGGTTTATATATTTCATCCATACATTACGTAAGTTAAAGCACACATTACAGGGAAATAAGTTCATACTTTTAAGACATAAGTTGTGCGTAAGCACATTAATACTGAAAGAAATTGTATTTTGGTATTGCATATTTACCTATTTTATTCATTTCGTGACATTTTATTTTACAGTGGTGCCAAATATCCACATGTTTTTTGCTTTTGTAAACAAGAAACTTGTTACACAATCCTTAGTATACTAAGTTATTAACTACAAATATGAAAATAGATCGATTTCCAGTTAATTAGTTTAAAGGTATTAAGATTTATTATTCATGTTGTTTGAGACTTTGAAAATTCTAAAGATCTAACAAAAGTAGTAAATTGCACACTTATCATATGCAGATGACATTCAAAGCAATTATATAGGCGTTACTTTATGGTGATTGTCATATGGGCTTTATCGCATTTTAATTTTTGTTTCATTCGAAATACTTTAAATATTATGCAGCAGAAAATATGCTTAGAATTATGTCCTCTAAGTTTTGGTAAAAAAAGCACCTAAAATTAAAATAAGTGTAAGATTCGTCACATTCTTGTTACTTATAAATTACGTCAATAGCTTTTAAACATGTTAAAATGCGTAAATTAGTGATACATCATAGACTAAAATCACGATTATTTCAAAAATGACAAAGCACAAGTTAGTTATCTGTCTTTGACACCTGAACAATGTTATGTGTGATTGGTTTAAAGTTTAAACGATTTAACCACATCGTGAAAGGACGTTTTATCGTTCAAGGCGTGGCCTAACGCTTAATGCAGCACGTTAACGACAGCGTCACAACTTGTAGATAGTGTGCGTCGATGAACGGGTCGGTTTCGTGGTTGCAAGATCTTCTAAGTTTATAACGATATGAATCTATTTTTATAGGTTTAGATACTTGCTTTACCTCAATAAAATCGTATTATAAAACCAGGATTCAAGAACAAATGCAGTAATTACCAAAACGATATACCGACGCGAATAAGGACTTTTGAGGAGGAAAAGATAAAAGAAGAAACATGGAAATTATGAATCTTAAACTACTTTTGCTGCTGCTGTGTTGCCTGTTTGCTGCAATATTTGCTCAATCTTGCCGAGAAAACTGCCAACCTCCGGATTGCTCATGTCCGAGATTTAGTTATCCAATGGACAGAAAAGAAATTCCGCAGATGGTTTATTTCGGCTTCGACGACGCCGTGAATGTTGTGATGGCTTCGCTATATGACAGAATTTTCATAGAAGAACGCAAGAACCCTAACGGCTGCCCGATCAAAATGACGCTGTTCATATCCCACCAGTACACGGACTATAAGAAAGTGAAAGCCTTCTACGAACAAGGCCACGAGATCGCCGTGCACAGCGTGACGCATTCCGCTATCGACCACGAGGAGCTACTGCGCGAGGAAGCCCGACAACAGAAAGAAAATCTCCAGAAACTGGCAGGAGTTCCCGCCAACGAAATTATAGGCTGGAGGTCTCCGTTTCTGAAGCCCGCCGGAAACAGTCAACCCGTTGTTTTAAAAGAGCTCGGTTATGAATACGACATCACATTGACGTACTCGCGTCCCCACTTGGATGTTCCCAAACCGTGGCCGCACACCATGGACTTTGGGTGGCCGTACCGCTGCGGCGTCCCCCCTTGCCCGACCTCCGCTAAGGTCACCAACTTCTGGGCCGTCCCCGTAGTTAGTCTTATGGACCACAAGGACCAATACCCTTGCTCGTTTGTGGACGGCTGTGTCGTTCGTGCAAATGACGAAGACGAGGCTTATAAATTTCTCATGGACAACTTCCTGTCTTATTATAACACGACGCGAACGCCGTTCGGTCTAAACATGCACGCCGCCTGGTTCTATACGCGATACAACTTGAAAGCCATGATGCGTTTTCTGGACGACATCGCGAAAATGGATGACGTTTACGTTGTCACGGTCAAGCAGATGCTTGACTGGATGAAACGTCCGACACCCGTTTCCGACATCTACTCTCTGGAGTCGTGGCAGTGCAACGCCAGCCGCGCGATGTCCCCTGTACGCGCGCGTGCAGAACAAGTTGGCAATTTTGGTATGTATCACGGGACACAGTATTCATAACAATACATAATAATATTGTATATCAAACCATAAAATGAAATTGATCGCTTTGCTAGGAATACTAATGTATTCATTAGCATATAAACCATTTTAAAGGTCAATTAGCACTTTATTAGGCATAAACCTATAAATTCATATATTTTAAAGACTTTTAAAATGTTGTCCATATCTCAGATACCGTAAGTGAGGTTTCTGATTACAAGACGTAAGTTTAAGTTTCACTGACTAAGAATCGGACAAGCCTCTACGGGTTCACATTTTCAAAATAAATCTGGAGCTTTTTTATTCGAAAACCAACGAAATAAATTCCTCTCTATTTCGAATTAATTTCGTCGGCCCGAGAACTTCGAAACAGTGACTATTAAATTGGGTGACACCACTGAAAATAGTCGGATAAAAATTGACCGTCAAGACGCCGAAAGCACGAGGTGTCAATAGACCACTTGTTTTTTCGTTACGCAAACTACTATTTCTGTTCCTATCTTAATCAAAGAACAGTCTTTCTAGTGCACATGTATTTCCTTTTTTCGTTTTATCGAATACAAAATGAAAAACGAAAAAAAACAGCATATACACGAACCATTATCGACCTCTGTTTTTATGCAAACGAATAGGAATGTGCGCAATGACGATTAACACGGGGACAAATCGAAGAATGTGAATAAAACTTAACATTTAACTTTTCTTTCGTTTATATTTCCATGACTACACATAGCTAGAGGCTTTGTTAACTTTTTACTACATCGATTTTGTAATACACTTATTTACATGTATTTCCGTATTGAATAAAATGATGTTTGAAGAGCACAGTAATTAATGATCGATAGAAAAAACTCATTTCATTTAATGAAAAATTGCGTACTCGACAATAATGATAATGAACACTTATTATTCAAGAAACAAAAGACGTTCATCCTAAGCTTGGTCAATTCGTCACATCAATAAACATTGATTAATGACATTATAATGAAACCGTATGTTTTGTATGGTTGTAGTACCAAGAAAATGTCAGGATAATTTTCATAAAATGATGTGTTTATTGTGACCTTATGTTGATAATTTACCCTTTATTTATCGCGTTATGATTGTTACAACAGGAAGTGAACAGTTATGTAAATAATCACAAAATATTTATGTAAATAACCACTTAACAATCACACTAGGGCAGTATCATTAAAGTCTTAAACAATGGCTATTAATCGATTAAATTTTTGTTGGTATTTAAAAACGCATATATATAATGACATTTATGTTTGTTATCGGCGTATAAATAAACAACTTATTATACAAACAGACCTCATTAACATTTGTATAAGCTTAGTTATTTAAGTAAACTTGAATCTAACTTCTCCTTCATATGAGAGAGGCTTTGTGACACACAAACTCACGCGTTTTCATTTTCGTTACAAACAGTTTGATTTTGTTTGGAATAAAATATCAAGAATTTGTTTTTATGTCTTTGAAAGCTAAACATGACAACCCAATGGGGTTTTATAGACTCAGAGTATTTCGACACTCCTGTATTCACAAATATCGTAATATTTTTTTAAAGCCATACACAACATTTAATAACATTTTGAAAAGGAAGTATAAAAGTCAGTACTTTTTGTGTAAAGATTGTTTTAAACGTTGTTTGATCATCAGTTGATCATGAGCGTTACATTAAAACCCGTAAGATTGTCTGTGCATTTGTGAATAAAAACAATGATGCGTGAAGTTAAATTTAATTAAGTGTTTTATTAATTTAGCTAAATAAACAAAGCAAAACGTTGTTCGCAGCTAAATATTATGTCGCATAAAACCAATATAATAAATTTTGCATATAGATTTTTTAAATGCCGGTTGGTCCAACCAATTAGCCGAAATGATATCGGTATTTAACTTTTTAGGTTCTTGGCTAATTATGAAGAATGAGAATAAGGAATGAATGTTTATTTGTTTGAATTTTATTGTTGAAAAAAAAGGCAAAAATAATTAGATCAATGTATACTCATAAAATTAAACAAAAACAATGCTCGTTAGTTTTGGCCTTTAATTCCTTTGGAAATGGTACAGCCCAAACAACATATTTGTAAATACGTCTAAAAAATACGTTATAAATGTGAACAAGAAATATTGTTGAACATGCAACAAATTGTATGAATTGTCACGATTTTTTTATCCGTAAAAATATACTGACATTTCTGATAAAATATTGACACCAGATGTAGTTTAAAGACACCCCACCCGCCCCTTTGATACTCTGTATTCCTTGGTCTTTAAGGTCATACGCAGTACGCAAAGAGCCGAAACACTGTATGTTAAAATCACTTTTCCAACACAGACACCAAAAGTGGCATTTAACATTTCATTTAATTTTGATTACAACAAATTTCACATATTATTTAAAGAAGTTTTATATCTTGATAACATGTCATCATCTATAAGACTAAACATATATGTTGGAATCAAACAACCGAAAATTGATCAAAGAAACACAAGTTTACAACTACATGTACATGTTTAGCGTAACTGCATGTGCATGAAAGAATATATTTGCACCAGGTTTCATATTACATGAAAACAAAAAGAGTCTTAAATGTTGTTTTATACGGCACAAGGTAAGCTGGATAAAACGTCGTACACAGAACGCATGCTTTAAGATAAAGGTGTACGCGGTACTCAAAGGGAAGGGGTTCACCTCTTATTGTGTTCAGTGACGGAATCAGGAATTGACCTTAGGGGGTGGGGGTGGAATTTGTCAACGAGGGGGCGGGGTTTAGAAAATCATTTGAAGTGTTGACGTTTAAAGTAAGTCTCCTTTTTAGCATGTTTTGGTCCTATTTTATTGAAATTAGGCTTTAAATGAATCGCGAGCGAAGCGGCCGGCCGTTATGGGGGGGGGGGGGGGCGGCGCGCTCCGGGTGCGCCCCCTGGATCCGCTAGTGGTGTTAATATACAGGGTACAATAAAATAGCATTATCTCAGTATTGCAGACACGTGCAATGTACATGTATGTCTTTTAAATGTTCAAAGCAAACTTCAGCGTATATAAAACATTGACGCAACAGTCAATGTTTTATTCATGTGCGAAGTCGTTATTAAAAACGACTAAACTCGTTATGAGCCAACAATTAGATTGATGGGAAAGAATGAAGTGTTTTATTTAACGTCTTAATTGCAAAGGCAACTATGAAATATCCAGACGAGCTTTAAAATAAAAAAGAATTGTCATTGCAACCGCTAAATTATTTCACATTTAATGGATGTCGTACTTAAAAAGTTGAAGTGCGTTAGGATGGTTTATATATTTGTACATACATCACTTAGTTTTTATTTATTGGCACCATTGTCCTTTTAATGAGGCAGGCCGCAATGTTTAAAATACTATTATTCAGGTCACGAGCATGCAAATGGGGTAAAAATGGACAAATAAGTACACCGATCAAAACAATACTTTGTACTTTATATGCAATAGTAGACCTAAATCAAGGCACTATGTTTGCCACTAATATATTACGGCGCGTTAGCATATTTGAACCATAAATTTGGTCTCAGACAAAGGGCAATAAACACATACTTATGAAGTACATGTAATTAATGTTAAACAATTAAGATGTACGAGTATGACTATTTATAAAGGCAGTGTAACCTGGAATAAATAACGGCGGGAGTAACTCGGTTTAGGAATTGCAACTCAGCATAAACAACAAGGGTCAACCGTAACTGTGACATGCCCGTGTTTTGAGAAAAAACGTAACATTTTATGAAGCCCGTACTTTGAGAAAACCCGTTATTTTTTTACCAAACAAACCCGATCTGTTTCAGATAGTGTGTGCGTGTCAGACGCCATATATACCAACTATGCGCATCCATGCCTTTAATATGTTGTTTAATTTTCAGTTGCCGTAGCGCAACAGGCGACCACACGACAAACCACAAAGGCACCAGTGACGCGCAACATGTGGGTCCCCCTAGAGTGGTTAGCGGAGCGGAAACTTGACAGTCCCGTTCACCGAGCTACGCCCGCCAATCTCGTCAAACCTCAAGAGATCGTGAAACCGTCCCTGGGTTTCGAACCGCTTATGCCGGTCAGGCCTGACCCGACCACTAGAAGAACAACAACGACGACTACGACAACTGCTCCTACTACAACTACAACTGTACCGACGACAACAACAACTCGTCCCACAACAACCACAACGACAACGCCTAGACCGACAACCACAACAACCACAACCACAACAACCACAACGACCACAACTACAACACCCAGACCGACAACGACCACAACTACAACAACACCTAAACCAACAACGACTACAACAACACCACCACCTACTACTACTACTACCACCACCACCACTCCTACTACCACCACCACAACCACAACAACTCCTCGACCAACCACGACGCCAACGACGACGACAGTAGCCCACAACCACGCCAGCCACGACCACAGCCACGACTTCGTCAGCGACCAAGGTTTTCTCGATGATATTATGGCTGACTTTGGACTTGACCATATCGAGATTAAGCCAGAACCTGTAACGCCGAAACCGGCCCCCGTAGACATGCCTTGGTGGAAGTCTTTGCTGGACACCTCAGCAATTGACAACAGAGGTTCCAGGTGTATACAAGGCTTGAACTGTCATTTGCCCTTGTGTTCTTGTCAAGGCACGAGTACACCCAATAACATGCAACCAAGTAGCATCCCCCAATTAGTCTATCTTACAATTGACGGTTCTGTGAATCCACCTCTGTACAGACGTTACCGTCAGTTCGTCCTCGGCAAACGTAACCCTAATGGCTGCCCTATCCGGGGCACGGTGTTTGTGACGGGCGTCGGCTCGCGTCCTCGTCTCATCAAGGCTCTCACGAATATCGGAGCAGAGATCAGTTTGCGTGGTCTGCATCAACACCATTACGACACACCTGAGCACCTCGAGCTCGAGATGAGGGCACAGATCCGCGCCATGAAAACGCTCAACGTGTCGTCCATCGGTTGGAAGACCCCTGAACTCAAAACTCTCGGTAACGAGCAGTTTAAACTGCTCCAAAAGTATGGCATTAAATACGACGCCACAATTCTAGAAAGTGTTCCCAAGGCAGGCAAGCCCAAACAGTGGCCGTACACGCTAGACTTCGCCTATAAAGGCGATTGTACGGTACCAGAATGCCCAACAGACAAATTCCCGGGCATATGGGAACTGCCTGTCAACTCTCTGCAGGACTACAAGAAAATGTTTGAATGTGCATACATCGACGGTTGCATGTTCAGTCCTCCTTCACAAGAATCTACCGAGGATTTTCTCTGGGACAACTTTCTGGAGAACTACAACTCCAACAAGGCACCTTTTGGAATTCATCTTCGTCAAGTTTGGTTTTCCCATCCGGCATATGCGCAAAATTTAAGAGGACTTGTTGACTTCATAAGCAAAATTCTGAATATAAATGACGTTTATATAGTTAGCGCTAGTGACGTCATTACGTGGATGGAAAACCCGGTCCCTACAGCAGATATAACTAACGCATATCCTTGGAACTGTGCATGAACACTTTTTTAAAAGTATACGCAAACGTGTATTTGAGATTGATATTAATATGTTAGATCCCGCGATAGCGCGACAATTGACCGTTTGTCAGCCTGTCTCTCAAATGATGAGTTACGACATTTCAAAAGGAAGAACATCTCTGATAATAAGAAGAAACCCAAATCACTCACGGCTATGCTTAGTCATCTAAACATGAAGTAAATTTATGACATTTTAAAAAGTCTTCAAAGCTCACATTGAGCCAGTTTTATAAGTTATGACAATATGATTTTTAATTTTTGAAAGTGTCTGTTGTTGATTTGGTAGTTCTTCCACCAATCATTACGTCAGGGAGATTAACTGCCTCATGTAAAACTTTGTTGTGTTTTTGCCCTAAACGTTCCGACGGTAACCAAGGGTACACACTGTTGTCATATCAAGAAAGAAAACACAGTCCCTAACGTTGTCTTATCTGTTTTTCTTGTGTAATATATTTTATATTATAATGAGTTAGTCAACATGTATATAATTCGATCGAATGTAAGATAAATGTACTATGATATTATAATGTATATCAATGTAATTATAGATTCATTGTTGTGCTACCATTATGGTTGCGGTCGTCATCGTTGTTTCCGTCTTGTTTTAAAATAAACGAAGATCGACTCTAACACAAGATGTCTTTAGAGTGAAAATACTTGTGTGTGTATATACGTTTTGTGACATATACCGTATAACATACTTCACGCTTAGAAAATGCGTTGGTAAAAGTATAAGACAAATCAGCGTTCTTTCAGATGCCAACAAAACAAATTGATATAATTATACCTGCCTTATTAGCAGTCAATGTTCCAACTGCCATATACTTTGTACTAAGTTGATCACTGATCGAGTGCGTGTAATATTTCATATCTTATTACTGGATGGCAAAAATTAAATAAAATTATATATATATGAGCACAGTGAAAAAAGGAATGGTTTCACCATTTCATTTTTAAGATATGTTTAATTTAGGGGAGATATTCCCAATTACCTTTTACATTGAAGCCTATTGAAACTATACAAATTATTTTATTATTTTAATCTTAATTGATTTTGAAGCAAATTGTTCTGGTAGACAGCTTTATAATATTACTTCGATTCGTATTTCAATAAGAAATCTGAACTTCACCATTGAAAAACTAAGAAAATATCACAACTATTTCTAGTTTTAAAAGGAGATAACTCCTTTAAACAAAATTACCAAGGGGAGGTAATAAACTTTTGTCTACCTCGGTCACAGCTGGTACAATTTGTCAATGTCAACTGTCGCTTGGACTTTCCCGTTTAATATTTTAATGCTTACACCAAGCTGCATGCTTGCTTTTGGACAGTGTAGCGCCGGGAAATGTCGCATCGCCGGGAAACGTCATAATCTACGGAAAATGTCGCACCGTCGCCGGGAAATGTCGTAATCTGCTGAAAACGTCGTAAACCCCACTGCCGGTATATGTCGCATT
>Ga0224511_10001093_pt1 | contig 15478 bp, 11 predicted proteins | sample SF_May12_sed_USG_2_FD_169988 | JGI IMG/M metagenome (GOLD analysis project Ga0224511, IMG submission 169988) | Sediment microbial communities from San Francisco Bay, California, United States - SF_May12_sed_USGS_8_1 | ecosystem: Environmental > Aquatic > Marine > Sediment | place: USA...
TACAGATCGTGACCTGTGTCATCCCAATCCATGTATACATGGATTTTGCACGGGTTTCGGTAGAAGGAAATCAATAGAACAGTTTGTAATGGAGCCATGCGTCTGTGAAAAAAACTGGACTGGCGATTTCTGCGACGTGTACAGCTATGACCGCTTTATGCCTTAAAACATGTTTAAAGCACATAAAGTGCGCTTTTAAATATCATGTTCATCATCACTTGTATAACTTAGAAAAAATAAACTGTAAACAAAGCATACATAAAACGTTTTTCAAATGTACAGCTATTTTCTCCTACGCAATAGGTAATAGTTTAACCTGGTAATGCGTTTATAGAGTTTAATAATAATACATAAAGCTATAAGCCATAAGTACACAATACATGTATATACAAGGATATTTCAAATAAATATACATGTACCAAACAAATAAACACGTGGTTAGCTTGTGGCAAAGGTATCAATGAATTTTATACAACATGTAAAGAAGATACATAAGTAGTAATATTAATAAATAAATACATTTTAAATCTCACAATAACGGCTTGTGTTATTTATTAACAGTCTGTTATTCAGATACACAATGAAGTATTTACATATAAATCCTTAAACACATCCTTAAAACAACTCAGATTTAGTTATAGGAACAGCAGTACGTTTTTCTGAGTACAAACGACTTTTGAACAAACATTGCAATATTAATATTAAATTATTTATTGCCTGTAATTAAAAGCTGTAATAATTTTAGTATATTTGGATATTTCAAAAGGTATTCTTTAATATACCTCTTTCTAATATCTTAATACAAAGAACATTCTAGCATTAAATGAAACTCGTCTTCTAATTAATTGCATGTAATACATTTTCTATCATGGTATGGAATTGCTTTTGGTTTGTGCCATTTACCAATTTCAACTTCTAGTCTATGTGCTGAAACACGTTATCGTGTTAATGCGCTTCGAAACGTCTTTAAGTAATGAAGTGGTACTCAACTAATGCACCTTTTTCTATTTTACTTTAGAAATTAAATTAATCAATAAGATCCAAGAACTTGTCTGTTTGTACCCAAACAACTAAACAACTGTTTTGTCCTTATAACTAGAAAATTGTGAATGGTTATGCTTTTTCCGTTAACACAATATTTAAACATACATGTAATTACAATAAAAACAATGATCAATGTTTATATAACATTAATATTAAGCGAAATATGTTTTCTTTTATAAAGAAAACTCATTTAAATGTATAAACTGTCTTACTACGTTGTTTTACAAATTTCTCATTTTGATATCGCATTTCCTTTAATGTGCATCTTCATATTATTTACGCCTCTATGATATCATTTTATGCGCTTAATGCTCTTCAATGGGTGCAAACAACGTTCTTTAATAGTCCTTTAGATATGTAATGCTTGGTCTTCGCCGATGTGAATGGCTAAATACAAGCTATTGTAAATGCTCGTTGTCATTTTAGTTGATAAACAAATAATGTGTTCATACTCTGCAAACAAATATGGGAACTGACATGCGGGTCTTTAGAAAAAATGTTTCTGGCACATTCGATATCGAAATCGACTTATAACTTTAACTTCAACTTCAACTTTATACTGACAAAAGACAATAATGACTACATAAGGCAATGTTATTTTTATTTTAAGTAATACTTGGGATTGGAATTATTTAAATGATGCCAGTTATTAAACAGGTCCTAAACATAAAGTTTAATTACCCATTGGAACATTTTATGCTGTGATGTGAAATACACCGGGACAGCTATGATCAAAGAAATTTTGTTATTGTTTTCACCCAATCCATAATGAGAGTCATACATTTTCTGGGTCCACAATCATTTGAATAAAAGCAAGTACCCTTGTTGACAAACAATATCAATATGACAATTTCACTATATCAATTCACTTAAATTGGTATATATTTTTCTTTGTGTTCAATTTGGATGTCAGATAATTAAATTAATAAGAGGGGTCTGAAAGTCGTTCCTTAACATGGAAAGCATTTGTTTTGTAAGACTGCATTTGTGTTTTTCATGGCGATCGTATAATGTTAGTAGTTCGTACTTCGCTAATATGAATACACACATCCAGGTTCGATCTTTACTATTTACTGACTGAGATTACAATAACAACATATATAAAATGACGTAACGAAAACGTACACAGTCGTGGCGACGTAGTGCGACGTCGCGCCAAATAATGCACGACAGTGTTTATACATGTACTTGAAATTCGTTGCCTTTGTTATTCTGCATGTTTCGTGTTGTTCTAAGTGTTTGTTTGTGTATGGGCCGTGTTGTCATGGTGCCCTTAAACTTGACTTGTCTACATTGTTTACAACATATTTTCTTTGAACATCTGGTCAATTTATTTTTATTTTATCTATATAGGTTTACAGAATTTTTAAATCCTTGGTAGGACAACGTATGTCCTAAATGTAAAATTTTAAGCAAAATCCTTAGTCGAACTCTGGTTTATGCCATAGACCAAATATAAAATCACAGGGTCTTGAGATTCTACGAAAGGGAAAGTGTCCAGAATATATAATATTTAATATTATTGAGTTGTTCTAAGAACAATGCTGCAAGAAAAGCTAAGATGCTTTGGTAAAATTAATAGTGGCACAATTAAATTTGAAATAGGGTTTGTAAATTGTGCAACTTTTGTACCTATAATTATTTTATTGTGTCAGATAAAAACAGTTGCGGCCTTGTGGTTTTAAAAAAATGAGCCCAGATGCATACTTTTAATAACGTTGATAGAGGCCTTCTAAATTATTATATCATAATTATATCAATTAGGAATGCGGGGCTTTGATTGGTCGAGATTGTGGTCTGTTAAAACATTATATCTCTCCCATGAAAGTCATATACACCTTAACTAGGCATAGTTTGATAGTTTGCTTTAAGACTTTAACATACTTTTTACAACTTTAAGCGAAATAATTATCATTGCAGAAGACACTAGATCTATATTGTTCCCTTCTGAACTTGAAACTAAAGAATAAACTATTATTTCTTTGGTTACACTCCATACGCATTTCGACTGGCAAAATATCGTTTTCGTGAATATTTATGAGGCATGACAATCCAATCTTTTTTCCAATGAAATCGCATCTTACAAATAAAATACTCGTCAATCTCAATGAGGTCACACTGGGATTTTCTTACTCCAAATAAAAAACAACGCACATGTTTTGAATGGTAAACTAAACCTTAGATATGAAACGTAATTTCAGTAGTTATCCATGGTGGTTTCCTTGTAGAACCAATGAAACTGCCTCATTAACTATTCATGATTACGAGATTTTCCTATTCGAATGGCCCAAGGAACATAATGCAGCATAGCGGAAGTATGTAACGGGGGATAATCGACGATGTTCTGCAGCTTGATTTGAAAGAACTACAACATATTACCAGCTTTATTAATCGACAGTAATACTGGACACTCTGATTATGTTTTCTCTTTTTTCGTGGAATTAGAGCGACACATACCTAAACAAAAAAACTATTTACTGTCAAAATGTTGAACATACTCCAATCCAAATTCCATAATGATTCGCTAAGTCTATGTGTGTTTTAAGAGGTCGGCAAAACTAAAACAATACTCAGAAAACAGTCAATATATGTATAATATACCATACTATGATAGCGTTTGGATTTTATGTTTCGGACATATTGTAGTGTTTGAAACCATTACTTGGCGCCATGAAATCTTTATGTCACCATTCTTACAACTGTGGTAAAGTGCCATCTAAGCATTATTCCTGTAAATGTGTCTATGTCTGACATTTTGGGTCCAACTGTTATATGTAAGTGATATGGAGATATTAGTATCATTTTTAAGTGCACTATTTGTATGTTACAGTTTTAGGTTTTATAAAAAATATATCCAGGTTATTTATGAAACGATACCACATTCAAAAACATTTCCAATTCAAAATGTGCATATGTCTTTTGAAATGGTCAATGCGTTTTCAAAATTGTGTTTTACTTCATTAAGCATAATACAACTGTCACGAAGAAATGTGGTAAGAAAATGCCTGAAACAATTATATCCTTAGACCATAGCCTCGGCCTATGCGGGGATATGCAGAACACCTAAAATAAGGCACTTGTTCTGTACTATTCTAATGTCCTATTTTGGTGACATCATTTCGTCATGTTAGTATGTGACGTTTTACGTGCGACAACACAAGGTGACAACCAACGGCCATTCCAACATTTCGACACAAGCATATTTTTTGCTCAGTTGAGCTGAAATAAGACTTTCCCTTTCATCAGTTCAAAACATTTAAAATGTTTACTATTATGTTTCAAAGACACAATGTGAACATTGGGCAGTATCTAATTGCCACCGATTTCATTTTAAATGAAACACCTTCTTACATTTTACTGGAAAACACCTTACCAATCGCACGTGCAAATATGCTTTTCTATACTAAAAAGGCAGGTACAGTTGCAGTTGTCATTCTTATGACAATTGCCTCTTGTTCGGCCGACATACAAGAAGTGAGGACGCAGTTCCAGAAGAATAACGTTCTTTCTACGAAGTATACAACGAAGCAGCATCTTTTTAAACTAAATTGTGTTCGGTGGTGTGACAGTGATAGGCAAATGGGAAAATGTAAAATAGCAGGATACAACAAGTATTTAAAGACGTGTAGTCTAAGCATGGACATCTCTGACGATGCGTTGCAAGTTGGCGACGAAATGGCCGGGGTCTTTTTCATAGGTAAATTTCTATATATTTTTAAGTATAATGATAAAAAACATTACGTTACTGTATGTACAGTATTGTATTTCCTTTATATTGTCTTGTAGTTTAAAGAAATTATCACAATGAAAAACGGACCATTGTGCAATGGGGTTTTAAGGTAAAACAACAACAAAATAGAGTAAAAAGTGATTTACGCTTATGTGTGTGGTCGGAAACATTAATTTTATTCACTCGATTATATTTGTATTCCTATTTAATTACAAAGCACCAATCTGTGACACAGAATAGCCGTTGGTGGGGGAGCCAAATCAATTCATGGTGGTCACATGACGGCGACCAGTGTTTTAGTGACAAGTACAGCCTACCAACCGTACCCTGGAATACCACATGGAACACGGGCTTGGTGCAGAATGGGACGCACTTGTACCAAATATGTACCTTCAGGTTAGTCTGAGCGTTTTAAGTTGTGCTGGATTGTGGTTTGTTTACGCCGTGTTATACTATTTTATATGATGGTGGCCAGTTTGTATAATCAGCGGTGCTCAATAATATAGGAATACCGGTATTTTGTTTAATATACTGCAAGCCAAAAGGTTAAAATAAACAACAGGCTTAACACAGTGCCACTTTGATTTAAATTGGTAACATATATAATTGTATATATTACTTATGTTTTCTTTTTGAAATACTATCACATTCACAGAATAAATAGATAGATAATAGTGTATATACTTGTAACATATTTATAAATGAAAAGCTTCACTTAGCTAAACCAGATCTAAAACAACAAATGCAGCATATCATGATAAACTAATACTATTAAATATGCTTTCATAATAATATTTTTCATGGAAGAAGAAATAGTTAAAACGAATTTAACATTTGTATTTTCCGGAAAATGAAACATGCATTGTGTTGCTTTTGGTAAAATGCATTATGAGAATAATGGTTTAGGAAAAGTAGTGTTTTGTGCAGATTGACATTAGATTAAATTAAAATGTTCACACCAGACTAGTGGATTTAGTATGGATATCATGCATATTGGCCACTCACTGTTTAAATGATCGAAAAGACCTGTTATTTGGCATTGCTAAGGGTAGGCTTAATGTACGGAACGATGTTTAATTTACCAATGACGACATAAATATAACCTCTATATTGTGTATTGATAAAGGTCCAGTTTTTGTGTACAAGTACGGTGACGGCTATTGAGACGCAGGGATACCTGGGTCAAGCTGGAAGTCTGCATGTAACGCAGTGCCGATTGGAGACCAGCCTGGACTGTGCCACTTTCAAACCTGTCCTAGACGCCAATGGCAATAGTGTGGTATGGAAACGTTCGCCGTTTGTTATAATTATTAATACGTTTATTTTAGTTGTTTAGTTCTGTTCTACGCCTACGCCTTTAACAACAAAGTCACATTGCAACAGCCAGTGCGCCTAATGTATATTCCTGTGTTCAAGAGTGTTAACCAGATTACTACACAAGCATATAGGCCAGACGTGAGGCACATCAAAGCATTAGACTTTCAGCAATGTCTTATATCATTATTAACGGAAACAGTTTGCCGTCTTCATAGGGACTCGAATTTCTGACATTTGTTTTTGCAAGTAACGAACATTACAGACGGAGCTGAGGGCTACAACATTCAGTAACACTGTTTATTGTTAGTGCCATATGATGTCCAGCTATACAGTTGCGAATAATCGCGAACACCTCTTACAATACAGTTTGGAAACGATCGTATCGTTTTCGCAAAAACTGTCGAGGACGTCGCGAGCCTATCACAAACATCAACAAATGCTGTTGCAAAAAAATCGGTTGTTTTTAAATCCAGTTTGAGTATCAGTATTTTCAACATTTCGCGCAAATGCGAACAACAAAACTATTCTGGTTTCTCGGTCTCCAGCAGGAAAAGGGAACACGTTTCCGTGCATACATGTACCATGTCGCATTTGAGCAACGACTTCTATAACGCTGTTCAAGCACCACAGTCTCTATAATTCAAAGAGTAGTTAACAAGTGATGGGCGCAAATGGGAACCTCTATAGAGCGGGCATCACTATATTCGTACTGGTTTAAATGCGGCACTGAGTTTGTCTGATCTCTAACAGAGATGTTTGACCAATACATAGTACGTGTAATACCTGAAAATCAATCATACGTATATACTTTTTTCTTAAATACATGTAACTGCTGAGAAACATTCGCATGGTGTTGCAAAAAATATGTGTCCTAACAATGTCGCACAAATGTCGAACATGTTTTGTGCAACATTTGTGCACAACGCGCGAGCTATCCCCACGAAAGCGGGTGTTTTGCAGAATATTAGCGCGACATATCATTCCTGATTACCTTTTACTTGTGTTAATGGAGAACTTTGTTTTGCCGACATAAGGCAACCACATGTAAACAACAGTTTCCAAAACAATTAATATCAGACATAAAACTTTATATTTGTGTGAAAATATTGTTTGTCGTCAACTGTACGATATTTCATGATTTTCATCAGATTCCCGATATTTTGCATTGCAAAATATGACCCGGTAATAATGTACGTATTGCGACCTAATCGACGCTGTTCTTCGGAGAAGCTTATTCCAAGCGTGTGAAAATAGATGTTTACATATTTGCATTGCAACTGAACAATAACACAAAGTGTTCCAAGTGTTTAAACGCGAACAATGCAGGCTCGACAATACCAATGTTACAAACCTATGATCAATTTGAGCTTCATCTTTCTTTGTTTTTGTGTTTGAAGTTGTTTTGAAGTCCATGTCTGTGCATGTAATCGTTTTCGAAAGCTCTTAGCATAGAAACTGTTTTCAATAAGACTTCTATTCACATACGCGGATCAAAACATATATTAAACAGGCGATTTCCGGATAACGCCATTAACATATTTACATACGGTTGCTAAATGGGTATTGACATATTTGTAACAACAAACAAACCCAAATGCTACTGATTTCTAGGTAAATTATTAGACAGTTGCATTTCTTTCGAAGTCACCGAACCTATCGCACGGTTATCATGCTTTACTACACTAACAAAGCAGCAACATTGGCAGTTGTTGTTCTCATGACAATTGCATTATGTTCTACAACCATGCGAGACGCGAGGACGCAGTTTGTTAAGAACAAACTTCTTGCTACAAGCTATGCGACCGAGCAGGCGATTTCTCAGCTGAATTGCGTTCGCTGGTGCTTTAGAGATGGAAACAAGGGCAAGTGTAAGATAGCCGGATACAGTTTATCTGAGAATGTGTGTAGTCTGAGCATGGATAGCCCAGAAGATCTGATGGACGTTGCCGATGAGATGTCTGGAGTGTTTGTCATAGAACCAGTGGATCGAGGTTGTATTATATATTTTTATATTGTGAATAAAGAAATGCTCGCAAAGTTATGCACTTTATGCTCACGTATATTGTAGCACGAAATCGAAAGTCCGCGAAATAACGTTAACCACATACATATTACACTAAATATATAATGTTATATATAAACATGTAACTTATATTTAATGTGACAGCAATCACTTGAACTGAGAGCACGCCATTTATTTTTGATATTACAGAACGTAATCATTAAGTCAATTAATTGATAAATAAATAAAATTAAAATTGTACGTTGCGAGGCATATTTGATTGATTTAATATGTTTGTGTGTTTTTTTGAGTTTTACATCATGTTATAAATTAAACTGTTGTAAATTAAGCGGATAAGTAATGTTAAATACAAAAAACAAATAAGTCGACTATCCTTTTTATTAAAAGGTTAATACTTGGCTGCTCGCCGCCATTAAGAGGTTAATACTTGGTTGCTCGCCGCCATTAAGAGGTTAATACTTGGTTGATCGCCGCCATTGTGAGATAATCGGCCTGACAGTCGAATAATGGTCTGATGGCCGGAGGCCCGAAGGACATTATTAGGCTGGAAGGTCGATTATCTCATAATGGCGGCGAGCAACCAAGTTAGTAACGTCTTTAAAACGAATGCACTTCAAAATCCTAATAATTATCTTAAACAATTTAAAAATGTGTTTTTAATAAAACACACATAAAAAAATTAATTAATATCCGCATTTTACACAGAGTAGGTTAATTATAATTTTTTTCAAACAATGTAAACAAAAACAAATCTCTGACATCTAGATTTAAAATGTATTTTATGGGATAAATAGTTTGTTAAAAGTAAGTGAACAACATGTTAGACAAATAGTTATGAAATATAGTTATTAAAGTTGATATTGTTGTCTTATGAATTAAAAAGAAATGTAACTGTTTGTGATAAAAAATGGATGAATTGAGTCACCTGGTAACTGGTTCAAAGCGAAAAGTGTCCGGACTGGCGCAGGATCGGATCAACATTTGAAAGAGTTGCCAGCGTGAACAAAGTGTATTGATAAATATATTATTTAAACACTTTGTTCTCGTTTTCCCACTTCCTGTATTTTAACTTCACAAATAGCATAAATCCAGTGGAGGTGAATGCCTTATCGTCCTTTTGACTGTACATTGAGCCATTGTTAATGAAACTCGAATTATTTAAAACACGTTTCAGTTAATTAATGAGTGTCTTTCTAACTTATAAGGATAAGTATTTTCCTTTTCCATAAAATAAAACAAAAACACTCTTGTTGTGAATTATCAGCAGCCACTTTCAACTTGAAAAAGCACGACGCCAATTATGAAAAGTTAATACGGGTCACGTGACCGGACAAAATCGGATAATCGCCTCGCTAGCCTCATAAACACCGTAAAAGGTTACTGATAGTAACATTTGTATTTAAGCCCTTTTAACTGTCTTAGCTATCACAGAGCGTAGTCAGAGACATTTATCATTAACATTTCATTTTAATATCTTTCCCAAGCACCAACCTGTGACACGGAGTTAGTGGGTGGAGATGTTCCCATTCCTGACAGCCACATGACGGCGTCCAGTCAATTGTTTTTTCTGGGTATACCCTCCCGCGCAAGACTTGGCGGACAAAAGGCTTGGTGCCCATCAGAGGAGGAAAAGAATGCCGCCGTTCCAAACTTTTACCTTCAGGTCAGTTTAAACACTTTCAATTTATAGGTTGGTTTTTGATTTGCTTTAGACGTTTTAACAGCTCGTTCATATCATGGCGGATAGTTCAACTTATAAGCGTTGTTAGGTTTGTAAATACTGGTATGTATATGCGGCAAGCAACTGTTTGTTTCAAAAGAGGAATGGTTGGTTAATCTGAACAGTATACTAAACACAGTGTCATGCTGTGTGTAACCTTGTCACATTAACACAATTATTACAACTACTATAATAGAAATAGTATTCTTATTTATATAGATAATGTAGTGTGCATTATTTAACAGTGATGTATACGAGCTCGTATATAGACGTATATACAAAACCATAAGAACATATTGATATTGCAGTTGACGCAGTGTGTAATACACAGATCAATATTAAAATAATGTCTAGCATAAAGAAATAGTTATTTAAACTTATAAAGTGTGTGTAGATGAACAGTCTATTTTTGGTGAACAAGCATCAATGGAATGATATTGTATTTGACACATGCCATTTTTAACATTCATAGTTGTGTATTATTAAAGGTACAGTTCATAAACACAAGTACGGTGACGGCTGTTGAAACCCAGGGATGGCCTGGTTCAAGCGAGTTTGTGGAGCAGTATCGCCTAGAGTTCAGTGCAGACTGTGTCACCTTTCAACCTGTCACACACGCCTTTGACACAATCAAGGTATTCTTTGTTATACATGTACGCTGTTTGTTATAGTTTTAAAACCTTTAGTTTATTTTAACGTCATAAATTCACTTCCTGTATTTAACCTAAGATAAACTACTAAAGCTCTATGCAATATATAGATTTTCCAGGGAAACACAGACGGAGACACCGTGGTATCAAACTCCCTACCAACGCCCGTGACCGCCCTGTGCCTTCGAATGTTCCCGACCGCATGGATGGTCACTCCGTGTGTGCGACTGGAGGTCAAGGGTTGCCCGTCAGCGTAACAAATTGGACGATCACATCTGTGCGATAGAAGATTCGATAAACTAGGTGTTCCTCCGTCTTCAAGATCGCATAATTTGTATTAAGAATGCATGTTACATGAAAACTGTCTTTATTGTTTATTGTTACAATTTAAAGTGCCATCTAGAAAACACTTATGACACAATGCATTGTTTTAACAAAAAGTGTGGTATTTTAATCAATTTTATATATATTGAACACATGATAGGAGTAAATAAACTTTATCAATTCCATTCTACTGAAACTGATTATACCATACATACCTGTATACAAATGGAGTATTTTAAACCCATATGTAACGCATTCTGAATAAATTATTATAAACGTAAACATTTTACTCTTTCTTCGTATGTTTCTACATAACCAGTTTCAAGGGAAAAGGATTCTTGAAGAATAACTGTGTAGGATGCGTGTTATGTGTATATTGCGTTTGGTGTACGGTAAATGGTTTATTAGATTGCAACCTGACGCTAAATACTGTGGAATCATTTATATTCGTTGGATATTTAATTTCGTGTATTTCCTGGGTATGGTAATCAACAAATTTAAGTTCCCAACGAAATAGCTATTCACTTAAGTATTATTGCATGTATCTTAAACTAATGAAAAGGAAAGCCATCAGGAAGCATAGCCTGCACGAGAAAACAGCAGCCTCGGTTTTATTGAAGCTGTTCATCAATAGTAATTAATGATGCCACACCACTGACGCCCCCTAGCGCATGAGCGGAACTCCATTTTCAAATGTAAACAACATGTATACTCCATAATCCCTAAGGACCAGAAAAGTAATGAACAATGAAAACAAATCCACATACTCAAGTGTCGACGAAAATGTCAAACGTCGTCAAACCACGAAATGCCATGCCCACGAGCAATGGTTTATCCCCGCACGCATGCTTCGTGCATGTGGTAAATCAACGTTTCATACCATTGCAAAATATTTGTACGATGTTTCCTATTCAGCACAAAAGCGGAAACACTTTCATTAATTAGGTTAACGCAACCATCTTTAAATAAAAGACTATGATCAACGTCAATACAACGTAGTTAAAGGAAAACACTGACCCGACGATGGCAATTGATTGTTCCTCACTTGTCAAGCATGAACAATATATGGTCAATTTTATTTTTAATCCAATGGAATAGGGTTGTGATTGTCAGATGACAATCTGACCTAGTAAATGCAAAAACGTCATGTTTGTGATAAACCCCACCACACGAACAAAAGAAGTGAGCAGAAAGGTAAGGATATTGAAAATTTGTCGAACTATTCATATACATACATGTATGGGAACAAACACAACACAATTTTACACAATTCATGTCAGAATCCAGGACACCAGATTGGAAACAAGCTTGATCACAAATTAAGACATTATAAATGAATAAAAAATAAAAGGCCACACGTTAGTTGACATCAAATTATCATTAAGTTGACGTAATTAAATGACAAACATGATTATTATCAGAGAATGATATTTAAGGAAATATTAATAATAAAGTGAATTATCAGTGTTGAATAGTGAGATCTTTGTCAAGAAAGGAATACATGTATGTAGACATACCATAATTATGTATCTTGTAAGGTTATAATTATTTACATTATGGAAACCTTCTTAATTAGTAACACCACAGTGATGGTAAAGTTATGAATGTCTGTTTAACGTCTTGTACTAAACAAGTCACCGTTCTTGTTAGATACCTTCATGTAAAAGATTATTTAAACTTGTCTTTCAACATATTAATGATCTTGGTAAGTTACCCGTGAGTATATGTTCCAGGAAATGCACTTTACTGATCATATAAAGTCGTACGTATATGCATATTGTTTGCAATATGTCGTTCGAGGCGAGAAAAAAATATATTATTTGTTTTCGTTTCAATAAGGTTTTCTTTTACATCATTTCCTCATTTAAATTTAAAGCAATTTTGTACATAACTAAAGCAGTGCCAAGAACTCAAGGGGACGCAAACCTGATAGACAAATAAATCAGCTCTTATGAGTTGAGCTTCATGGACTGTTATGGTATTCTACTGTATACACTGTAAGCAAAGAAGTCCGATCGTAAATAATTTCGATCACATATGTCTATGATTGACCCATCTACAGCCACTGGTAAACATAATTTACGCATCACAGGACTTTAGTATTATAATATGAAAGCCATATTGCGCTATTAAGATTTTATTGACCAATTATCGGACTAGGTGATGGTGATAGCTATTTATGATGCAGGATTGACAAGTGAATACAAAAAAAAACCCCAACAAAGCATGACCTTCAAGACGCCATTTTGGGCGGGCTGTCGATAGGTCAATAAAACTCCTCTGCCTTCTTCTCTAAGCGGCCATTTCAGGTTTTTTAATGCTTAACCTTACAACTTTTGCCATTTCTGTTTCTTCTCTTACATTGTATCGTCAAAGTTGCAGCACTGTTTTTATGACTCAAATAAAAAATTTCAACGCCATGCGATAAAGAGGAAGTAAATACGACCGACAATTTATGATATGGGTTAAGCTTTTTTCATTTCTTCATATATTTACACCACAAACACACGCCATTTCAAGGTAGACAATCTAAACTGCACTTGAAACAGCACAAACACATTACATTGAGCCATAACAATCTGTTAAAGGAAGTAGCAACTTTAAATTGTTTTATGGATGTACTCAGTACATTGTTTGTATTTAAGCAAATTTTGATACTGAAAGTAAAGCCGTCAGTATGGAATAAAGATAGTACGGTCTGCACGAGAACAGAAACTGTTTTTCATGAAAAATAATACATGCATGTCAGTGTCACTGTCCATAATAATATGTCTATATGCTTGTTATATTTACGTTTTACTTCTAAACCATAATTGAACAATGCGTCATACTCACCTAAATATGCGAAACCGCATAATAAATTATTAACATTTGTTAAAATATTAACGAGAAACGCTTTTATTGAACAAAAAGTATGGTTCGCCAATTTGACTTTTGTTTCTTCACATTTTGCATGCACAACGTCATAACAGTAATATAACTTGACTACATTCATAAGTAACAGTTGCCTCGATGACCTAGTTGCATAAAATATCAATTTATAAAATGATGTGCACACATCTAAAACCTGATATAACACAAGCATAGGTTATTACAGCTCATTGTTAATTATCAGTTTCAACAATAGAGAAATAACGACGATTCAGGTATGTGTAAGTGATTTTATGTTTTGTAAATGTTCTTTTATATATATAGGAACATATATGTTTCAGTTATTTTAGGTTTTGCACGTGTTATTTTATACATATAAAAACAGATATGTTTCAGTTATTTTAGGTTTTGCAAGTGTTCTTTTATACATAAAAGAACAGATATGTTTCAGTTATTTTAGGTTTTGCAAGTGTTCTTTTATACATATAGGAACAGATATGTTTCAGTTATTTTAGGTTTTGTAAGTTTTGTATTTTAATGCAGCGTGTGTTTAGTGCTTATGTGGCGGATGTAAACTGTCGTCCCATACTAAAAGAAAATGAGCGGAAACCATTTGGTCTACCGACAGACGAACGGACCGACCGACCATCCGACCGACCGACATTAGCAAAATAATATGCCCTCTCTTCGTCGAAGGGAGGCATAAAACATCGAATTGGATATTCTCTTTAGGCCTGCTTTGCAAATCCATATAATCATGGCTCTATCGTTGCGAAGTAAGGGTGGTGGGCGCCACTGTACTTCTTTCAAGAGTATGCAGTACCACATGTCGCATGTAGGTAGAGTAAAGGCGGCACCTGGTTGTGAGTGGTAGATGCGTATTAGTCAAGTTAGGGAGGAGCGCTCTGAATTTACTCCAAGCAAACTTTTAGCATTTTGTTCCACGGGCAGCTTGTTTCGGAAATGTAGTGACGGCGCTTCTAGAACAGACACGGCCTCAATACAAATCATCAATGAACACCGACCATCACATCAAACTAGTTAATGTAACCATCATCCACACGAACACGGCTTTTGCATTGACATACATGGGTTGCACACTCTTAATAAGCCTTTCATTTGCATCTGAATTGCGCATCACCCACCAAATGACTTTCCTTTGAACCAGATCTAACGCCTTTCAAGGTCAATGAAAGCCAAGTATAGGGGTATTTATGTTTACTTCTAGCTTTTGCCTGCATCTGTGGTAGAATAAAGATAGCATCAAAACTATCCTCATATTTTGTAATTTAAGTACTTCAAATTGCATTATGGCGTGATGTGTATAGTTGTTATATGTTTATATGAGTTTATATGAGTTAATGTGGGTTCATATTAAATGTACATATCTTTACATATTATCATCGTTGATGAAAATAAAGAATATTGAATTGAATTAAATTTAACTGCAAGTTAATGATTCACACTGCTTGAACCACTTCAACTTAAGGATACTATTACTAAAATAACCTTTTCAATTGCCAGAATGCTGGATTTATCAGACATTACAAAATCGTTGTATATGCGTAAGTGTATGAACACACAGGACAGATGCGAATAGGGCTGGGACGATACGGTCAGCAGCCGATACGATACGTATTCAATACGGACCTTGCCGATACGATACGTATTAGATACGATACACATGTACATAACTAAGGGAACACATATCAGTAAATAAGTTTAATAGTTGTCATTGTATTAAGTCACAAAACATTTAAATACTTGTATTATGCTGTCATTTTAGAAGAACACAGTTC
>Ga0224511_10001094_pt1 | contig 15475 bp, 8 predicted proteins | sample SF_May12_sed_USG_2_FD_169988 | JGI IMG/M metagenome (GOLD analysis project Ga0224511, IMG submission 169988) | Sediment microbial communities from San Francisco Bay, California, United States - SF_May12_sed_USGS_8_1 | ecosystem: Environmental > Aquatic > Marine > Sediment | place: USA...
AATAAAGATGAAAATCAAAATGCGGGATTTCGTCGGTTTTGATCGGTGGTTAATAGGGATTCAATCTGTAATCGATCGATTGCCGCCATCGTGTCATCGGTGGGTTTAATTTGTAAATGGCCAATTTTTACGTACTCATCGACTGTTGATCGGTTGCCAGACGCTTTTGATCGGTGACCAGTCAGATTTTGTGAGTGACTAATCGGTGGCTAATCGGAGACAGAACACATGAAATTTTTTTTTAATCGATTGAACAGTTGTCCATCGCCGATAGCCAGTTACACAGAAAACCAGAACTAAAATCACGCATGACAACCGATCAAAACAGCGAGTAAAATGACCGATTGGGGACCGACCTTCTGTGTAACTGGGCCCTTACATTCCAATGGTGGCTGTGCTGTATTACGTTTGTGTCGCGTTTCGGCCTAATTCATTGAACATGATAATGTATTTAAAAAAAGGTGTATAACTTGTAAGACAATGTCTACAATGTCATAAAATCATCATTTTCGCTTTGCTTAGGCACAAGTATCACCTGATCAAACAAAGAGTCGCAGTTTAGTTTTATTGAAAGACGATGACAATATCTCGCGAATGATAGTCTTACTAAATTGTGTTGAAGCGAATGATAAACCATAAAGGCAAAATAGTATAGGCTATGTTCCAACAATGTCTAGTAGCAGAATCATATAAACCATATTTAAAACATAAATGAGATAAGTAGTTACACCAAAATTCAAACATTATAAAAAACAAATATAATAATATTTGCAAGTGTAACAAAATCATTAATAAAAATACTTCAATGAACAAACGTAAATGAGTGCAGATATTGACGCTTTAGAATCTTTATGGTCGTGATGTATTAATTTTTCCCATAAAGTTAACTATATTTTCATTGATCTAAGTGAGATTAAACTGGGGAAAGCCCTCAGGAAGCATAGCCCGCAAGGTAAAACGCAGCCTCAGTTTTTGGAAGCTGTACATCAGTGGTAATGAATGATGCTACACCACTGACGCCCCTAGCGCATGAGCAAGACTTTTATTTCAAATGTAAACAATATTGAGTGGGTTTTGTTTGATTTACCACCGCACCAGCATTTAATAGATAACCTGACGACGACAGATCCACTAACCACGGAATCACCAGCTATAGCCCGTTTTTGCTGCAAACGATATTAAAGAGTTTAGATGTTAATGCATACAAATAGCAGAATTCGTGATGTATGAAACATTTCATGGATTATTTGTCATTAAATGCCGACGCGTTATTGACAAAGATCGCACTTCAAATACTACATGCCATTTTACTCAAGGACTTGTTTGAGTTATTGCCAATAGCTGTCAACTTGTGACATAGGGCTGGCACAGAAAACTTAATGCCACATTTTTATATCATATCACTCTCAGTGGCCGTCTTTGAAATAAGGCAGATCTTTAAAGTGTTCGAACTTCACAAACAAACAAAGTAAACAGACCCCCACAAACACACACACACTCTCTCATTGACAACACTTCAATATTCTTTCTTTGGCAAATAAGGTTAGAATCGCTTTTATACAAATATGTTAATATGTTTTACTGCATTTTTTGCAACTTAAGAAAGTGTTAAACATGTAACATATTTGTTTGGCAATAATAATGCATTCATAATTTTTAACCACATAAAAATCACTACATTAGTTCGCATATGTTTGATTATGTCTTAAAAAGTAAACCTCCTAGTTTAAAAATCATTTAAGGTACTTACTGTCTTTAAAATGCATTCAGAAGCTTTAAATTGCCCCTAATTTTACAATTATTTAACATTTATAAATGTTCAATGTCTGAACGTCGCGCAATTACTAGCTTTTTGAAATATTATACAATTATTTACTTATTAGCTAGGAAATATGCTGTCATATTGACCTAAAATCGTTATTGACCGAGGCGATAGCCGAGGACAATAACGATTTTTGCGGTCAATATCAACAGCATATTTCCCAGCTAATAAGTAGATAACTGTTTTATTACATAAAGTATAAATAGTTTTTTATTAACTTATTTAGAATATGTAACAAAACTAACTAACAACTAACTTGCAGAGATGGCACATTCTTATCTCATTTTTTGATGATAACTCAGTTTGCTTGGTCAGTTCAATTCCATTCGAAAATTGATTGAACTCTTCGATTTTTTTTAATTCGAAGAATAACAAATCAAAATATATTGGGTAGATTTCTCATTCAACTTCAAGTTCAAATGAAAACAATTTTGGAAGTCATGAACATGAATGCCACTTACAAACTTAGATCACAGCACATTGCACATTGACTTTCAAAGAAACGCAATGCAATTGTAATCAGAAGATCTATACTGAGTATTACACATAAACTTGGTAGAATTTTCATTAAAATACATAAAACACTTAAATATTTTGAATGAATTCAAAACAAAAGTTCTTCTGCTTCAACAAGAAATGTAAACAAATGTGAACAGTGTTTTGCCTTTGCTGTTTAACTCAACACTAAAATATGCTATTGATTTTTAGGTTAACAAAATTGTTTCCCTTTCTGGAATAAGATTTTAGTTTTAATAAAAATTTAATACTTAAGTGTACTGCAATCTTCTTTTTTGCATGAAAAATGGCTGTATGCTATTTATTGATTTTGTCAAAATTTCGAATTCTATTTATAGACAGGTCAATATCAGCGAAAGCGGGTCAATATCTAGGTTTATTGAATCGGCTATTTTGGGGGTGTGACCAATCGCGTTGCGTCTATTTATAGTTCATGTAATACTAAGCATTGTTACTGTCATAATTTAACGGTAGATCAATGGTAAAAGCGTTTGTAGGTTCGATCTCGTCATACCAAAGACGTTATAAAAGTGTACCAGATGTCTCCTTTCTTAGCGCCCAACATAAAAGGATAACAATGGCTTCTTTCTCCTCTCAAACCAAGTTCATAACTGAAATGGAATCCATCCGGAATGAGCGGTCGAGAGTGATTAATATAAGTTGGGCTAACTTGTTTCGCAATCGACCTTAAGGAAATAAGTTGAAATTTAATTTAAACAATCATTGTTGCCTATACAACTTCATTAATGTGCGCTAGGGGGCGTCAGTGGTGTGGCATATTTCATTACCACTGATGAACAGCTTCAATAAAACCGAGGCTGCTGTTTTCACATTCAGGCCTTGTTTCCTGAGGGCTTCCCTTTCTTCAGTTCAATTGTTATCTTTCTATGCCGGCTATACTACTAGTTAAACAAATCACATATCGCATCAAAAGTGTTTAACTACGACACAAATTACATAAAGACATGTTTGCCTTCTTGATACACCGATAATTCTAAATATAACGAGATAATTATACCAGTAAACCTATTGATAACGATTTGTATGAAGTGAATGGCAATTTGACATTATCATATGGTCAAATCTCTACGCAAGTTATGCAGTGTAACCTAGGGTCTAACATGAGACTCGTACATTGACCTATCGACAGACCGCCCAAAATGGCGTCTTGACGGACCAGCTTTGTCGGGCCATCTATTGTATTCACTTGTCAATCATGCCTATGCAAATCGCTATCACCATCACCTAGTCCGATATTTGGTCAGTAATATTATAATGAAGAGATATGGCTTTCATATTTTAATAGGTATTCAAGCAAGCGATGCGTACATCATGAAGACCAGGACGGAAGGGCGGGCTGTCGATAGGTCAATTGGCAGAACGTCGCTGGTTCTAACTAAGCTATGGTAAGAAAAGTTCTTTAACACTGTTAGAAAAGATGAGACAGTCACTTCATTCAATGATAAACATACTTTGATATTATTTCATGACCAAAACTTCACGACGGTTGTGTTGCCGGTTCGTGGCTCGAACTCGCATCGCATCGGTTTCAAGACCGATACACTTTAAATAAAGTTATGGTATCGTAAAAACAATACTGAAACATATTTGTTGTATTTTTTATACAAAGGCCAACTTACACGTTTGGAAAGCGTCCACTACCAGAATCGTGGCAAGAAGGAGAAAAATCCTTTCACACATGTTGATATCAAAACGAGTCATTTGCGCATTTTTTTCGCAACATAAACACAAACCTTGACGGGCTTTAACACATCAAACACTAACACTTCAGTTGCTTTTTGTGTAATAATGGTAAAAATACTGTTATTTTTGTTCTGTTAAATTATCGCAAAATAAAAACGGTTTGCGAAAATGTTACGGGACCGCATATGAGATAGCTGATAAGGAAGAGATACGACACGAACTAAGCTTTTTGCTCCATGCGGGTCCTTAACAAGATTTTACTACGTTGCAAAAAAATCCTTTAAACTTTCATCTTGATAAGGCCATCGCTGTCATTGTGTTATTAACTTAAATATATAACGGGGTTAGCTTTGACACATTCAGACAAAGAAATAAACTAACGAACGCACGAACGCACGAACGAACGAAAAAACAAACAAACAAGCAAACAAACACGTTATTTGTATTGTAAAATACTGCTCTACACCGCCACACTCCGTAAACGTTTGCAGACAATGTTTACCCACCGAAAATATTTTCAGTTGTAAAAAGTACGTAATAAGGTAAAATTATACCAATGTCATCTTCTGAGTGAAATCGTGAATATATCTAATTAATAAATGTGATGAACTGATGAAAAACTTCATAAAATATGATCCACGGCTGCCAATTTCTCTTTGAAATTTTTAAGCAAAACTGAGTGTAATCAGAACTGAGGGCTCATACCTGTTACAGTGACTAACAACCATGAGTGGTAGGGGGAGCAAACGGACGTAGAAAATATTTTATGACCAACTACTGACCAATTACTGCTCAAATACAGCGGTCGATATAGAGGCATTGTGTACAACATTTAGAATACCTCAATAGTAACTTATCAGGCATTTCTGCAAAATAAGAATACGCATCGTATAAAGGTGTAGAATTACACTTTGGGGTCGTGTGTCCCAGATAAACACATACGGCACGCTCGTTATATGGCTTTACAACATTGTTTAGTCATATTTTTCTGGTCCTCGGGGATCATTGAGTGTACATGTATGTTGTTGACATTAGAAATGGAGTTCCGCTCATGCGCTAAGGGGCGTCAGTGGTGTGGCATTATTCATAACAGCTTCAATAAAACCGAGGCTGCTGTTTTCTTGTGCAGGCCATGCTTCCTGATGGCTTTCCTTTTTATCAGTTTAAAATTAAATGTTATAATTTATTCTAATTTAATCACTATTGCAGTGTTTGAATAGTGTATAGATTACTTATGCTAAGGACATACTAGTAAAACCAAACGCCGTGTTTGCTTGTGTCTTTCATTTACAGTAAAGTAAGCCTAAACGAAGCATGCTGATAGGAAACGTCCGCTTCAAAGTAACTGAATTTCATTCCCCAATCTTTACCACGGAGCTAGTGTACATTACGTGTAAAAAGAACTCTGGTTATAAGGAACATATTTTCATGGTTCCAGTGAGTGCCTTATAAAACGGCCTATATAATATTTGTAGACACACCATAGTTCATACGTTAGATACGTATCATTTTATTCGTTTTTGTAACTTTTACAGAAAAGACCAATGACACGTTTTGATGTGATTAATTTATTGAAATATATAGATAATAATGACGATTAAGCACACTCATCTTGACTATAACAATAAAATAAATTCTATTATGTTGTTTAAATGTGAATACAGCATTTAAAATGCGTTCGACAATGTACTGGGCCCATATTCATAAAATAACTCGAGTCAATGGTGTATGTATCACCCTCTATCATTGGTTCTTGCCTTTGTTACCAAAGTTATCATTGGCTACGTCGAACTTTTTAATCTCAAATTTCTTTATGAATATGGGCCCTGATACTGTATGGAAAGTGTGATATCAAAAAAAGATTATGCTATTTCAAATGGTGACAATATCATGTTGAAATTTATGTATACATGTTTGAGCCTTCAATGTGATGCTTTCTTGTTTAAGCCATAATGGCACTATCAATCATAGTTCCGCAAATTTGCATGCTCCTTCCCATGCGGCATATTTTCTTTGATCTTGTGATAAGGTTTATCACAAACAGGAAGTATGCTTTTTTGTATTTTCTGGGTCAGATTGTCAGCTGAAAATATAATCCTAATCTTTTGGATTTAAATTGACGGTTATGTCAATTATGTTATGTTATTTTATGTACGGTTATACGTGATCATGATTGACAGTTGTGGAACTGTCCTTGTACCAAAAGCACAGTTTTACTTCTATATAACACGTGGTAGTAATTACTGCTGCTTACAGAATATATGTCTGTATCTTCATACACTTGTGTCTGATCAAAGACATATAATACAAAAAGGGTAAACATGCAAACACATTAAAACAACATTTAAACATAACAATCCATGTTTGTTTCGGGAATAGCATCGACACATCAGGCACTGCATTTCGATGTGTTTCATCTGGACAACCAAGCCAATTGAATGCATCAATTGTAGTCAATATACTTAACTATTTCAACCTTGTGCATCGAAACATAAACAAACACAACCATGTCTGCGGGCCTTACGTTTTTATCAAAGTCTTTCTTTCTGTAGTATTTTAACATGTTTCGATGATTTCGAAAATTATATTTTGCAGTTGCTAACTCTAAAGGAGGTAAATTTCGCTGATTGTTTATGTTTAAAAAGTAAGCTATAATCAATTTTGGTCGCCAGATACAGACATAGCATTGTAACACATGTCAATATACTTAAAACACTAAACACACTACCAAGATCTTCTGGGTACATACACAGATGCAACAAACTATACAACAATCTAGCCAGCTAGAAAAACGTACTAAGTTATTACATAAATGATGTACATATAGAGAAATAAAACATATAGCCATGCTATTCGCACATACCCACTGCAAAATTGAATATTGTGCCATCAAACTAAACGTAAACGAACATCCCCAAAGTTATAAAACAAAAGAACTTATAAAAATACAATTACAAAAGTAAGTAGTATTTAAAATGTTCCACGTCCCGTTAAGTAAAACATACCATAAAATGCAAAACAATTTTAAGTGAATGCGTTTGAAATATACATCCACACAAACAGATAGACATCTCGGTTATTGATACAAGCAAACAACACTGATCATATATTTCTTTTACACAAAATCATTTCCGTTATACACATTTGTTCAATGGTAAATGATAATATTATGCATGTAAAACAAGGCATCTATATATACAACCTTAACTGTTACTATAGAAAAGCTTTTTTCATTAACATAAAATTGACGACACGTCAAGCCTATCCATCAGGACAATCATTGCAATGTAAACTAAATGCAAAAAGCACCAAACTAACATATTCCAAAACACATCGTTAGCATAGAATATACAGTAATAAAATGTTAGCTTAGCAACTACTGACGTGATCAAAATTTATGTGACGTCTCAGAATCCGACACCTTAATAATATTAAAAATAAAACAATATTAATTTAGTAAAACATATTTTTCTCGATTTAAGAAGACATCATTGTGTTTGTTATACAAAACAAGTTCTAGATTTAAAAATCATTTACAATCGTATTATAATAGCACATTGGATTGTCAGTACGCACAAAGTCGGACGTTAAAGTTTTAACGTCTACAGCGCCGATTCGCCTTGCCTTGGACGCCTTCTGTCATGCTGACCTTGCCGATCGTTGTAGTGACCTTGACCCTGACCTTGACCTCGACTCATGTCGTGGGAATACTGAAACTCCAGACTCCCGCTGCTTGAAAACCCGTTCTGAAACAAAGTTATCATTTTTATAAATAAAAAAGAGTAAAACAACAATCAGTTCTTGTTTGGGGTTTGTCAGACTTGTTTGATTGTATCTGCATGTGCTATGTTTGTTCGTGAATGTGCCAAATTGTCTTGGTGCGTTTCATTATGATCCATTCTGCTTTATTTGCAACATTTTGTCTATTAAAATTTATATATTATTTACATTCACATTTTAATATTATATTAGTAGAAAACAATAACTGTGCTGTCCGTGGAGAAAGGTTTAAGAATGAACTGTATCATTATTATATCAAATGTTTTTTAAGTTAAATTTGTTTCTACTACAGTACCTATTCTGTATTAGCAAGCTGGTATAAATGCATAAAATAATAATGCATTTTAAAACAAACAGCACCAATAATTAAAACATAGACTTTTATATTAGCTTCTATTTAATCAAAACGATATTGACAAAGCCAAACTGAAAGATGTAGTAGAATAAGTACACACACCATGAAGCCGGATAGTGCGATTTTGACCGACACATAAAAAGGCACATACCAATCCACTGTCACGTGACATATCCAGTCGATCGCGTGACCTTTCCTGTCGGCGATGATCGGCTCTTGGCGAATCAGGCAGACCGTAGTCCGGCACAGGTTCGTGGCGATCGTTATAGTCTGGAACCGGTTCCGACATTCCTCGCCCGTATTGAGGATTATCGGCGTGTGCCGGAACATGTCGAAGTCGCTGCGAAGGTGCCCGATGATCGTCCGGCAACACTCGGACCATGTCCTGCGTGATCGGTCTTCGGTGATGATCGGGACTCCCCGTGTACGCGTCGTTACGTTTTCCGCCTTTACTCGGTTTGGCGTAAACTATGTTCGCCAGATCATGTTCACTTGAGGAACGCATAGGCGAACGTTTACGGTCGAAGTCCCGGACACTTCCGTTCTCCGGCTGCTTGCCATTGTAGAACGACCAATCGCTGTTGAATATCAATATGGATCAGTGTAATAATAATAACCTAGGAAAATAAAAATACCAATACTATAAAACATACTATTAAACAAAGGCAGATGTCGGCTTTAACACTAGTCTGCGAACAAGAGGGCCCGGATTCAAGAGACAAACCAGTTTCATAACAATTTCAAAGAAACATTGCGCTCCGTCCTAATAGCTGTGCACGGGACTAAATTGAAGATATTATGTCACCTCTAAATTAATAAGCATACACAATTTCTAACAAATAGTTTCAACACACCCTTTTTCTTCCTTCCCAGCGTACGTCTTCCCAAGGAAGGAACCTTCAAATCCCGTCTGTTTTTCCTGTTCCCGCAGCTTGAGCTCCAACTTCTCGGCTTCCTTGGCTTTCTGCGTACGTTTCCTGTACATAAATAAACACAACTGAAAGGCTTCATATGTGAACATAACTATGAGCTTAATCTTCATGAACTTATCAAATGGATTTCGTAAATCGTTTTTAATTTAAGTATGCCGTTCAAATGTTTTAAACATAAACCATAATGCAACACATATTTACATTATTAGTATGCAACATGTTTGGCGATAATATTTACAACGTTTAATAGTAAGGGTAATCTTACCGACACACCACAACCAGAACGATGGCCAGGATAAGGACAACTCCTCCAAGACTGGAACCTATGGCTATCAGAGTTGTCTGGTCTGAAATGTCACGTGAGTTCAATGTAAATATGCATTTGTCTATATTTTTAGATGTGCCTTTTGTTTGCAATTTAATCTGGACAGCAGGATAAAAAACTTGAATCCAAACCTAGATGTTTGTTTCAATTGTTGTTGTTTAATAGATTAAAACTAAATCGGACGATTCTAATTGCTTTTAAGTGCTAAACGTGTTTAATTTAGTTGGCTTTACGAACTGCCATTGGATGAGGAAGAACTGTCCATTTTCTTAGTATCGACATTTTCAGGCGTGGCTGCTGTCTCATTTGCAGGCGAGTCTGTTGTCTCAATATCAGGCGTGGTTGTCAAATTTTTAGTTTTAGGCGCACTTGTAGAAGGTGTTAAATGTGTTTCAGGCGGCTTGACCGATTTGTCTGAAACAATAACAAAATTCCTCAGCGTCGTTAATTATTAATAAATAACGACCATCAGTTATTTGTCACAAAAGCATAAGTATTCGACATAAAAAACTATGCAAATTTATAACACTACATTAAAAATACGACCATGAAAATGTCTGTGTTTTTCTTTTTGTTAATGATTAACCTCCAATGCTCTTTTTACAGCTACATGTTATACGTGCATAACTGTTTAATTAGTATAACAAGAAGCGCCGCAATGCGACGAAACCAGGTTTTCAACGATTTAACCAAGTATTGACGTGACAGGAATAAGAAATGAAAGATGGCATACCCGTACACAAAGTTTTGTGTTAAAATAAAGTTATTGAGCGGACACTTAATTTCTATTTTTAGTAATAGTTAACCTTTACCTTAATCACAGACACCTGGGTAGCAATCCCAACCTGCGTCTCGATGTAAGCTACCCATACACCAAATTTGATGTCAATAGGTCAAAACAAACAAAATTTATTAAGCGAAAACTGAATTTCTAGTTTTTAGTAACAGTGACCTTGACCTTGATCAAAGACACATGGTTAGCAATCCCAAGCTGTGTCTTGCTGTAAGCTACCCGTACACGAAGTGTTGTGTCAATAGGCCTAAGCATACTTAAGTTATTCGAGCGGAAACTGAATTTCTATTTTAGTAACAGTTACCTTGACCTTGATCACAGACACCTGGGTAGCCATCCCAAGCTGTGGTTTAATAGAATCTACCCATACAGCAAATTTGGTGTCAAAAGGCCAAAGCAAACTAAAGTTATTGAGCGGAAACTGAATTTCTATTTTAAGTAACAATGACCTTGACCTTGATCACAGACACTTAGGTAGCAATCCCAAGCTGTGTCTTGATGTAAGCTATCCATACATCAAGTTTGGTGTTATTAGGCCAAAAGCAAACTAAAGTTATTGAGTGGACACTGATTTTCTATTTTAGTAACAGTGACATTGACCTTTCCCTTTCATCAGTTTTTTATCACAGACACCTGGGTAGCAATCCCAAGCTGCCTCTTGATATAAGCTACCTATACAGAAAGTATGGTATCAATAGGCCGACGCAAACTAAAGTTGTTGAGCGGAAACCAAAAGTTGACGCTTGCCCGCCCGCCGCCGACTTCCCTTTGCCAGTTATTCTTTCTAAATACATGTACTTATCATATACCTATACCTTATAATTCTTACTTTTTTTATATACCATAGTTATGTATTACCTGCCCATGAACAATATGGATTATTAGGATTTGCTTCGTCTGATTGTACGTAGCCCGGTCTACACGTGCATGACATGCCATGTTCGAGTGTCCATTGACAAATTGTTGTTTCATTGGCACATTTTGTAGATATATCGCAAGGATTTACTGAAAGAAAATGTTATATTATATTGAAATATATTTTGAAATTAAAAACTGTAGATAAGCATTAGAAATGTGAATGGAACACATGTTTATTCAATCGGTTTACACATGCTGCAATATATAAACGGCTTCTTAAAAACATTTAAAGTAGTGTGCATTTAAATGTTAAATCGTTAAAAGGTCCCACTAATAAATCATGGACTTACGTTGATGATCAACCACTGGAACACTCCTAAAATTCACTGTTACATTGCTTGTTGTATTCAGAGCTTCCTCCCATTTGTCTTTGATAACCGTTGCATTACGAAGTGTTTCTCTTGTTTCGTTATCAAGTGTTGTGTCGTTGAAGTGGGCAATGCACGTAAAATTCTTGTCTGTGGTATTATCCAAATCCCTGAAACAATTAAGCCGAAAAAATAGTGAATGTGATTAAGAACTTAACTGTTTAATAAAAATGTACACACTGTATTTGTAAGCCAACGATAAATGTACCTCCGTTTCCTTGACGGTGATACTATTATTTCAATCCAGAAAGATGTTTGTGGATACATCGTCTCGTACAAAGCGGTAATCTGCAAGATAGAAGCCACTTCAAGCCATTTTTGTTTGATATATTTCATACCAATTTTTATTTAGCTGATTCTAAAGGTTTTATGACAAATACTACGATGTTCCGAATGTATAGAAGTTGTCTTTGTTAAATGAAATACGGTTGTATAATGAAAGACAAAAGTGTTCTTATGTAAATGTTGCTTGACGGTTATAACATTAACTTTCACTAAGATGTTGACCACTAATATAAATTACAAACACAAACAATACATTATTAGGTGTGAGGCAAAACTGAACACATTGAATAACCAACGCATCTCCAACAAGCAGTTTACCACTTTTTGAGTATAATTGGCATAAACAAGCAATGCTGATATATTGCAATCACGAAACAGGGCAGTCATTGTAGTTTTAACTTTCATGTTCTGGTTATTCAATTAACTGTGTCTCAATACAACAACATTACCGAAACAACAGCTGTGCATATGTAAAAGGTCAATGTATTTTAAACTTGCGATTTTTATTCGATTCGACATAAATAGTTTCAGACAACAAAACGTATTATGCTTATTCTTAAAAATATTACATCTTGCGGGCTGCAGCAGCATAATTTGATGCCCGTTTGGGCTTATCTTTTTCAAAAACTTCCCTTATTATATCCAAAATGTAACATATTTACAAAGGTATACAACGACTTAACATCAATAACAAATTAAAACGGTAATAATATTTTATTCGCCTTGTGTATGTTACATCCTTATTCACTTCCTTGTGTGTCTTTGTTAAACCAAGCATCGCCAAACGGACACATCAATTAACACACACTGGGCGCATGCTTAAGGCAAAAATGTGTGTAGTGGAACACATGCTACTTTTATGTGTAAATGGCTATTTGTGAACCACCAACACGAACGTTACCTGTTGCTGAACTGTGTGAATCATCACAGTTACGCTAGATCCGCTTGGAACGGCCACAGTCACTTGAGACACAACGACTGTCTCCTCTGAAAAATATTATCATAACCAAAATTGGTAATCACTACAATGTTTCGCTAATGACAGTATATGCATTGATATGTATAAAACCAATTACATTGTAAAAGCTCCTATTCCACACATGATGTTGATGAACATTTAAAAACGAAATGTCATCAAGAGATAACACACATAACAGCTATATCAATATATACTTAACTAGATCATTGAAACGTTTCTCACTCAAAATAAACGTCAGTATAGAATTGTAATTGTAATAGCACATTTATTTTTCAATTAGTTTCAACACTTTATTTTGTAACCAATATTCTTAAGGGAATTCAGTTATATTTACAAACAGGGAAATCCTTCCAGGTCCAAAAGATGCGCGTATTTGCTTCACATATTTTAACGACAACGGATGTCAATGTATTCTATTGATAATGATTTTCTGTAAAATACCGCTGTTTTTTATTTGTTTAAATTTTGGGATTTAAAATCCACCATGGTGAGATAGGAGTTTTGATTGTTTACATGTTTTAACATTATGCCAACTTTAATGTTATACACATAGTAGTATTCTTACGCAAGACTGGTGATATAATTTGTTGACAACTTTTTGTTTCTCCCAGATTTGGTTCAAATCCAGGACGACAATCACATTCGACAAATCCCTTTGAATCATTGCATCTGGTTGTAGCGTCGTCACAGTGATTTAAGAAAGAATCCAAGCATGGCTTTTTATCTGCGTCTAAAACAAGGAAAGTGTTGACATCATATTGATGACTCATTCATCAATTGCAAATAAGGAATGATGGCCAAAACATACAATACATAAGCACAGTAGAAAATGCATACTCGTGGTGAAGGAGTTTCAAACATTATACATAATCAAATTTAAAGTCATAAATGGATCATCTCATCGCCTACGCATACATGTTGTTCTGCGGGGATGAACAAGCATGTTAATATACAAATAGCAGTACATCTTCTGTCAAGAGAAACGGCAACAACGGCATCTCGTGTCATAACAAAAGGACCAACACGTATTCAATGCTTCCCTTACTATTTATGTCTAGCAAATAAAAAACCTATTTACGTCGCATTTGTTCAACACCAACTTACCCAATTCTAAATCAAACGTGATTGTAGATCCAAATCCCAAAACTACCACTCCAAACTGTTGGTAGTATGTTGACATAACACTCGCCCAAGTTCTTTGGAGTTCAGATTTTGTTGTTGGAGATGAAAGATGCATGGCAAAGTCAAAGTCAGTTTCAAACTGTGGTATGTTTAACCTACAAAAAACATTGTTAAAATTTTGAAGGTCAAAGACAGCCTTAATATAAACTGAGTATGAACTAATGATTAGTATATATGTAAATATGTGCTTATTTTGCTAGTGCCACAGCATTTTGTCATTTGAATTTGGAAACCAATTGTTCTTTACAATTTTTTTTTGAAAATAATATGGTTGTTGCAACACACACATAAATGGCCTATTTAAGTAAACAACTGAATATGGCTAAATTGAATATTATAAATATAAAAACAAAACATTTTAAGAGCATTTAACATTTCTATTTATTTTGATGCGTTCAAGAATCTGTTTTATTAGTTGGGTTTTATTGTTAAACGTCATCATTACCACTCTGATAAGTTAACCTGAACAATTTGATTCAGTTACACATAACCAAATGTATTTAGCCTCTAGTTTTATGTAACTTACGCCTCACTCCGTAACTCGGAAACATTAGACTTTATCTGAACATCTTCGAGCAACGTAAAATTTCCCTTTTCCAGTATAAGCCGCAGCTAAAACAAATCAAAATGCGTTATGACTGAAAAGTTTCTAAGACCTTATAGTGTCACATCAGAAGACAGGACCATGCGTAGTTAAATATTTAATTAAATTGGCATTACAACAGGTTGTTGTACCGTTTTGCGTTGTGATAGGAGACATCTTCAGCAATCGTGCTTTTAATAATAATATAAATTGAATAGATTTTCAAAGGAAGAACCTTATTTTAATAATACACATAAAACCTTCTTAAACCTTACCTGAGTCTTTAAGTCCTGTTCTATAGCGTAACTTGCTGGTGGATTGCCACGAAAATTGATTGTGACGTGTACTGATGCTACGTATTTGTAGTTCTCTGGAGTGAAAATGAAGAATTATTAGTGTAAACATGCTTAGAATAAAGCTATTGATTGTGGTACTTTTTAATTAAATGAAAAAATCAAACATTTGTATTATAAAATACTATTATTGGAGCAATCGTCAACTCATACCCTAAGCTTAAGATATAAGAAAACATATCGTATGGTGGTTATGCTATTAGTGAAACATGGGCATTTGTTTTTATTTCATGATGTTAAACTAAACACAAAATAGCAATGGTACCTACTTATGCACTCAAACACGGTGTCATTAAATCTATCCAAGGAGTATTCATCCGAACACTCGCAATCCCAAGAGCCCACGGCGTTGTTACATTCACCTTTGATACACTGATAGTCTGTACTGTTGCATTCATTGATATCTGAAAATTCATAGCTTAGCTATACATGATGCCATTGTCTTCAATCATTATTTACAAGCTAGACATAACCAAAAGAAATTTGGTCATAGCTTTAGCTGAACTGAGTAAAATAATAATACATTCGTTATAAACTGATATTTTTAATATAAGAATGTGCACATTTTTTAATCTTTACA
>Ga0224511_10001095_pt1 | contig 15467 bp, 8 predicted proteins | sample SF_May12_sed_USG_2_FD_169988 | JGI IMG/M metagenome (GOLD analysis project Ga0224511, IMG submission 169988) | Sediment microbial communities from San Francisco Bay, California, United States - SF_May12_sed_USGS_8_1 | ecosystem: Environmental > Aquatic > Marine > Sediment | place: USA...
AGTCGAAGTTACAGTCCAGATAAATTACATTTTTGTAGAAAAAATTCTGTCAAAATTCAAGTATGAAAATCAACAAAGAGCAATAACTCCAAAAGTATAAAGCATTGAGTTATGGTTCTTGTGCACTGTAATTCGCCTCAATGAGATATATCTACCTATGCAGTTTCATGTTAATGCCTTGCTTAGGTTTGAAGTTATTCTCCGGACAAAATGTAAGAATGAAAATGAACAAAGGGCAATAACCCCAACAGTTTGGTGCCTAGAGTTATGGTTCTTATGCATTGCAGTTTTCCTTTATGAGACCAATCTACATATTTTGTTTTATGTTGATGCCTTGAATAGTTTTCAAGTTATGCTCCAGACAAAAATGGGACGGACAGACGAACGAGTCGATTACTATATGCAACCATTCAGGGGCATAACAATTAAAATGTGTTTTTATTTAAATATTTTTGGAGAACCTCTAAGTATTTGATAACTGTGTCATCATGGCTGTCCGACCGTCAATCCTCCAACATTACGGTAACCAAAAATGTAGCTCAATACCTATATGAAGATCAGCGGAACCTCTATTTAAAATACTAATATTTTACTAGGTATAGCCTATTCTTTTGAGTCCTGATAAAGAGATTTGATAATTAAGAAAGGTTTAAATACTGTTTTAAGAGATGTTTAATATTAATTGTTATTAACCATGTGCTGTTTATTTACAATTTCTAGTTACCGGAAGGTGTCTAGACAGTTGCGGATGAGAGTAGCGGCAGGTGACACGATCAGTCCCATACAAGATGTACCATCAGTATTTCCGGCACAGCAGCAAAGGGTCGTTACTGCGAGTGCGGTACCTAGATCTGTCTCCTAATCAAGAGTCAACCACCTTCAACAAGGAAGTACCCTCCCAAACAGTACCTTCTACTGCGCAAGTAAATCTACCTTATCTCCTGTTGCAGAATTTCAGCCAGCTCGAAGACAGTGAACCTGCCACGGGCATCAGTGTGGAGATCTCAGGGGTGCAGCTACTAGTATGTGGATCAGGCAAACCAACAATACAACTTAGAGCAACAGAAACAGTATCATACACTCATGTCATGCAACACTTCCACCCAGAGCTACGCACCGTCCCCGCTCTCCTCTGTCTTTTACCAGCTTCATTCTTACCAACAAATAGCAGATTCTCCAACACGCCAGCAATCAACTCAGAGTCCTCCACTGCCACCACCGGTTTCATAACAGCAGCCCCAGAACGAAGACGTCGACCCGTTAGCTTTAATGTCATTCGACGACAATCATACGAGTCTTAAATACGGTAACAAAAGCTCGGATAGAGGTTCATTCATATTACTGATAAAAAGTTTAGCAATTTTTGTATAATGATTCATTTCTCGAAATCCAATGGTGATAAAAAAATAATGGTATATGGTATAGGTGTCCCTAGAGCCAACCATTACACATACAAAAGTTTGTGTAAACTGAAAACTCGATATACCGGTTTGAAGCGAGATAAGTAAAAATCACATGCGGCACGTGCGCAGCGATATCGAGGCAGTGTAGTGAGTAAAATACACACGATTACAACCGTCTATAAGCAGAACCTATTTAACCGTTTAAAGTTGTTCACTATTCAACATGGGAAGGACACCAGGAATGACGTTAGTTAAACGTCAGAGAGCCGTTAGGATGCTCAAAGCTGGCATGTCTTTCACATATGTCGCTTTGCATTTTAATCGCCATGTTTCTGGCAGACCTCGGAAAACGACGCCAAGGGAGGATCGGTTTATTGTGACGTCATCACGATGTCAAAGACGTTATTCAAGCCGAAAGTTGATGCTTTTTCTCCGCAATGCTACTGGCACTAGAGTGAGTGACCAGACGGTCCGAAATCGACTCCGTTCTGCCAGACTCAAAGTCTGTCGACCTTAGTCGGGATTCCACTGACGTTACGTCATCGACAGGAACGACGTCAGTGGGCACTGGCCCATCGCCGTTGGACCAGGAGACAGTGGAATAACGTTCTATTCACCGACGAATCACGTTTTAACGTGTCCAGTGCTGACAGAAGGGTTCGCGTCTAGAGGAGAAGAGGTGAAAGGCTGGATCCTCTTAATGTCATCCAGCGAGACCGTTACGGTGGTGGAAGCGTTATGATTTTGGCAGAAATTTACCATAATGGTAAAACCGAATTCATAACCGTGGCTGGAAATCTCACGTCACAAAAATACTGCGACTAAATCATCGAACCTGTTGCTGTGCCATTCATGAGACAACATGACGTAACGCTATTTCAGCAAGACAATGCCCGCTCGCACACCGCGAGGTATACTCAGGATGCCCTACATCGAAATAATGTTCAAGTGCTTCCATGGCCTGCTAGATCGCCGGATATTTCGCCAATAGAGCACCTATGGGATCATTTAAGACGTCCGGTTAGAGACAATCATGACGTCGAAAACGTCCGTGACCTTGCACATGCACTTTAACAAGAATGGGCCGGAATCCCTCTACGTGTTATCCACAAGCTGATCTGCAGCATGAGGCGACGTTGTGGGGTAGTTGTAGTTGCTGGTGGTAGACATACCAGGTATTGATGTTCCTGTGACTTTTGATGTCTGACCCCTATGTTAGAAAAGGTAAGATTGTCAATAAACCGTTTGTACCCAAATTTTCTAAAATCAAATGAAAAATAAATGGGCTTGAAGACTAGCAATTTTATGTTTTGGAGTTATGTATTGTTTCCAACCAGGAATAATTTATTTCCGAAATTTGTCTACCTTCCTGGGTTCCAATGTTCCTTGCCCTCTCATGGTAAACATCCAGAAGTACAGTCATTTCTCCATGCCCCTGGAGTGACGTCTTGGTTTTGGTCTACTAAGTTCATCAAATTGTTGTGAGTGGCCGGATATCTCAGTCTGATGAGGTTGTGAAGGATGACACAAGTTGCGATTATTTTCCTGTAAGTATTTTGTCTCTGGTTCATGGTTGTCACCAAAACTCTGAACTTGTGTGCCAGAATGGCAAATGCATTTTCTGCTACGCGTCGGGCTCTTGAGAGTCTATAGTTAAAAATCCTCTCGTGATAGTCCATGTACCTGATGGAAAACGGCTTCATCAATGTCTCGTTGATACCAAATGCGTTATCCTCTATAATTAAATAAGGGACAGGAACGTCATCACCGGGTAAGGGCTTATCTTCTGGGAGATGAAATGGATTGTTTGGAATCTCAAGACCTTCCTTCAGTTCTGATTATAATTAGCCATTAGCCATTTTAAGTACTGGCGTCGTTGCCGGAACCATCAGATCCGACATCATTCCATAAAAACTTGTAATCGGCATCGACTAAGGCCATTAGAACAATAAAGAAGAAATCTTAGTAGTTTCTGTACATGGAGCCAGTGTTCCAAAGACATGTAATTGCCACAAGCTTGCCTTCCAACGCACATTGTGGAAATTGCCACCTCTTTTTGGCAATTGAACTCCATTTTTCTTTTGAAGTAGGGCACTGAATCACCTCAGCAGCAAACTCGGCTTTGATAGCATCACATATCCCATAAATGATCCGAAAAATAGTGTTAGGAACAACTCTGAAATTGTAAGATAGACTTCGATAACTGTCACCGCATGCCAGATGTCGTAGGGTTATGGATAGCTTTAGACTAGGACGTAGAGACCTTCGGTACCATGTATCCTTTTTCTTGATTGTGCCTTTTTTTTCTTTGCAGGAGCTCATCGTAGAGGGCTCTGGGAAACCTTGTGTCGTTGAAGACGGAAGTCTCAGTTCCTTAAGAAGTGTGCTGTATTGACCATACTTTTCCCTACGTTGTCCGACAGCCATTGTCTGATCCACATTGACCTCGGTGTCCTCTTTCACCTTGGCTTGCTAGAACATAAACAGCAACAGGGATGAGTTACGGATGTCAACATAAAGCTTACAAAACACTATTAGGCAGTAATTTACCTGTAATATTTGTTGCTGCTCTTGCAAGTGTTACTCATCAAGCTGTATCAAAATTAACAAAGCTGCTGCTTTCTTTTTCTTGGTTTACTCATCCTCATAGTATGCCACTACGTGGGAAATTAACTAAATAAAATGGTTGTTAATTACATATAATACGACATAAAGGCTTCTGTACGAAAATGTAGGACTGACTGATCTGGCAATCCTTTTATATGGTCACCATGTGTGCACCTTAGGAGCGCCTCAAATTCTTGACTCCGCCCACATCGTGGTCCCATCGCGCTGCCATCATTTGATAAACAACGGCATTTGCTCATACTACAAGAAACTGTTTAATATCGCATACTAGTAGAAGATCACTCTAGCGTTTACGTTGCATGACCTGATCGCCTAATTTCGCCTAAGATACTGTGCGTGTTCGTGTTCTCTTTCTTAAACTTGGTTGGTTAGGTTTAACAAGACAGTAGGTAAGGTTACTGATGTTAACTAACAACAATATACCATACGGCAGTCAGACGACATCGTCGGATATAACCCACGGCAGGTCAACATGTAAGAGACGTAACATGATGAATGATATTGGTTCAGCCGTGGGTATCAGACGAAGGTCAGATGAATAGTTTTTATGCCCCCGACGGGTGGCATATAGTAATAGACTTGTCCCTTTTTTTTGTCGGGAGCATAATTTTAAAACTATGCAAGGCATCAACATGAAACTTTTTAGGTAGATAGATCACATTGAGGAGAAGTGCAGTGCACGTGAACCATAACTCTTAACATCATACTTTTGGAGTTATTGCCCATTGTTCATTTACATTCGTGAATTTTGTCCGGAGCATAACTCAATAAGTGTACATCATACTTTTGGAGTTATTGCCCATTGTTCATTTACATTCGTGAATTTTGCCCAGAGCATAACTCAATAAGTGTTCTAGCTACTGACTTTTTTTAATAATGAAATTTTATAGGCATATATATATCATTGAGGAGAAGTGAAGTGTATGAGAATCATAACTCTAGGCATTATACATTTGAAATTATTGCCCTTTGTTCATTTTCATTCTTGAATTTTGTCCGGAGAATAACTTTAAAAATATGCAAGGCATTAACATGAAACTTCATAGGTAGATAGATCTCATTAAGGAGACCTGCAATGCACAAGAACCATAACTAAAAGCGTCATACTTTTGGAGTAATTGCTCATTGTTGATTTATAAATTTGAATTTTTACCGGATGATTTTCTACAATAATGTAACTTGTTTTGGACTGTAACTTTGACCTTTAAGTTTGGCGTCAAAGCGCCTTCGGGGGCATTGGTCACTTTCTGTGACAAAGCTCTTGCTTTCATCTTGAATTTCTCAGCACGTGCAAAAAACACGACGGAATATCACAACGCTTACAAACATAAGAATTGCTTTTTCTACGAGGCATCCTTGCTTAGAGAATCAACCCGCTTGAGTTTTGAAACAATCTCAGAAAAGCATATAGCACCTATCTCATGTTTTAATACACATCAACTAAAAACTACAAAGATTATCTAACCAGCACCCTTTGATAATGGCGTAGGACATGGTCGGTCTAAACCAACTGCTTTCAAAACGTCCCGGAAACTCGTGTCCTTCCATAAAATAATATTTCTTTAATGTCAAAAGAACGTTTTACTAGAAAACTGTTTCTGTTTCTAAATACATGTAACAGAACTTCTGTAATCTAAGGACTGGTATGAGGCATTTTCCAAATAATGACGTAATATTATCATTTACAAATGATATAGTATATTTTTATAACGATCAAAACGTGAGTAAAAGGCTCTTTTTAGCTTTATGACAGCGACTTTATTATGTTTGTAGAACTGTCCCCAAACATTGCACCATTGACTTTGTACCGAGTTTGCAACATGTCGTATGAAAGATATATACTGTTTATCGTTGCTCCATTATAAATACGGCCAGTGACCCAGGAAAACAGGTTGTACAGCCACTGCAATAATGTTCATCGGGATGTACAAGTCCATGAATTGTGTGTGTCCTGTGACGACTGCCATTCGTACACACTTCCTGGAACAGCTAATTTACATTTTACTACCAAACGAGAAACGTTCAGTGCAAGAGTCCTACCATGACGTGTTTACAGTAAAGCCTTTAGAAAGCCCATAGAGCCCATATATGACGCTAGCTCTTACCAGATATTCCCTAGAATTGTTTTATCGTTCATAGTGAACTTTGTAAATGTAATCATTGTCTAACACTCACTAGAGTTAAGTTACATGTACCATGCATTTCATACAGGCAATATATGGATGCTAATCATAATTTTGTAACATGTAAAATAAAGGTTTTAACAGGTTAATATATTATATATTGACGGACTTTGTCCTGAATTTTGTTCGTTGATCATGTATAGTTGCTGAATGAATGTATTAATGCTGTATGTCGTTTTAGTATGTTATACAAAGAGATAAGACAAGAATAGCGAAACAAATTTGACGATTTCAATTGATTTGAATTCCAGGTATGGTTGCTTCAACGTACACAAGCATTAAATATTTTTTCAAGGTTTAACTACCAGTAACCAGTCATAATTAATCATTGATAGAGAGTATTGAATAAATAATATGTATAAATAAACATTTTGTTCGTTTTTGTACTTGAAATGATAAATTCACGTCTGTAAATACACGTAGTTTGCTATTTACTGACCGGTAGAATTAAAGGGTGAATGTAAGCTCTGCCTATTGCTATTTACGTCTTCTTGCTGTTTTATTTTCAAAATTAATTAATAAATAATCTAAATATGACGACTATACATTGAAAGACTTAATATCTCTGCCAGACACCTATCAATAATTATGGATTGAACAAACAAGCAGGTAATTAATAAATAATGCCTTTTTTGAAAACGTTTCAATCATTACTTGTTTTTGTTCTGTTCGCACAAAACATCGTATAACAGAAATGTCTCCGGACAGAAGAGGCGGGTATGCACTAACTGGCGTAGAATAGAGATGACGAGAAGCGGAACCATGTTGTTACAACAAGCCATCGTGTCAATAATTGCCAAATTGATTGCTTGTTATGATACTTCACAAATTAAAAAAACACATTAATTGAAGTAAAAGTAATCAATTGAAATACATTTAATTTAAGAGTGTTTAAATCATAACAACTTTGGCTATTATTTCATTTGTGTATTTAGTTTCTAATTGATTGTGTCATGGTGTTTGTAAAACACTCAAAACAACTAAAGGGTTTGATACGAGAGACAGGAAACACGTCAACTAATATTCTGTTCAATTAAGTAAATAAATGCAATTGTATCACTTTAAATTAGCTTTAGGGTGAGCGCTTCGTATTAACAAAGCTGCCAGCAGTTGAGACAAAAAACTTCTTTGAATCCACTGACAAGTCCAAATAGAGGGTAGCTGATTGATACAGTTTATTGACACCAAGTGTTTGTTTTCAAATTAAGGTAAACAACGTCGGTTGCGATATTTGTATAATGGAAACCATCAATAAGCGTTGTATGGACCGTAGTGTCAACTCTTTTTGTTTTATTCAAAACCTATTACAATGCCACCCTGTACACGTAACTTTGTAAACAACTGACAGAACTCGATAGGTTTACGTCATCTCTGACCGAATAATAATGTTTTGCTGGGTTTGTATAATTTAGTGCGAAAACAACCGCATTTCTCCAACATCTAGGTTAAACTTTTAACCTTGGCACGTACGCTTCAATTTATGGCGCCACTGTATGACCATGTAAGTTGTAGGCATCACGAACCTTGTCTTCCACCCAATATTAGATTACTTATTAATAAAACAAAATTAGTTGTAAACAACAATACGTTATATAATTACACTTAATAAGTTAGTTATATGATTCGAATAAACATAAATGTAGGATATTGGATATTAATCGTCAAGCCTTTCTTCATTCATGTTTAGCACTGTTTAGTGTTATAACAAACAAACAAATAAACATTGGAAATAAATTACATGCTGTGCAGCATTTTATCGCAGTAAAATACAAAACAAACACATAATATAAATTGAAGAAATGTTATTAAAGAACGTTGTAAACAATGTAAACATGTAAACACTTCATTTACTTGACACACTGTCAGAATTGTTTCAAGATGAGACAAAACTAACGGTATTTTTATTGAACGCACGCTAATCCAGCCATCTTGATAGGCTTTGAATTTGAACACTATATTTTACAGAGTTCAAAACATGTGTTTTAAATTCACGTGTTATTTCAAAAGCGTACCCAGCACAATTTATATCAATAATACAATTAAATGTCAAGGGCGAACGTTCACTGCAGGCGAGACTCTCAATAGGAATCGCACACAAATATTATTTGCGTCGTTCCATATATCCTTCCGTAACGATTTTGCAGCAGAATTGTTTTATGAAACCTGACGGGGTTCTCATTAGAATAAAATAAATATTGAAACATGGACATTTTAAACAATGAATGAGACGATGTCAATAGTAGAGAATAAATAGAGGCAATAAAATACAATTTTTGTAAAAATAATGATAATGATTCAATTTACCAACAGGTACCAAGTTTGACAAACACTTGAAGTAGAATGTTTTTTTTGTTTCAATTCATAAACTGCACGGCAGTCATAACAATGTCTCCTTATTGAATTTATAATTGATTCTAACCATGGAACTGTTTAATGTCTGTTTTATTCAACGATGATTTTAACACTGGTTATATTTAGGCCATTCTATGGCTGGCAAAAAAACTAGTTAAACTTGCCTACCACATTCAGACGAATCAAACATAGCCATTGGCGAGTGCAGTTATATACATGTGCTAGTAACATAGCAGCCATTTGTCCCTATATATTATATTTACACGTTTCAGTCCTGTTCTTAGTTTTGAGTGTACAAAATAGCAAGCCTAACTCAGACAAGATTGACAAAAACAGTTACGACATTAAATATAACTATCATTTAGACATAGTGTTTGATAATATATATTCTATGTGTGGTTTCTTGTCTTTCCTGTCTGAACATTTTGTCCGAACTATTGACCCATCATGCTAGATAATTCATGGAAGAACACGGTTATTTTTCTTTTTAAGAATTCTCTTTCTACGACGATAAAGTCTTGACAGGTCAAGGCAAACAATTAAACATGGCAATGCTATCATAACTGCACCAGACATCCGGCCAATGTGAGCTGACGATGATCTTGGGTCAGATCGAGAAATCTTCTTACTAATCGCCAACGTTGTATTAGATGCATCAATTGTAAGATTCTTGATCAGTACATTAACGATTTCGTCCATAGTCAAATTCTCCCATTCGCTTACTTTGTAGCAAATACACGGCATAATGTAGATGTTTGGAGCTTTTGTTGTTAATACAGGCACATGTTTCGTGGGAAAAATAGTAGTTGGTAAATCCCTAGTAGTCGTCGTGAATGAAATTGAGGCCAAGAAGCTCGTAGTTTGACCCAGAGTGGGCGTAGTTGGATCGTTTGTTGTCGACGTTAAGCCAGGTGAAGACGTAGTTTGGCCCGCTGTGTAAGTGTGGTTAAGAGTGGGCGTAGTTGGATCGTTTGTTGTCGACGTTAAGCCAGGTGAAGACGTAGTTTGGCCCGCTGTGTAAGTGTGGTTAAGAGCTGTTGTGGGCTGGCCAAATGTGTTCGTAGGAAATACAAGTGTGGTCGTAGTTTGGTCCGTAGGTTGATCAAGATTATTCGAAGTTGTTTCTGGGGTGATCGAAGTGTTGCCTAATAAGTTCGTAGTTAGTCCCGATGTGATCGTAGTTGGAACTAGTGGGGTCGTAGTTTGGCCCAAATTGGGCGAAGGTTGATTCGTTGTTGTCAATGTTGAGTTCGAGGAGGTAGTTTCGCCTTCTGGGGTTGTAGGTGAGGGAGTTGTCGAGGGCGGTCCCGAAATGGTCGTAGTTAATTCCGTTAAGATCGTTGTTGACGTTAGGTCGGGTATACATGTAGTCGTAGTTGGGACCGGCGAAGTAGTTGTTGGAAATATAGTGTCTATAGTTGAATGCACAATACCTGAAATATAGAAAAGAACTACCGTTTACGCGTACCATGCATGTATTTATATAAATAACAGTTATTTTTTAGCCGTTTTAGACGCCATGATCTTAAAAGGATGTGGAGCCTATTTCACGTGCATTAAGGCCAGACGTTCTATAGGCCGTGCTTACTGACCGCCCGATTATAACTCAAGAATAATTCTAACAAATATTATTACTTTTTCTCCAATATTAGCTCAATATATGTATTGTTTTGCTATTTTAACAACAAGTGCATATTCCGGCGGACAGTCCACCTTACCAGTAAGTATTTCTTATATTCAAACTAGCCTTTTTACGTGTCCTCTGCTAGCGACTATCTGCTCTTTACATGGCTTTTTTGAATTGGTTTTTGCGGCTATTAAAACACTAATTAGATCATATTCTGTTGACAAAGTCAGGTCAAATCCTGGACTCGCCACTAATTGCCACAAATAAATCTAACGCAGTACTATTTCAGCGATTTGCAAATCACCGGCGTACATGAATGGTCACATATCATACAGGTGCCGTTCGGCGTCTGTATATGATACCATCGGCCGATGACCGGCCAGGTGCCGTACAGTGCCCGGCTGCTTTTACACGGATGAAAAAAATCGTTCCAGGTGCAAAATGTTTACATAAAGATAAATTATTCGCCATTATGCCCACGAAGAAACAGGTTCTTAAAAAATAAAGACTAAGCCAGACTCTGATAGTGATGGTGGTGAACACCACACTCGCACAAGACTGCAGCAATTGCAGTACCACTTGTTCGTTGCACGTTATTCAGCTTTTCAAACAATTAATGATTTTGTATGTATATCCATGGTTTCCAAAAGTAAAATGAGAGAAACACGTATGTTTATATTATGTGTACTTCTGAAAATACCCGTCGCCTATCGATCGGTGGCAGTTTAACTCATAATAAAAAACTGATGAAAGGGAAAGCCCTCAGGAAGCATAGCCTGCACGAGAAAACCGCAGCCTCGGTTTTATTGAAGCTGTTCATCAGTAGTAATGAATGATGCCACACCACTGACGCCCCCTAGCGCATGAGCAGAACTCCATTTTCAAATGTATTAAACATACATGTACAGTCCATAAACCATATCCGGGCACTGGCCGATTTGTTAGAGGAATTTTAAAGCTCCTGGTGCTTTCTAGACAGTACGATCGCCGTGGAAATCGGAAGATTTAGTTTTTTACACAAATGTAACTTTATCCTGAATGACTCTATAAAACCCCTTACAGGTACCTTAATAATTTGAGTAGTACAATGTTTATACATTTTACGGGACACCGTACGATGTCTAAAAAGTTGACTTTTTATCATACGATTGTTCCTGCCACCGGCCTGGCGCCGTAGAATCGTACAACTGTAGTTCAAACTATCATGGCATGACTGAACTTAAATGTGCATCGGCCAGTATTTTGATAAACAGACGCCGGCAGCGTCCCGTGCAATATATGACCACGAATGTAAAACATGTTAAAAATCGTCCGGTACCCGGGCGATTATCAAATTTACCGGTGATTTGTAAATCGTTGACATTGTACGGCGGCAGTTTTAATTGTGACCATATCATTCAAGAAACATAACTGCGGTATGAACTGGTGTCACAAAAAAGATTTTCACAAACCAATATTTTTTGTGTTATGTTCAGGACAACAATGACAATGACAACAATATTTGTGTACCAGTATGTCTTCACTTTATTGGCATTTTCCGTTAATCACACATTTACTGTAAAATGTTATAAACGTTGCAACGTTTAACGCACATTCATGCTCAGCAACAAATAACAACAAAGGACAATGCTAAAATCAAAGAAACGGATCTAATTTCGCGACACATTAAATGTATCTCTGTAGAGCTATATCATTGAACAAAATAAGTATTACTGCAAATAACGTTATAACTACGTACATGTAATTGTAGTAAGTTTTCAGAATTATATAGCATTCTGACTAACACCTTATATTAGTAGCCCTTGTGATGCTTGAAGACTTAAATGCGTAAATAATGTTATTGTGTGTTGCTGTGTGTAGTATTGCAATAAGGTATTATGATCCTGCTGATACACGAATCACTAATTTTTGCCCCCCCACCCCCCGCCCCCATTATCATGCAGACAACATTGAAACTCCTTTATCTTCTTTAACCATAGTCTTAACAAGTCAAATCATCACAAATAGATTAGAAACGAAGCACGTGTCTTACCAGTTTCGCAAGATCTTTGCACTACATATCCATTGCCAAATGACAAGGTTCCTTCACATGCATAGAAGTAGCACCTTCCATCACGTACATCCATCGCCAACAATGAAGTATCCAGCAAAAATTCATTATAGCAGTCGGTGATGGATCCGTCCGTAAGGTAAGGAATAGACCAGTCAATGACACAACTTGAGGGCGTGAATGTGCAATTTGTCCGCATTTGTTCTGTGCATACAAGGTTCTTATGTCCAGCAGACATTATGAAGGTAACGCCTGAGATTGCTGAAAAAGCAAACTTGGTCTGTTGTTGTATGGTTTATCAAAATTAAAAAAAAGTGAATGAATCCCCTTTTGCGTTTCATCTATTCTCGGATCTCAAATAATCGAAAAGGATAATTAACGTTGAAACATGATCGAAATTAAATTGAAATTCTATATTCTTTGTCAAACCATACGACATGACTCTTAAGTGTACATGTAAATTTTTCCCTTTTTATATGGTTCCACTCGTTAAATAGAAAAAGAAAATAAGAAAAACCGAGGAAAACATAACCTTTTTTATTTATCACTTAAGTGCTAAAGCTGTTTGCTTTTAATGCTGCTGACATTATTGAGCACGAATTTGTTATTTTCTCAAAAGGACAGTTTGCATAGTATTGTTTCATTCCATTTTATTTGTTTAAATAAATATAAGAATGCTGAATACAAAACATATTAAAATCTTGTTTTTATAGATCTATATCTTTTTAACATTTACTGAAATTAGTATTCTTACTTTATAATATATGTTAGATTGTTGTTAAAACTATCGAAGAAGAAGATATAATAATTTAGAATTACCTAGAAAGCAACGCAATAAAGCAGACCCATCCGATGTCATGTTGTAGTATATAGTGTGGTATGTAGTGTTATAGTATAATACGTTTTAAAACTATTTACACTGCTATTGCTTTTATAACAGTCTGAAGTGTTGACTTACCAGATTTCAAATGCTTTGCTGTATATATGTTAATTTTACAACGTTGTGCAATTCAAAATAAACGCATCCAATAGGTATACTATTATCAAAGCTTTATCAATATGCTGGTTAAACGTTTTCTTACAATATCAATAAAGAAGTAAAACATAAAAATGTTGTAAAGAAACCCTGTTGATTTTGTTTTATTAATATCTCTGTCACGCGACGCGTTTCGTTGACATGATTATATTTGATTGATTATTCGACGTTCTGTAACACTGTTGACGGCCTGGCACGGCGGTCGGTCCACAGTACCAGCGTTCCTGGGTCTACATTTCTCCACACGCGACTGTCTGCTTTCACACGTGTGTTACACGAGAGGGACGCGTGAACCAGACATAGTGCAATATCTAGTATAATAGGCAGAACGTTAACCGCCCACGGTGGGACTGGAACTCCCAACCGTCGGATTCGAAGTCGTGTGCGTTACGAAACATCTCATTTATACCACAAACTATCTTTTTATATTGATTTAATTTCATTAATTGTTCTCGTTTATATTACCAAGCATTTGACTTAGACCAGACAGACATGTATGTTAAATTGCATAAAAAAGCGATATGTTTGTTCTTGTTTATACATTAATGCATTTGTGTTATGAAGCGAACAGATGTTTAAACGTGTTTTACACACAAAGACAGACAAACCAATGTCATAAAAACAGACCATCAATTGTCTTGTTAATTTTTAATCCAATCCAACATACTACAGAACATTAAGTAAGTCTGCAAAGACAATGGAGTGAATGTCTGTGTGTGTATGTTGAAATAAATGGTTCCTAAAACAGCACACCATATTTAAAACAATAAAAAGAAAAAAAACGGAATATTTAATACTATATTATAAATTAGGAAAACAACACATAAATTTGCATTTATCACTTCCATTACCAAGGGAAGTTCAACTGTACACTTAATATTGCAGGCAGATACGGATATATTACAATAACGTCGTCTTCTGTGTGTACAATTAAAGGCGTTTGCCTTGTTCTACATAGTTTGTAAGTTAGAATTTTGATGGAGACACACTTCGATGTCTTCTAATGTTTCTCAGGAGCCTTGATCTGTAACGCCATAGTCGTGTACAGTCCATGCAAACTATAATACACAGAAAAGAGATTATGATTACGCTAGCCATCCGGCCAATGTTAGCTGAAGATGTTCTTGGGTCAGATCGCGATATCTTCCTACTAAGCGCCAACGTCGTGTTGGATGCATCAATTGTAAGGTTCTTGACCAAGATATCAACAATTTCTGCTGAAGTGAAATTAGCCCATTCTTTGCTTTTGTAGCAGAGACATGGCATTATAAAAATGTTAGGTAATCTTGGTTTCGTCGTTGCAGTAGTTAAAAGTGACACCGTAGACGTCAGGTGTGCTGCCGTCGATATATGAACTCCGGACGATGTGAATGGCGTTGTTGTAATTGTCAGTAATGTCGTAATTGGGACTGGTATTGTCGTTGTTGGGTTTGGTGTGGTCGTGGTTGTGACTGGTGTTGTCGTAGTTGGGTTTGTTGTGGTCGTGGTTGTGACTGGTGTGGTCGTAGTTGGGTTTGGTATGGTCGTGGTTGTGACTGGTGTGGTCGTAGTTGGGTTAGATGTGGTCGTGGTTGTGACTGGTGTTGTCGTAGTTGGGTAAGGTGTGGTCGTGGTTGTGACTGGTGTTGTCGTAGTTGGGTAAGGTGTGGTCGTGGTTGTGACTGGTGTTGTTGTAGTTGGGTTTGGTGTAGTCGTGGTTGTGACTGGTGTTGTCGTAGTTGGGTTTGGTGTAGTCGTGGTTGTGACTGGTGTGGTCGTAGTTGGGTTTGGTGTGGTCGTGGTTGTGACTGGTGTGGTCGTAGTTGGGTTTGGTGTAGTCGTGGTTGTGACTGGTGTGGTCGTAGTTGCGTTTGGTGTGGTCGAGATTGTGACTGGTGTGGTCGTAGTTGGGTTTGGTGTAGTCGTGGTTGTGACTGTTGTGGTCGTAGTTGGGTTTGATGTGGTCGTAGTTGTGATTGGTGTTGTTGTTATTGGGTTTTGTGTGATCGTGGTTGTGACTAGTGTAGTCGTAGTTGGGTTTGGTGTGGTCGTGGTAGTGATTGGTGTTGTCGTAGTTGGGTTTGGTGTGGTCGTGGTTGTGACTGGTGTGGTCGTAGTTGGGTTTGGTGTGGTCGTGGTTGTGACTGGTGAGGTCGTAGTTGGGTTTGGTGTGGTCGTGGTTGGGTTTGGTGTTGTCGTAGTTAGGGCT
>Ga0224511_10001096_pt1 | contig 15467 bp, 14 predicted proteins | sample SF_May12_sed_USG_2_FD_169988 | JGI IMG/M metagenome (GOLD analysis project Ga0224511, IMG submission 169988) | Sediment microbial communities from San Francisco Bay, California, United States - SF_May12_sed_USGS_8_1 | ecosystem: Environmental > Aquatic > Marine > Sediment | place: USA...
AAAAATATCGCAGGCCTCGGCAAATCAACGCAAGGGACGTTGCGGTCGTGTTTCGGAAGGTGTCTGCATTCGCCTTTATGATGAAGCCGATTTTAATGCCCGCGCTGAATTCACCCCACCCGAAATTCAGCGTACCAATCTGGCTGCCGTTATTCTGCAAATGGAAAACCTGCAACTGGGGCATATCGATGACTTTCCTTTTGTCGAGCCACCCGATGACCGGCTTATTAATGACGGCTATAAACTGCTATTCGAACTGGGTGCACTCAACGAAAAACGTAAAATTTTAGCGACCGGAAAAAAACTGGCACGCCTGCCCATCGACCCCAAACTGGGACGCATGCTGATTGAAGCCGACAAGGAGTCCTCGCTCAATGAAGTACTGGTTATTATTTCAGCACTGGCGACACAGGACCCCAGAGAACGCCCCATGGCGAAGCAACAGGCGGCTGACCAGAAACATCAACAGTGGAAGGACGTAAAATCCGACTTTATTTTTTATCTCAACCTGTGGGAAGACTTCCACGCGCAGAAGAAAATTTTATCCAGCAATCAGTTACGCAAATGGTGCAAACAGAATTTCCTCTCCTGGATGCGACTACGCGAGTGGATTGACACGCATAGACAGATTAAAAAAATGTTGCTGGAATTAAAAATCAGGCACAACAAAAATCCGGGCAATTATGATTCGATTCATCGCGCATTATTAACTGGCTTGCTCGGCAATCTCGGACTAAAAAATGACAACAAGGAATACCTTGGCGCGAGGAACAAAAAATTCCATGTCTTCCCCGGTTCCGGCTTATTCAAAAATCCACCCAAATGGATTATGTCAGCAGAAATTGTTGAAACTTCACGCGTCTACGCTCGCACTAACGCGAAAATAGAACCTGAGTGGATTGAACAGAAAGCTGCACATCTATTAAAACGCAGTTACAGTCATCCCCACTGGGAAAAGAAACCCGCACAGGTAGTCGCATCAGAACAAACCAGTTTTTATGGCCTGATTATCAATCCTGAAAAGAATGTCAATTTTGGAAAAATTGACCCTAAACTTTCACGAGAGATTTTTATCCAGGCCGCACTGGTACAACAGGACTTCAACTGCAAAGCCGATTTCTTCATCCACAACCAGAAACTAATAGCACAGTTGGAAAAACTAGAAGCCAAATCACGCCGTCAGGACATACTGGTCGATGATGTTATTTTATTTCAGTTTTACGATGAGAAAATTCCCGAACATATCCATAACGGTGTGTTATTCGAGACCTGGCTGAAACAGTGCCAGAAAAATGAACCGGATAAATTAAAGCGCCTGTTCATCAGCAAGGAAGATTTAATGCAGCAGGATGCCAGCCACGTCAGCGGCGAGCAATTTCCCGATCACCTCAACATAGGCGACATTAGCTACCCACTGGACTACCATTTTGACCTTAACCATCACCGCGATGGCATCACCCTGATTACACCACTGGCGGCATTAAACGCCATCAACCCACAATATTGTGAATGGCTGGTGCCCGGCATGTTACGCGAGAAAATGATCGCCCTGATCCGCTCACTACCCAAATCGCTAAGACGCAATTTTGTACCCGCACCCAATTATGCCGATGCCTGCATGGAAGCACTGGAAGTGTCTAACTCACCACTCACTACCGCTATGAGCAAGCAGCTAAAAAAAATGACCGGTATTGAAATACCTTATGACAGCTGGCAACCCGAGCGTGTAGACAGCCATCTTTTTATGAACTTTCGCGTCATAGATAGCAAAGGCAAAACCGTAGAAGAAGGTCGTGATCTGCCGGCACTAAAAGAAAAACTCACTAGCGACAATTCAGGCGCAGTACCCCATATTCAAATTACCGCAGACGCAGACAACAACAAAGACACAAAATCAGTGGCACACGCTATTGAACAGGATGATGTTGGCCCAGAGGCAATAGACCTGCTCGACCAGACAATAGAAATTGAACAGCACGGCCTCAAATTAAATGCCTACCCGGCACTAATCAAAAAAGGAAAAAACGTATCATTACTACTGGTGAATACCGAGCAACAGTCAAAAGAAGAAACCAGCAAGGGTCTAAGACAGCTTTTCATCAAGGCACTAGCACAACAAATCAAGCACCTTAAAAACAATATCCCCAACATCCAGACGCTTTGCCTGAAATACAACGACCTTGGTCGCTGTGATGATTTAAAACAGGACATCATTCATGTCGTAATTGATCAGTGCTTTATGCAAAGCGCCGTAAACAACCAACAGGAATTTGAAAAAGCACTCGAAGCGGGACGAGGCAACTTGATGGACACAGCCAGCGAATGGAGCAAACTGCTCTCTGAAATACTGGACCATTATAAAATAATAAAAAAATCACTTAAAAATCCACCGCTGCATTTACTCGACATTGTCAGCGACATTCAAAACCAGCTCGCTTATTTATTCCCGGACCATTTTTTAACGAAAGTGGACAAACAGTGGCTGAAACATTACCCACGCTACCTCAACGCCATCAACAAACGCCTGGAAAAAGCACAGGGCGACACCAGCAAAGACCGACAACACCGTTTACAGCTCGCCAGTTTATGGGACGCTTACCTAAAACGACACAACGCACTGGAAAAGCAACACATTGTTTCAGAGCAACTGGAACATTATCGCTGGATGCTGGAGGAATATCGGGTGTCACTTTTTGCACAGGAATTGAAGACACAGTTCCCGGTTTCGGAGAAAAGGTTGAAGGCTTACTGGGGAGGGATTGAGGATGGTTGATGATAGCCCTGTGAAAATTAAAATGACCACTGAATAAATTAACCATCATTCATAAAAATCATCATGCGAACTTCTAATAGTATCGTGATTCTTTTGCATCACATGCGTATAAATTTCCGTGGTTTTAACATCATTATGACCTAGCAGAACCTGTAACACGCGAATGTTCTCACTGAAAAAAGGGGACGTAACTATTTAATGGGTATAAAATGGTGCACTTGGAACTTGAATTCACCAAGAAAAGCAAGAAAAATAGTTACGTCTCCTTTTTCCGTTTTCAGCACGTAGATACGATTAGCGCAGCGTAATCGCAAGAATTGAAAAACATGATTACCGCTTTCGCGGGAATGACAGAGCGTAGTTTTACAATAACACCCCCCCGCAGGCGCAATAAATGCAATGCATTGCGCAGCATAAACCCACTCCACCACAACATCAGTACATAGAATTTAAATAATCTATATTTACCATACAATTTAAACTAATTTAATGCTATAAATCTCATCTTGAATAGCTGGGAACCATCCCAATAAAACAAAACTAAAAAGCACAAGGAGCTTTTCATGAATGCAAAACCACTTTCATTAGTCTTAATTTTATTTTACACATTGACCCTCTTGGGATGCGCCCAACCAAAAATCGTAATCAACGACGACATCTCAGCTGGCAGCATGGGCAATAATGCCACTATTGTTATTGAAGACACACGACCAGACACAGACAAGGAGTACACCGTTGGCTCGTTCATGGTATTCAACGATGACTATGGCATCTGGACGTTGGGTGACGAAATGTTTGTGCCAACAACACTTGAACTACTCAAGAAGCACATAAATCATGCAACTTCTAAATGGAAAGTACAGCCAAAAGAAATCAAGCTGAACCTGAAAAGACTAAAATTTGAGTCTAACCACCAGGCTCAATTACTCCAGGAAGGCAGCGCACAGCTAGGCCCACTGGGCGTGGCTATTGCCGAATCAATGCATGGCAAAGAATTTGAAATGGATTTCGACAAGACAAAACCCTTTGTTCTTGGCTTTATTGAAGCAGATGTAACAATGACTTTTGCCAATGGTAAGACAAAGAAAAAATCACTATCCGCTTATAAGGCAGAAAACTTCTCACACCATATGGATGTGGAAGGCAGAATGGAAGCCGCTACTAACACTATCAAGGCGCTGTATAGCACTTTCACAAAGTCGCTATAGCAGTAACTGATAGCCCGGATGCGCACTGTGCGTCCGGGCTATTTCGATCACCGAGTAACCACCTGCGGAACCTGCGAAACGAGCATACATACCATCTCCTGTATCTCATTGTCGCCATAACCAAGCCCCTTCATTACGCTTTGAACATCAGCACCCGCATCCAGAAAGTCCTGGTGTGTTACGCCAAGATTTTTATGGACTGTTGTCATGTCACGTCCGGCATAACTCCCTTTACCGCCAGATGCAGTTACAACCAGCTCAATGACATTATTAATAAAGGGTTGCTCGGGCACATTTGCAAACATGTGGCCAATCTTGCTATTTGCTTTATGCGATGCGTAAAGGTTTTTACTGAACTGTGTAATGCCTTCACGTTCTCCCAACCGAATATAAAATGTTTTCTCTTTCTGGCGTGCTTCAATGGCACTGGCATTATCCGCACACATCTTTGACAGGCCTGCAACTTGATCTTTTGCGCTCATTGCTTGATCATCTGTGGTAGCACAAGCTACTAAGCTGGCTGCCAATAACATGGTAATAATATTTTTATACATGGTTCATCCTCCTCGTTAATGATTACTAGGGTGAAAATATTAAATACAAAAGACAGCATTGGATAGTTCAGAATCTGTACTTAAATATGCCAGACAAAAGGTAAGGATATGCAAAAAAAACTCACTAGTTATGGACAATTTTGCCCGGTAGCAAGGGCGTCTGAAATTATCACTGCCCGCTGGACCCCTGTATTACTTCGAGAGCTCATCGCAGGAAGCACCAAATTTAATGATCTGAGGAACGGCGTTCCCCTGATGTCTCCTTCACTGTTATCAAAACGCCTTAAAGAACTGGAAGAAGCGGGCATCATCTTTCGAAAAAAGGCTGAAAAAGGCCGGGGCTCAGAATATTTTATTACTGAGTCCGGGAAAGAACTATGGCCAATAGTAGAAACGCTTGGCGTATGGGGACAAAAATTTATTTTAACTGAATTTGAAAAACACGAACTCGATCCAACACTCCTTATGTGGGATATACAGAGACGCATTGATCTCAATAAATTTCCCGAGCATGGTAGGTTTACAGCATTTTTCACGTTACGCGGTGCACCTTCAGAACGAGCACACTGGTGGCTGGTTATTAATGATCGTCATGTGGATTTATGCGTTCATGACCCCGGCTATGAAGTGAACCTTTATGTGGATGCGTGCTTAAAGCCTTTAACCGATGTATGGATGGGACGTTTATCTATCGACAAAGCAATACGAAACAAAGACCTTATATTGAATGGAGAAACCGAGTACACAAAATCCTTTAGTGACTGGTTTTTATTAAGCCCATTCGCGTCGTATTCTAAGCTAACAAAATAGTAGCAATTAAAGTTTTCGACCAACTTGCCGACTCTATAATCGGTAACAAAATTCATACTTTCCAGCATGCTAAAACCATTAACCGATTCAAAAAAAACAGGTGTCAGAGAGCAATTGTTTCTAATATACTAATCTACAGTTTTCTCTGCGCCTCCGCGGTGAAGCTTTTTGCTTTTTCAGCACGTAGGTACGATTAGCGCAGCGTAATCGTACGCATGAATATACATTCAACATAAATAAATTTGATTTACACGATGATTTGGATATTGTAATTACGGAACATAATCAATATTCCTCCGATTACGCTACGCTAATCGGAGCTACGATAATGTGCGAATAAATTAGCACCTACAAAATACTATATTTTTCTCTGCGTTCTCTGCGGTAAAAGCTTTTGATCTTATTTATCAAATAACCAATACTCTCAATCAAACTCAGGTTGCATCACGCAATATCTGCAATGCCTCAACACCCGTTATGTTATTAGCATCTAGTTTTTTGGACATCATATCGACATAGCTTGGATAGTAACCGCCAAATATTTTACCGAATGCCTTGTATGCCTGCATTAGGTTACCTTCTTCTTCAAATTGTTCTGCATCAACAATATGAGCATGACTATCAACAAAATTTTGCATGGCTTCTAGCATATTATCAATATCTTTTAAGCCCTCCATCTGCTTACCGTAATCAGCAGGATCATCAATGGTGAACACCAGCATGCGTATAGCTTGTCTAAAAAAATACTTTATCACTTGAACACGAGTATTCACTTTAATTTCATTTAAAGTTTTTTTCAGCAACAACTCCAGGTAATAGTTATTAAATAATGATCCATTACATTCATTCCAGTATTTTATAATTCTCACTACTGGCAGCAATAAACCCTTGTGTTTATGATTTTGATCATCCAGATCATAATAATGAATATTGGGATTTGTTTTGACCCATTGCTGATTTTTAGAATCAGCCACGATGTAGCCTTTATTTTCTCGCGCAAAGCTGGGAATCACACGAAATGAAAATTCAGCATAAGGTATAGCTATTGAACGCCCATCAGTTTCGATGGATGCATTTGAGTAATGCCCTTGAAGTACAGCCAGCAACTTCCTCATCAAACTACCAGGAGTATTAAGCCGCCCTATTTCAGGTTTCAGCAAAACAAACAAATCAATTCTATTTTCTGCCAATGGCTGAATCATGGTGTTTCTTGCACAGGCGCCTGTTAACAGCGTGCCTAAGGCATCAAATTCTTTGACCACAATTTCTGAAATTTCTGATTGCCGTGTTGTAATCATCGCATTTTGCTGCGCAGTAATGATTAATGACAAATCCAGTGTTCGAAGGCCTTCTTCAATAGTGACGGTAAGAGTGCTTTTTTTCATCTAATACACATACAATAAATATAATTAGAATACTAAAAGATTTCTTAGCTTAAACCTACAGTTTTAACTGATTTTTTTGCTGATTATCAAATATAATCCACACATATTATTCAAATCATAGAGAACTATTATGACGACAAGCACTTATGAAAAAGCCAAAGAACTTATTAATCAGGCTAATAGTGAAGACCCAAATAAGGTGGTCGATTCTGAAAACAAGGAATGGCCTAAGGAACTCTTATATTCTCATCATATGTCTGACATGCTGGAGCGCTTTGCACCAGAGTCTGATGAAGAAATGAAACTGGCCATTCAGGCACAGCATATACAACGCTGGAAATCTCCTCGTAGTGATTACCCCATGAACAGAAAGGGCTATCATCAATGGCGAACTGCACTTTATACTTTTCATGCCAATACCGTTGCCGCTCTTATGGAGCAGGCTGGCTATGCTGAGGATAGCCTTGAAAGAGTCAAACAGGCTGTAGGCAAAAAAGCATTAAAGAAAAATCCTGACACCCAATTACTGGAAAACATCGCGGCACTGGTCTTTATTGAACACTATATGCTTGAATTTGCTGGCAAGCACCCTGAATATGATGAAGCAAAATGGATTGATATCATCCGAAAAACATGGCGAAAAATGAGTCCTGCTGCTCAGGAGTTTGCCCTGTCTGGCAGCATTGAGCTACCCACAGCACTAGTCCCATTAATTCAGAAAGCACTATCCACTGACTAAAACCCCGTATCTGGTGTTAGAATCCAACTTTCTAAAGCTGACACAACAATAACCAGCAGCTCATATGATGCTGCTCGAAAAATAGTGTATGAAAGTTCAAGTTAGTGAATTAATCGTTAAGTATATGGAGCAGCTAGGTATTGATACCATTTTTGGTATGCCTGGCGCACATATATTACCTGTCTATGACAAGCTGTACGATTCTCGCATTCAGAGCATTTTAGCCAAACATGAACAGGGAGCAGCCTTCATGGCCGGCGGCTACAATCGTGCCTCTGGCAGAATTGGTGCCTGCATCACAACGGCTGGCCCCGGTGCAACTAATCTTGTTACCGGTATCGCCAATGCTTATGCAGATAAACAACCCGTACTAATTATTACCGGCGAAGCGCCTACTTACATTTTTGGTAAGGGCGGCCTGCAGGAAAGTTCAGGCGAAGGCGGTAGCATCGATCAAAGTGCTTTGTTTAAGGGGATCACTCGATATAACAGAGTGGTTGAACGCACTGACTATCTTGAAAATGTACTAAACAAAGTATCAAACATACTTTTGTCTGATAGCCCCGGCCCGGTCTTGCTTAGCTTCCCTTACAATGTACAAAAGGAAATGGTTGATGATGTTATTCTTGATAACATTAGAACCGAAAAACACCTCTGCGCTATCAATAAAGATTCTCAACCCGTCAATACATTTGTAGAACTAACACAGCAGGCGAAAAATCCCGTCATCATTGCTGGCTATGGCTGCATCAGATCCGGCGCCCAGGCTCGACTCACCGAACTCAGCAAATTGCTCAACATCCCTGTAACCAGCAGTCTCAAAGGTAAAGGCGCAATTAGTGAACAATCTGAATTATCACTTGGTAGTCTAGGCGTCACTTCTTACAGCCATGCTTATAAATACATTGAGGAAACTGCCGACCTGGTAATTTTTCTAGGCGCTGCTTTCAACGAGCGCACCAGTTATCTTTGGGATAAGAAATTACTCAATGGCAAAAAAATTATTCAGGTTGACAGCGATTATGGTCAACTCGAAAAAGTGTTCAAAACTGATATAGCCATCCAGGGTGACATCAATGAGGTTTTAACCGCAGTACTGGATAATATAAAGAACTACCCCGCACAAAATATACTTAAAGAATACATACCCGTTAGTAACGGAAATGATGAAACAGAAAGTAATGCAACTATTTTTAGAACCAAGTTTGCACTCGTTGAAAGTTTCTTTATTAAGCTTGAAGATAAATTTTCTGAGAACATCACTGTTTTTGATGACAATATTATTTTTGCACAAAACTTTTTCAATGTTAATAGTAACAATCGCTACTACCCAAACTCGGGCGTTTCATCATTAGGACATGCTATACCCGCTGCAATCGGCGCACAGTTTTCCGGCAAAAAAACCACCTTTGCCGTACTCGGTGACGGCGGCTTCCAGATGTGCTGCATGGAAATTATGACGGCAGTAAACTATGGCATTCCTCTTAACATTATCATGTTCAATAATTCCACCATGGGTTTAATCAGGAAAAACCAGTTCCAGCAATACGAAGAGCGTTTTATTAACTGCGATTTCACTAACCCTGATTATGAAATTCTAGCCAAATCATTTGGCATCAATCACCAGCGCATAGATAATGAAAATGATCTGGACACACTGTTTAGTTCAACTGATTTCTCTAATGCTATTAATCTTATTGAAATTATGATTAATAAAGACGCATTCCCTAATTATTCATCAAGACGCTAAAAGCTGAGGATGTATGTCTCCAGCTAGTCAAACCTCACTTAAGGCTTTACTCAATTGCTACTCTAGTGATCAACGACTCGCTGATTTTAATGAAAAACTCAGCAACGCTAAAAGTAATACTGACCTACTCCATATCTACGAACAAGCCATTCCTGCTATTGAAAGCAATCTCTGGAATAAAACTCCTGACGAAAAGGCAATCACCTTATATCAAAATGTTTTTCGTGAACAGGAAGCATTAATTAATGACGGCCTTACCAGACAGAAAGATGAAAGATATAAATTTTATATTGTCATCCCTGTTGCAGATCGGCCTATACACCTGCAGCAATGCCTGAACAGCATACTGTCACTATGCAAGCTATATCAGTATGGCGGCAAAGCAAACCATAAATACAAAAAAATCGTAGTCGTTGTAGCTGATGATTCAAAAAAGGCAGAAAGCATTAAACAACATGAGGACATTTGCCAGCAGTTCAACAACGATGGACTAACAACTGAATACTTTGGCATCAGTCAGCAAATTGCCCAGATTAAAAAACATGCAAAGACTAACAATAGCTTCCAGAAAATACTCGGACACTATGCTAAGGATCAAAACCCCAAAGACTTTTCTCACAAGGGCGCTTCTATTACGCGCAATATTGCCTATTTACGACTCAATGAAATAGCCCGCACTAGCGATGAAAAGCTTATTTTTTATTTCATTGACAGCGATCAGGAATTTAAAATAAAAATTACTGATCATGATGAGCAAAAAGACATCTATGCCATAAACTACTTCTTCCACCTGAATGAAATATTCAGCCAGGACAAAGCTAGCATACTAACTGGAAAAGTCGTTGGTGACCCACCCGTCTCACCTGCGGTGATGGCAGGCAACTTCCAGAATGACGTTATTGATTTTTTGCAGCAAATTACCAACAAGGCACCCGATAGCGCCTGCCAATTTCATAATCATACACAAACTATTGATGATGCCGCCTATCATGACATGGCTGATCTTTTTGGCTTTAAAAAATCAACGCAGCCTTATCAATATTCCTGCACATTGAGCAACACCCATAGCCACCTTGATTGTTTCAACGATTTTGCCAATAAACTAAATCGATTCTTTGATGGCGAACACCCAACGCGTGTTACCTATTTTGATTACAATGGCCCACTTTCCAACACCGTACCTGCTAGAACCATTTACACCGGAAATTATGCCTTCAAACCAGAATGCCTTAAATATTTCATTTCCTTTGCAACTTTGAAACTACGCATGGCGGGGCCGGTGCTAGGCCGCATCATCAAATCTGAAATTAACGATCGCTTTGTTTCTGCCAACTTACCCATGCTTCACAAACGCACCACGGATGAAACCGGTGCATCCGAATTCAGACCTGGCGTTAATCATGAGCAGGAAAATATTGATCTTTCCGATGAATTTGAACGTCAGTTCTTTGGTGATATTATGTTATTTACCATTGAGAATTTGTGTCAACATGGCTACCCCCAACAGAAGCTTGATAAAAATACGGTCGATGCCACCCTGAAGGCAATTGAACAAAAATTACATCAAAAATATGAGGCCAAACACCAGCAGATCATGGATAAGTTAGAAATTCTTAAATCTGTTTTTTATAACAAAGAAATCTGGTGGAACAACACAGCTGATACAGCGAAGGCTAAAGAACAAATTCAGCACTTCATTGAAAATATTGAACACAACTTTGGCGCTGATTCACAGGGACATAAACTAATTAACTCTGAATCTAATCAGGTAAAACGTCACAATGAAATTCTGCAGGCCATTATGAGTTACAAAAATGACCGGGGCACATGGGAAGCAATCCTGAAATGAACGTATTCATACTCAATACAGGTCGCTGCGGCTCAACAACATTCATTAAAGCCTGCCAACACATTACAAATTACTCATCAGCACATGAATCACGTTCAACATTAACTGGCGAACATCGATTAGACTTTTCAGATAATCATATTGAGGCAGACAACCGCCTGTCATGGATACTGGGTAGACTGGATAAAATTTATGGGAACAGAGCTTTTTATGTTCACCTAAGCCGTGATAAAAACAAAACTGCAGATAGCTTTTCCAAACGCAGTGAATTTGGCATTATGAAAGCCTACCGTGAAGGCATACTCATGCAGGAACAGGAAAATAATTCTGCCCTTAAATTAGCCCAGGACTATATTGAAACCATTGAAAGCAATATCGCGCTTTTCCTGAAAGATAAAACTCACGTACTGGAATTTTCCCTGGAGAATGCCGCGCAGGATTTTGAAACCTTCTGGCAGGCTATTGATGCTGAAGGGGATTTCGATGCTGCAGTCGCTGAATGGAAAACCAGCTATAACGCAAGCTAAAGACCTTAGTCGATTCACAAAAATCTGTCATTCTCAGCACAGCGAAGAATCTTATACCACACTCTATCCTGTTACTTATTTACAACAGATCCTTCACTGTGTTCAGTGATGACATAAAAAGAATTTTTCTTTTTATGTCACTTAGCATTTATCAGGTCACCTATCTTTATTTATATCCAGCACCGAACAACCACGCTCAAACTCAAGATATTCATGGTCGACACCTGAATGCTCTGCCTGCCACAGCGCCACCAGTTCTTTTTCATCCTCTCTGGCAGCATCATCCAGAAATACTTTACTTCGCTTTGATAACTTGTCGAACAATAGAGGCATTGCGGGATAACGTGAATTCTTCTGAATAAATCCAGGTGGACCATCGATCACCAGCATATCAATTGAGACTTCTGGTAATGCTTTCAGGCTATACCAGTCATACTCATTATCAGCCAGATTGATCTTTTCCATCGGTGCATAAATCACCTGTACATAATCTTCCAGCCCCAACTCCATCAGCTGCTGGCGAGTTTTCTCGGCATAGTCCTCACCATTTTCCAGACTAATCACCCTGCCAACTCCATTGATCTGACAGCATCGAGCCAGTACCAGCGTGGTCAATCCACTGCTACATTCGACAACAATCCCAGGTTTGGCCTGTAAACAATACTCTGCAATCAGCTCAATAAAATCGGGGGCGGCTGACCAATCGGGGGTATACGGCAAAGGCTGTGACAGGCTCAATTTGGCCTGTATCGCGCTATAAGGGTTCAATGTAATCGTATCCAGCTTAATAAAAATGGCTAAGTATTTGAGTATTCTATCTAAATTGTCCCATCAAATGGGGCTCAAGCCACTTTTATGCTATTTTTCAGCTATACCCTCTACCACAAATTTATTTGCTTTAATGCTGCAAAAACAAGAAAATACGCGCTCATTTTTTCACGTGCGCAGATGGCTACAATTGCCCTCTCTTCACAGACATTAACACTATTGAGGGATACCCCATGAAACTAATTCTTTTAGGCGCACCTGGTGCTGGTAAAGGTACTGTTGCAAAATTATTAACCAAGAAAGATGGTTCTGTACAAATTTCTACTGGCGACATTCTACGTGGCGCAGTAGCAGCTGGCACTGAGCTGGGTAAACAGGCTAAAGCTGCGATGGAAGCGGGTGACCTCGTTTCTGATGATCTGATCATGGGCATTATGGAAGAGCGTCTGAAAGAAGACGACTGTAAAGCAGGTTATCTGTTAGACGGTTTCCCACGCACCATTCCACAAGCTGAAGCACTAAAAGTTCTGCTTGAAAAAATGGGCGAGAAACTGGACTTCGCTGTCAACATCGACGTGCCTACAGAAGTTATTCTTGATCGCTTAACTACACGTCGCACTTGCGAAGGCTGTGGTGAGATTTACAATGTAAAATCTAACCCAACTAAAGTTGAAGGCGTTTGTGACAAATGCGGCGGCGCAGTAACTCAACGTGCTGACGAAACTGAAGAAGCTATCAGCAACCGTTTGGACGTATACAACGACCAGACGGCGCCTCTGATCGGTTTCTACGAAAACGAAGGCATGCTGCTAACTGTAGATGCAACTTCAAGTGATGCAGTGATCGACGCCATTACAGCAAAGCTGGGCTAAGTCACTTTAAACTGGCCTTTAACCGCTAGATTTAAAAAGCCGTTAACTCGAGAGGGTTAGCGGCTTTTTTATTGTCCCACAAATCACTGCTCTTTCTACGGTTGTCCCCACGCTTAAATCTTGTATATTTATAAAAACATCTATCAGGAACAAAGACCATGAAAATCACCATCATTAGCGGCAGCCATCGTAATCCATCACAAAGTGAAAAGGTCGCACATTACATCAGTAAAGCTTTTACCACCGAACACGATGATGTCGAAACTCATGTTTACACTCTGGCTGACAATCCCCTGCCGCTATGGGATCAAAGCCTGTGGGAAAATGATAAGGAATGGAATGAACGACTGGCTCCACTAAAAAAACAACTCAGCGAAAGCGATGGCTTTGTCATTATCTCACCCGAATGGCATGGGCAGGTTCCAGCTGGACTGAAAAATTTCTTTTTATTATTTAGCCGATTCGAACTCGGTCATAAACCTGCACTCATTGTTACTGTTTCATCGGGCGACGGCGGCGCTTACCCGGTTGCTGAATTACGAATGAGCAGTTATAAAAATAACCGGATTTGCTACATACCTGAACAACTGGTTTTACGTAATATCGAAACCATACTCAATAAAAATGAAACCGACAACAACCCAGAAGCTGATACTTATTTTAAAGAACGCATTTCCTGGACTCTGGAAATATTGAAGGGTTATGCTGAAGCACTAAAGACTATGCGCAATAATACACAAATACATCATGATAAATTTGGAAACGGGATGTAACTACACAATGTTGTAACGACTAAGCAAAAACATCCTGTTCCTGGCCCAAGCCAAACAAAAACTCACTGCAACAAACATCCCTGTTCCTAAATTGTTTATATCTTGAATTATTAATTAAAAATCTTGCCACTCTTCATCAGCTTTGGAGTGACTCAGTTTACGAGAAGCTACTGACAATGCAGGTTGTTTTGGTACCTGTGGAGCAACATTTTCAACCTGTTTTTTTGCCACTTGCCTAACATGCCCCTTTATAGTGAAAAATGAGATCAGCTCATCCAGACTATGCGCCTGGTTTTGCATGGCCTTACTGGCCGCCGCCGCCTCCTCAACCAATGATGCATTCTCCTGAGTCATACTATCCATTTGCGTAACAGCGTCATTCACCTGTCCAATACCCGTTGCCTGCTCATTACTGGCCATGGCAATTTCATCAATAATACCTGCCATCCTTTTAGTATTCTCTATAATGCCACCCAGGACCTCACCCGATTCACCCACAAGCTCAGTACCAACCTTCACCTTGGCCACACTATCTTGAATCAAGTCCTTAATCTCCTTAGCCGCATCAGCAGAACGCTGAGCCAGAGTACGAACCTCCGATGCTACTACGGCAAAGCCTCGACCCTGTTCACCTGCACGTGCCGCTTCTACCGCCGCATTCAGTGCCAGTAAGTTGGTCTGAAAAGCAATACCATCAATCGTACCAATAATATCAGCAATTTTATTTGATGACTCATCAATATCTTCCATTGCACTCACTGTGCGAGAAACAATCGACGCGCTGGCAGATGCATTACCACTGTTTTCATCAGCCAGCTGTTTGGCATGAGCCGCACTGTCTGCATTTTGTTTCACTGTACTGGTCATTTCTTCCATCGATGACGCTGTCTCTTCCAGTGAAGAGGCCTGTTCTTCCGTACGCTGCGATAAACTAAGATTACCCTGTGCGATTTGACCTGATGCACTACCAATATTAACGATTGATTCCTGAACCTCATTCACCACTCGCAATAGATTTTCATCCATATGCTTCAAAGATGATATCAACATGCCAATTTCATCATTGGAATTCGACTGAAGTCCCAGGCCAAGCTGACCATCCGCGACTTTCTTACACGCATCTACGGCCTGATCAAGGCCACGAGAAATAGCCAGAGCCAACAATATAATACCTGCCAATATGATAAAACCACCCAGCAGCATTGTAATAATCAGCATGGCTGCAACCTTGCTATTCACATTATCCTGAAAAGCCTGATTATCATCCTGTAATTGCCGAACAAGCTCATCTACTCGTTCAAAAGCGGGTTCGGTATCATGAATATTTGCCCTGAAAGCCTCGATGGCAGCCATAACATCCGCCATACCGCGGGTCAAAGTATTGAAGTCATTATGATAAGCATCCATATTGTTAGTAATTATCCTTTTCGCCGCAGCAGGGATATCTGATTCTGCTAGT
>Ga0224511_10001097_pt1 | contig 15456 bp, 7 predicted proteins | sample SF_May12_sed_USG_2_FD_169988 | JGI IMG/M metagenome (GOLD analysis project Ga0224511, IMG submission 169988) | Sediment microbial communities from San Francisco Bay, California, United States - SF_May12_sed_USGS_8_1 | ecosystem: Environmental > Aquatic > Marine > Sediment | place: USA...
TTATATAAAGCTTATCTCAATACTGAAGCCAAAACTGTGGTCTGATTTCATAAGTATACTTGTGTATGTTATCTCTTTTCATTCAACCATGAAAATAAAATGTGTGTAACAACAGCAGACTTGTGTTCATTTCAGAATCCGGTCAATTCTCCGTCACAGTATGAGTTTTCCGAACAGAATGCAATACTTGATAAGAGAAAACATTCTAACATAACTCTCTATTTATTATTATTCCCTGTAGAATGTTTCCTGAATTATCAGTTTTGATTTCGCTAACACGTAAAACAGTTACCGATAATTTGTAGCTTTACTAAGCCATTTTGAAATATATATTTTTACATTTCCGTTCTTAGAAATATAAACTGATTTTTAAATTGAAAAAAAAACTTCTCTAAGAAGTCTTTAATTTTTTATAGTTACAGCCATCGAAATATGTACACCAACTCCCGTAAAATGCATATTTTGAAAATGATAAAAAGATTAACCTCATTTCAGTTCTCATGGTAAAATGCACACTATTAAAAACTTTTATTATAATTATTAATCGATGGCATTTTAATGCAATAAAACAACGCATTTTATAAAAAAGTAGAATCGGAAGCTACAATCATTTAAACGTGCACAAATAAATTTTTATTGAGAAAAAAACAGAATCTGTTGTCGAAGAAAATCTTAACTAAATAAAACGGGCATGTTGTATTGAAGAGGTTTAGTTAGGTTGGGTGCAATGACTACATGTTAATTAATATCAATATTTCATTGCTGTACAATAAAAAATGTAACAACTGATGGATTTTCGAAAACACAAATTCAAAATTTTATATAGCAAAAATATAATATTTGAAATATAATTTAAGCATCAGGTTTTATTCATGATTTAGATTTCTATATCGGTTATCGTTTATGTCTGATAATCACTCATTGCAGCTATGCATTATTTATAATAAAGTGTTTATATTTAGCACATGGAACTACAAAATGGCATCACATTTTCAAGTGTCATCAATTATTTACTAAAGAAAATACTTCAAATTTCAATCACGAAATTCTTTGGCAAAAATATCGGCCTGCCAACGGAATTCTTGGATGTACAAGCAAATTGAACTTTGCTGCAGCTTGACCCTTTTCTTAAACACCGGACATACCCAAAAGCGATGTAACTGACGTAATCTCAAATGTATACAGGTGTATAATGTATTTTTTACCAAATGGCCCCTCAGGTAAAACAATCATGGTAGTGTATAATCCGCATTCCGCGGGATATTTAATATTGCAAATATTGTTGTTGTCTACATGGCACGAACTATACAATGTAAATAAAAATACATATTTGAACCACAACAGAAGTGACACACGCACACTATAACAGTTCACACCAAATGCCACAAGCAGTACAAGAACACCAACAACATAACACAATCACCTTTTTTGTTTATAATCTCAATGGCAACTGTCAGAGTTTAATTATCTTTATCAGATCTTTATTTTTCGTTCTTCTACACTGGGTACAATCAAAGCGTCACAGGTTGTGGTTCTCAATGAAGACATGTAGTTGTTACTCAACAGCATGTAAACATCATGATCTTCATCCTTAAATTGAATATGACTTCGATGAGAAACATATACATTAAAAGTGGTCTTCGTTGAGCACCACACACAATTTAAAATACATGTAGATGTTTCTCGCCGAAGTCAAACTCAATTTGAGGATGAGGATCACGCTGTTTACATAAGTTTTCGTTGAGTAACAACTACACTGTCTTCGTTGAGAACCACAACCGGTGACGCTTTGATTGTAACCATTGTTTTAAGCCATTTTAAAACATGACTCATTTAAAATTCGTTTTTGACACAAACATGTTTCAACGTGCTAGAGTCTGGTCCAGGATTCGATCTTCACGTCATTAATGGCAGAATAGTCGCCAACATCCTCGCTCTCTTGTTCTTCATTCCTGCAGAAACAAGTCACAAGTCAACGACATTTATTGATTCAACAAATGATTCCACAAAGTAAAATGATAAAATAATGCCTTAAAAAGGGTCAGGAGGCTAAATGTTACCTGGGTGTGGAAGAACAGAACGACAATTTTTGTTATTAAAGATATGCTTTAATACATCTTTACCAACTCATAGAAGAGGGGAAATTAATTCAATCACTTGAGATTGAGTTCTGAAACGTGTATAAAAAGTATATTGTTCTTGTTTGTGCTATTAAATGAATACTTACATGATTATTTTCTTTGAATCTGAAAAGAAACAAAAGAAAACATTTAGAACTAGATGTTTTTGAGAAAAACACATGTCTCCCCCCCCCCGCGCGTTTCTCCGTGCGCGCTGTTGAAGGAAGGCAAAGAACGAGATATGACCGTTTTGAAACAAAAGCGTTTATTAAGGTAAGAAGAACATGCACATATATATAAATATCAATAAGGGCTATCATCCTATGAAGTTTGAAGGCTCTGGGTCAAAGGGTACTTGCGTTATTGAGCGGAAACAGATTTTACTCTTCGGGTCACCGTGACCTAGACCTATGATCTACTGACCCCAAAATCAATAGAGTTCTTCTACTCAATAAGGGCTATCACCCTATGAAGTTTGAAGGCTCTGGGTCAAAAAGTTCTCGAGTTATTGAGCGGAAACGAAGTGTGACAGACAGACAGACGGATAAACTGACAGGGTAATTATGTCACTTATCGGGCCAATGTGACTTTGACCTACTGACCCAAAATCAATAGGGTTCTTCTACTCAATAAGGGCTATCATCCTATGAAGTTGAAGGCTCTAGCTCAAAGGGTACTCGAGTTATTGAGCGGAAATGGTTTTCACTCTTTGGGTCACTGTGACCTTGACATCCATACTGATGTGGCAGATACCTGATGCTGTCTTCGCTGACTACTGTGGAAACAGGAAATGTAGCAGTGGTCTAATTCTTATGATGTTCATTCATTTCATGTTGGGTGGACCCAAAACCTCTATGAAGATTTAACATAATTATATCAAGCCTGTGTATTATAATTCATAAATGTGTCGTTAAATGCTGCGGAAAATATAAAACAAATACATAAATGTGAATTTATCAAGTGAAACAATCGGATTTCATGGTGATGTTCACTTGCCAAATGCAATGTCATTGGTCCATAATAAGGCTTGAACATCATTTTAATCACTAACAGAGGGATATATCACGGACAGATGTAGATGTGTTGTCTTCTGTGTGAGAAACCAAACTTTCCTCCTAGCAATGTGGAAGAATAGGATATTATGTGTTCATTTAATATTGTATGTGATAATGTAAGCTTACAGTTAATGAATTATTTATGTTGGCCCAGAATTTAAAAATTATATAAAATGCTGAAAATAATGCATGCAAACAGGAGATTTTTTGTTTGCAAAAGATTTTACTTAAATGTTTTCTTGTTTGTGCTCATTTTTAGATTAAATGCATTTAAACCTGATCTTTGTTGACATTGTTAAAGAGTTGTATCTCTGTTTCTGTTGTATTTTATATTTGTTGAAATAAGTTGAATATCCTGAATTGATTTAAGGACATGTCCAGTTTTAGACAGTCTAGCAATGGGGATTTACTGTGGAGCATGTTTGTTGTCTATTTAGATTATTCAGGAATTATGTGATAACTGTGCTTGATGATATTTAAACCATTTGCTAACCTACTTCATGTCATTGGTGGATTACTGTGCAAGAGTAGACTTTACACTTTAACCTTTTATCATGTTATAGATTTATCCAAGCAGGGTTAATTTTTTTGTCAATTGTATTTTAAACATTCACAGATGTGACAATGCTACGATCCTTCAGAGATCATAGTATGTTATGTTGTCTGTATGGCAGGCTCATAGTTGGTTTCATGTTTCATAGAGGAGCATAGTTAGGCCTACCATCATGTCATCACCTAGTGGATCCTGATCTGTCTGTCATTATATGCAGCTTGTTGCGGCTTGGCTTGCTTGGCATGCTAACTCAGCTTCTCACTTCTCTCTGGAGGGCAAGGTCACATTTAATTTCATGGCAAGGTCACATTTAACTTCATGGCAAGGTCACATTTAATTTCATGGCAAGGTCACATTTAATTTCATGGCAAGGTCAAATTTATGTCGGGGAAGGTCAAATTTACACCTTGGGCAAGGTCAAATTTATGCAAAAAGCAAGGTCGAATTTACGTCTTGGGCAAGGTCAGATTTACACCTTGGGCAAGGTCACATTTAATTTCATGGCAAGGTCAAATTTATGTTGGGGGGAAGGTCAAATTTACACCTTGGGCAAGGTCAAATTTATGCAAAAAGCAAGGGCGAATTTACATCTTGGGCAAGGTCAGATTTACACCTTGGTCAAGGTCAAATTTACACCTTGGTCAAGGTCAACTGCATTACAGATAAATTGAGGGCTAAGTGTAGAACTGTACTTTATCTGTGTAAAAGAAGAACAGTTAGTTAATACAATTTGGCAATAAACCCTCAATTTGCTTACCAGTGCTTGTGTCATTTCCTAACCAGCATTTTTTGTAAAACGCGAAATTAAACATTCTCAAGTAGGTCTTAAACCAGTTGTTACTGTTGTGTTATTTATAAAAAAAGCAGAATTCTTTTAAAACCAACACACTGTTTCAGCTAAAGCATGCTGATCTTCAAAGTGAAACATCAACATTTAAACGTGAGAGGTTGTTTTAGCATGCTGCAAGTGCCAACCTGGATAACAGACGTTACCAATCCAGTCTTTCAGTTGTTGTACGTTGTATGCAGAATCACATGTTAAACACGTTACTACTGGGTGAAGGCTCTTTTAACTGTTTGTATTGTGATTCCTTTTTGTACAAACTTCATTTAATTTGCAATGAGTAGACATTGTTGATTTTATTTTCTGTTCTTGTATAAACCATAAAACCATTTGTGAAATTGAGAAAATGATGGTTGAAATTTATAACTGCAGTTTACTTGGAAAAAAACTTTCACCAGTGCTTAGAAATCTATCTTTGTTTTTTGTTTGTTACACTATTACACTATTACAATATCTTTTTGTTATATATTGGTCTCCATGATTGTGATTTTTACTATTACTTTTGTATGTTATCAAGTTATTTTGTATGTTATATTCTGATTTATTTTGTTCAAAATCTCCAAATGTGTTGTCATTGCATTGTGTCTATTGTTATTTGACTGACAATCTGGTTGGCTGAGAAAAAAAATCACAGATATTGGTTTCGTTACCCTAGTTATATTTTATCACATTGAAGTAAATATTAATAGAGTGTTTCTTTCAAATCGGTGAAAAGGTAATTAATTGTCTTCAATATTTCTGTAAGAATGCCAATTTACATTTGCATACAAGTGTTTAACAATAAATTCTGTAGAAAAGTTGATTAGGCCCTATTGTATTTTTCTGGTGTTGGGAGTTTTTTTAAGTAAGTTTATTATGCTCCGCACACACCAACAAAGAGTAATTTTTAGTTAATCATTAAATAAGTACACATTAATGCCAACCTGGCCAGTTACTCAATGATATTAGGTAGTTTAAAATATTCCATTCATTTATTATCAAAGCATTATTTTAACAATATATAAAAGCACAAATATATAAACAATACCCTATCTTCTTGTTGGGCTATTATCTTATGGGTCCCTCGTCCATTGAGGCAAACAGTAGTTTAGTTCATCACTACCCTAATCGGAAATGGTAAAAAATGCAATGTTTTTTTATAAATCTGATATTTTCTATATTTATTATTTCTTGACTGCCAAGTAGAGTCTAGGTCAACAGCTTTTGGATTCTTTATGTTTCTCTTGTTATTTATTTGATATTTGTGTACTAGGCAATGTTTCTTATCATTTGTTCAAACTTATTTTTGTGATATTGTAAATATTCTTGATTTAAAACCCTAATATGTAAATAAGGAAAATCATTATTAATTCATAGATATGGTACATATTTGGTACAGCTATTCCGTTGAAAAAAAAACACCTTAAAAAGTAACCTTTTGCAATGTACACTAGTTATTTCGTCTGATTTTATTATATAAAGCTTATCTCAATACTGAAGCCAAAACTGTGGTCTGATTTCATAAGTATACTTGTGTATGTTATCTCTTTTCATTCAACCATGAAAATAAAATGTGTGTAACAACAGTGAGGCTTGTGTTCATTTCAGAATCCGGACAATTCTCCGTCACAATATGAGTTTTCCGAAGAGAATGCAATACTTGATAAGAGAGAACATTCTAACATTACTCTCTATTTATTATTATTCCCTGTAGAATGTTTCCTGAACTATCAGTTTTGATTTCGCTAACACGTTAAACAGTTACCGTTACTTTGTAGATTAACGAAGCCATTTTGAAAAATATATTTTTACATTTCCGTTCTTAGAAATATAAACTGATTTTTAAATTGAAACAAGAAATGTCTTTAAAAAAGACAAACGGCGTCAGATTAAAAAAGGAAGAAAAAATTACACAAGGTTAAGTACAGTGAACTCGACAGTTTCGGGTCATCGACAGTTTCGGGTAACCATCGCATAAACATTTTTGTTTGTCCAGAATGTCAAAGTATACCGATTTATTAATTATCTAGTCATTTTCCCAAATTTATTAGCTGCTTGAAATTTGTTGTTGTCAACTTTTGATTTACTGACGTCGTGATCACGAAACGCTTGACTGCACCGCTTCCATGGAAAGTGAAAATACCAGTAAAAAGTTTGCATCCCACTTCCTAAACATTCATTTAAAGCCATAATTTCAGCAAAACATGTACTTTTTACATATAGATTTGAAGAGAATTTACCACTGACCAATATTCTAAAAAGATTTTTTATTTTGTGGTTTTTCTTTGTAGCATACTTGTTATAGTTTGACCTAGTTCACGTACGACAGTTCCGGGTCAGACGTAGGGACTTCCTAAAAAATAAATATTTTGTACAAACTTTAGGGTTTAAAACAATTTATTACATTTCTTTAAAATGTGATGAAATATTGTGTCAAAAACTAAAACAATTTCTAGTGTTGAACTTGTTCATTTTTCATTTCATTATTCTTTTTTGTTTTGTTCTCTAGACAATAGGTAATTGACGGTGTTATAGTTTGGTCGTCTTTTACATGTGTTTTGTTTATTTTGAAGTAAAAGTTTGGTATAAAATATCTTGTTGTAAGAAAAACATCTGTTTTTGTTTGATGTTAACATGGTTTAAATGCCCCCTGATAACAGAAAATGAACATTTATTACGTGACCCGGAACTGTCAAGTGTGACCCGGAACTGTCAACTTTACATCAAGCCGTTAGATACTCTAAAGATAGGGATTTACAAATTAAATGATTTCATGAATTGTATCAAAGTAAAGAGGAATAGTTTGTTAAACAGTATACACAGTTCAGTTTCTCCAGACTTTCGTATTAAAGAGACGCCCTACGTTAATTGCTATACTGACCCGGAACTGTCGAGTTCACTGTACTTGTACATAAATCTTACACAGATGACAGAAAACTTAAAATGAATATTGTCAAGTGGACAGCTATTTTGGCCAACTTGGTTAGAAAGTAATTGATGTCTTCAAATTTCATTAAGGAGATTCATTACTTGTGTAATGACAAACCGAGGCAGGAAAAACTTGCACGTCTTATCTTGTACACATAGCACATGCTCAAGCCAATAACATTAAATAAGATTTTCAAGTCAAAAGTTGTTGCGTTATATAATCTCTACTAGACAAATGAGCTCGTAGTCGCAAACATGGGCAACAATTAATATAATTTATTCATAAAATAAATGTTTTTATTGTTCCAGGTTTAATTTACTTTATTACTTATAATAGTGGAATTTTTACCTCTTAGATTCAATTAAATTCCAGAGTTACATCTGACCTTTTGCATATTTTTACAGCACAAACATATTTCATGACTCAAAGTGTAAACCCCGGAATTTGGACGTAGTGAGGCGAACCTAATAATTATTGGGTAATATGTCAGACTTTTTACTAAAAACCGGTTCACATCTGGAGACGTATGTAATTCATTTTATCCATAAAATATTTTGTTTGACACGTAACTGTAGATTGTTTCAATATACATGTAAAAACACTTTAGAAAGCAATACCCCAAAAAATTAATCTACGAACGAAGCAAAATTTCGTAAAACACTTGCATTACAATAATGTGGCCTTTATTTTTTCGCGCGTAACAGGTTCATCCAATCGAAAACGGGATTTTCTCTTGTTTCCCCACACGTCATTTTCAGTGCTTATGAAATCATCCAATAGAACGGCGGATTGCTAAAATCCTAGACAGACGTCATTATACAGAAATGTAGGTCAAAAGCCAGCTTAGACAGCTACGCCGAAAAAAAACTTCACTTCTCTAAGAAGTCTTTAAAAATTTTTTATAGTTACAACCATCGAAATATGTAGACCAACTCCCGTAAAATGCATATTTTGAAAATGATAAAAAGATTAACCTTATTTCAGTTCTCATGGGAAAATGCATACTATTAAAAACTTTTATTATAATTATAAATCAAGTTACGTTGGGGGCAATGACTACACGTTAATTAATACTAATATTTCATAGCTGTACAATGAAAAATGTAACAACTAGTGGATTTTCGAAAACACAAATTCAAAATTTTATATACCAAAAATAGAATATATATATGAAATATATTTTAAGCATCAAGTTTTATTCATGTGTAGATTTCTATATCGTTTATGTCTGATTATCACTTATTGCAGCTATGTATTATTTATAATTAGGTGTTTATATTTAGCACATGGAACTACAAAATTGCATCACATTTTCAAGTGTTATCAATTGTTTACTAAAGCAAATACTTCAAATTTCAATCACGAAATTCTTTGGCAAAAATAACGGCCTGCCGATGGAATTATTGGATGTACAGGCAAATTGAACTTTGCTGCAGCTTGACATTTTCTTAAACGCAGGACATACTCAAAAGCGATGTCACTGACGTAATTTCAAATGTATACAGGTGTATAATGTATTTTTGATCAAATGGCCCCTCAGGTAAAACAACCATGGTAGTGTATAATCCGCATTCCGCGGGATATTTAATATTGCAAATATTGTTGTTGTCTACATGGCACAAACTATACAATGTAAATAAAAATACATTATTTTAACCACAATGGAAATGACAAATGCACACTATAACAGTCCACACCAAACGTCACAAGCAATACAAGAACATCAAATAACACAAACACAAACACGCATTTTTGTTTATAATCTCAGAAACCTATAAAACAATTATAGGTCTCTGATAATCTCAATGGAACTGTCAGAGTTTAATAACATTCTGATCTTTATTCTCGTTCTTTTAAGCCATTTTAAAACATGCCCCATTTAAAATTCGTTTTTGACACAAACATGTTGACAACGTGCTAGAGTCTGGTCCAGGATTCGATCTTCACGTCATTAATGGCAGAATAGTCGCCAACGTCCTCACTCTCATGTTCTTCATTCCTGCAGAAATAAGTCACAAGTCAACGACAATTATTGATTCAACAAATGATTCCACAAAGTAAAAATGATAAAATAATGCCTTAAAAAGGGTCAGGAGGCTGAATGTTATCTGGGGTTTGACAGAACAGAAAAGACAATTTTTGCTATTACAGATATGCTTAAATACATCTTTACCAACTCATAGAAGAGGGGAAACATATGTAATGAAATTAATTCAATCACTTGAGATTGAGTTCTGAAACGTGTATAAAAAGTATTGTGTTCTTGTTTGTGCTATTAAACGAATACTTACATGATTATTTTCTTTGAATCTGAAATTGAACAAAAGAAAACATTTAGAATATAACAAAATATATTTGTATTATTTTTTTCACAAGTCTGAAATAAAGTTAAAATAAATAGACACTGGCAGCAGGGCTCTCTATTGTTAATAGAGATCGTGCTGGCAGCAATTAATGTATCGACAGACAGCTTGATTTGACGTCCGATGTTCCGACAAATGCGGGAAAGCACGTTTATCAAACATTGCATGTGCACTAGCCAGCGAAAAAGTATTCTTAGAACAGTCTTTTGATTGGGCCAAAATGATGTTTCGCTTTTTGTCGGACCAAACATCCTTTTATATGATTCGACAAACGAGTTGTCAATTTGTCAATTACCAATCAAATATAATTAGGTTATGGTCACCTTTTGATCGGTGTCGTATCAGAGCGACGCACAGGGAGAACAAGGCCACTACACAGACGAACGCCACAACCGCCGGGATGATGGTCCGCAGCATGTCGTACTGGTACTCCGGATAGAACACTTGCACTGCAATGCCAAGGGGTACGCTGGTACCATAATGACAACATAATCCAAATCACTTACCACACCACGTCCATGTATATTTGACATTCACGCGTAAAGTTAAGGAGTTACGTGAGACACAAACTTTGGGCTACTGAGGGACAGCCACAATAGGGCAAATCTACATCCTCATCAACCCAAAATTAAAAGGGGCATAAAAAGCATTTATCTTCAGCCGTTTTAATTTTAAATAGGGTTTCTTTAAATTGTTTATATTAAAACTTTACACATGCGCGTTAGTCAGACATTTTAATTTTGTTGTTTTTTTGCAAAGTCAGTAGAATATTTACCACAAACATAATTATGCTTTGAAATAATCTCCACTACTTACATGTTTGACACAATCGGCCTTCATATCCCGTTCCAGAACAGTTGCACGTGAACATGTCCACGTGGTCAATGCACGTTCCATTGTTCCTACATGGACTGCTACCACACTCGTCTATGTCTACAAAACAATACACAAAAATCAATCATGATTTAGTACTACTTGAAATACATGTATTAAATTGACATTGAAAAACAGTTTAATTTGTCCTTCATTCAAAATGTCAATCACCTACTAATTGTAATTGGTGATTTTTAATTTATTTGACGGCCATCTTGAAATATAGTAAATGGAAAATAAAACAAATTTTTAATAGCAAATGAACATGTTCATACTTTTTTCGCAGAGTGTGCCTGTGTATCCGGGAGAACACACACATCGAAACGCATTGATGTCGTTAACGCAGGTGGCGTCATTCACACAGGGCGCACTGATACATTCGTCCAATTCTAATAACAAGATGTGATTTGGCGAAATTACAATACACATGTAAGTAAAAACGTAAAAGGGCCTCATAACTAATAACAATATAATTATATCAAGTAGTTAACTATGTACAGAATATTCCTTATTCCGTATAACTTTTATTTGTTTAAAGGTGTGTGCAGGCTGCATACCTTTTGAGATGTCGACACAATGTGAGTATACAAACCAAGCAAAACACCTCACTGAAAGTTCTCAATACATGTATTAAAAAGGAGGCTAGAGTAGTTTTGCCCTACCGGTTTGGCAGTGGTCCCCTGTGTATCCCGGGTCGCACACACAGTCGTACATGGCGAGTCCGTCCACACACACACCCTGACCGCACTCGACTCCTTCACACTCGTTGATATCTGCAAGAGGTTTGTGAATGCCAATACGTTCTAACATATTTGGCGTTAACACTGGTAAAATTATATCGTGGTTGATGTATGACTTTTGGAATCGTGTAAGCTTTAAACTCAAAAATGATTTGTGTGTTTTTTTACTAATGTATATTTTTATTACCAGCGAAGGTTGTTTAAATGGTTTGCATTACCAAAATGCAATAAAATGTGCAACACAAAGTGTAAATCGATGGCTTGGTGCAAAACTATTGTTACTACCTTATTTAATATAGCGAGTTACACTAGTTTTGCACAAAGCCCTCGAAATCGTAAAGGATTCTTTAACTGCGGTACACATAGCCTATATAAGAAAGAAATTATTGTACCAATGCATGTCAGCCCGTCTTGGTGCAGGTAAAACCCAGTGAAACAGTCGCAGTTGTAAGTACCGTCGACGTTATGGCATATCTGGGAGCAATCGTCCAGGTCACGGGCACACTCATTTATATCTGAAATAGTCATGGGTTTCATAAACTACAGTCAGCTAATAATCATAGGTTATTATACATTTGACTGTACAATATGGGCATATATTTGGACGAGTGCACAGCTTGAAAAGTCATATTGAACGTATAATAACCTTTGTATTATATATCTTTCGTTTACTTTTAAAAATCATCATCATTAGGTATTGAAATCGGAAACAAGACTAGCATCGTTTAGTGCGCATGTACCGAACCGTCCAATATGAAAATAAAATATTATTTTTGGATCCAATACGGGAATATATTGGACGGTCACGTGGTACAAATGCAGATTGTCTTTTGGTTAGATTTATTAGATATATAGGCCCCTAGTAATATTTTGTAAATAGCGTTGGACATAAAGTCAGACATTCTGAGCAGGATGTACCAATTGCCGCTGTCACCGTTGTGTAGTATCACAATTTCAGTCAATTATTGAAAGTGTAATGGTACATGTACATATAGAAATGCATACGCTGTTTGCTTTACCATTGCAGGTTGTGTCATCTTGGTCAAGTTCGTAGCCATCGAAGCAGGAACAATAAAAACTTCCTATCCGGTTATTGCACTTATGACCGCATTCGTCTGCTTCTAACGCACATTCGTCTACATCTGTAGTGATAGAGTTACATGAAATCTACCAGATACCATACTTGGTTCCAACAGCGCGTCTAGCGCTTTGATTAATCTTTAGTTGGCATTATTGGTCACCAAGGTGTTATATCAAATAACAAGCAACTTTCATAATACAAATAATCGTCATAGTCGTTTAGTCAACAATATATAATTAATAAGTATCCATAAATCAATAATTACATAATAATGTGACATTGCGCCATAGTTACCGTCACAGAATCTGGAGTCGTTGTTGAGTGTGAAGCCGTCGAAGCAGGCACAGTGGTAGGTGCCCACTGTGTTCAGGCAGATCTGTAGACACGCGTGGATATTCCTTCCACATTCGTCCACGTCTGGGAAAACGTACATGTATATAAATATCGTGTTTGTCATATATAACATAACTAATGATGATTATGTTTTATTATTTGCCGTATAATACATGTCTCAAGTTAATATTACAGATAAAAGTAAGTTCTAATTATTGTTTTAAATATAGTTATTTTGACAATGGCGTTGCAAAAACTGCCTTTATTCAAAAACATGTAATTCAAATTTTTAGTAAAACTACGAAATATATACACAGTTCTAAAAGGTATAAAGCGGAACATATTTTTGCAAGAGAAGCATTAATACTAAAATAAAACCTATACAAATAACACTATCCTTACATTTAAATCTACATGTAACCATATTTGCTAAGCACCTTACCATCGCACGTACGCAGATCGCTGTTGAGTTGGTAACCTTGGTTACAGGCACATTGGAAGCTTCCCTGGACGTTGATGCACTGCTGGGCACAGTCATGTGTTCCAACCTCACATTCATCAATGTCTGAAACCGAACACAGGTGGAAAACATGGTTTGAGCCGAAATACGACATAATACAGTCATATATATACGTTTGTTGACATGCAACACAGTGATGTTTGAAGAAGACTGCTAACTGGTCGAGTACGCCATTTTGCTTCAATTTTTATCCGTGTTTTACAAAATGCCCATGCTGAACTTATTTAAACAAAACAATATTTTTGTTAACAGCATATTTACCATTATTGTTTGAGAACAAACTATTCACGATCGATTAGTGCGTGTGTTAAATGACAGAAATTGGATATTCGACCAATTAAAATGTATTGTCATTGTTATTTAGTGTCTAAATAATAATAAAACCGATGGACATTAATAACAATCTATAATGTAGCAAAACATCAAGAACGAGAGGAAGAAGTAGTATGTTGACCATGTGTAGAATATATATTATATTACCCAGGCACGTGGTTCCGTTGTCAAACGTCTCATACCCCAGCAGACAGGAACACCGGAAGAAGGGCACCTCGTTGTGGCAGGTCTGGGAACAGTTGTCCGTCTGCAGGTAGCACTCGTCCAGATCTACCAACACACACCAGTCAATCAAAATGTAAATACTATCAAAGACATGATAATCCTTACTGCAACGGCTAGAATTTATATTAAACAAAGTAAAAAACTGTGCATGTTCTTATAAGCTATTATATATGTTACTTGGATATTTTTACTTGTCCTTTTAGTGCAATTACTGTTTTGTATTAAATGCGTAGTGTGATATGGAAGATTAAGTGACTGGTATACGTGTAGAATGTCGTAGTTAATTTCACATTATTATTTTGCATACCTCTGCAGGACTTTCCATCAAAGTTCAAAATGAATCCGTCAAAACATGAACACTGGTAGCTGCCGATGCTGTTTGTGCATGTATGGGTGCATCCATCCGTGTTCTGGTCACATTCATCCACATCTACGAAAGTCAAACACGTTGTTCATAAATGAATAACACACTTCCATTGAAACAATGGAACTCCAAAACGTAAAAGGCAATCAACTGTAGAATGGCAACATAGTTAGAATGCAGACATATGCTTCGCTGTACATTCGTACTTAGAATGATATTTTATGACCAAAACCTCAATGTTGCAAAAAAAAAAAAAGAATTATTATTCACAATTATTGGTTGTCAAAAAAGTGTTTAACCTTCGCACGTGAATCCATCGCTTTTAAGTTGAAACCCTGTGTTGCAGTCACAAAAGTATTGCCCGTTGGTGTTTAAACACTTCTGACTGCAGTTGTTGGCGAGTGGACTCAGACACTCATTAATATCTGTAAACGATGCACATATTATTTTAGACATAGAATATATCGGTTGAAATCGAATGATTACAAAGACAACATTGTAAGTACATGTACTCCTAAGAAAAGACAACGCCTTATACATTCAAATCATAAGGGTATTTCAGAAACGTTTCCACAAGTGTTGCAACATACATTGAAAAAATGTTCAAAGAAATAAATGCTGCCGGCAGCAAGCCACACTGGTTAAATATTACAATTGCGTAAATATTAAAATAAATGGTAAAATATTACAATTAAGTATATATCGAGGTGTTGGTTTAAAACTATTGTAACTTTTTATATAAAGTGAGGTAGTTACAATAGTTTTGCACCAATCCCTCGATATTTAGTGACAACATAGTCAGACTGTAATATTGATGCAAACCTATGCATGTTTTGTGGTCGCCATCGAGGGCGTATCCCTGCTGACAGTAACATTCGTACCCGCCCTCGGTGTTTCTACAGAATGTCGAACAGCCGTCAGTGTCAGCCCAACATTCGTTAATATCTGAAATATGGACACAATTATTCAACAATTTAAGCGATGTTCGAATTTGTTCTAAAAACTGCTTTAAAACATTTCTTCAGTAAGCTTTTTAACCACAGGCCTAGGCATGTTAGACCATTTTGCCTAATAGGGCCATTTGACCAAGGATTGTTTTGATCCCGAGAGTACCGGATCTCTTTTTTAGTCGATCGGCCCTATT
>Ga0224511_10001098_pt1 | contig 15455 bp, 3 predicted proteins | sample SF_May12_sed_USG_2_FD_169988 | JGI IMG/M metagenome (GOLD analysis project Ga0224511, IMG submission 169988) | Sediment microbial communities from San Francisco Bay, California, United States - SF_May12_sed_USGS_8_1 | ecosystem: Environmental > Aquatic > Marine > Sediment | place: USA...
TTACGCTAAATGTTCTCATTTTTATCGCATTGATCGTGATAGGCATTTAAACAATTTAAATCCAAAGTTCGGCCAAAACTTGCACGAAATATAATTATTTATATACTATTAAAACCGTCAAAACTGATTTCAAACACATACATAAGCATTACACAAAAAAAATGCATTAATTAATATTTTTTGATATTATAAGTTGCGGGTGTTTTGTATTAAAATTTATTATATAAAAAAAGTAATGTAAGCAGTTTAATAAAATTCCTAAATGCAGGGTAATGCTTTGGTCATAAAAATCGTCCGGTGCCCGTGCGATTCTTAATGTTGGCAAGGAGTTGCAAATCTTTGAAATCGTACTGCGTCAGTTTTATTTGTGGACAATAGCATAAAGAAAACACCGGTACGTTTTTTTGTTTCAGTTTGTTTTAAACCCACTCTGTGTTAAACTTATTACACATATCTTAGTTTAACAAATTCACGCCTTGTAGAACACGTCAGTTTAAACACACAAATAGATTGACTAGTTGTTGATTTGCGCATTTTTGTAATTATTAATACAATATTTTTTGCAGATAGTTTGATAGCAGATAGATGTTGTAATAACGGTCGCTTCTTATTTACGAGGTTCGCAATTCGGGTCGGGTAGTATTCGAGATCCTGAAAAATTATCAACATTGAAGCCTTCGCATGAATAGAATATTGTATAATAACAATAATAGTAAGAACGTGATTTAAGCATTGTGATACGTTTAATCATTGTATAATACAATTTAAACGTATATCAGGTTTTTTGTTGTTAATTTATAACAAGAGTATGCCGGACGCCGTCAATTCTATCTGATATGTAACTTATATCCACGCAACCGCAAGTACGAGATTATCATAAACTAATACAAATGCAAATGCAATGAGGATGGGAATATGCTTTAATAATCTAAATACACATGGTTATATGATGTATTGTCTACGAATACAGTGTACATATTACAGATGAAAAGGATATGATAGTAATCTTCTAAGTCAATAGAGTTACATATTAAACAGTATTGTTCGTTACGTGGGTTTCTATTACTGACCTATCTTTCAGTTTCAACTCTTAATTAAAAGGTGAGACGATAATTTCAATTGTGTAAATACTCGTATACACTGAAGTCGTGCGTTCACACCGATTTTGACATGAATTGTACTGTGTGAGTTTAATGTAATATTAAACAAATCGACTCGAAGGATTTCGTTTATTTTTTGTAAATTTATTTAAAATTGATTTTATTTGTATTTAGTAACTTAAAAAGAAAATCGCTCAGGTCAATTATTTTAAAACGGAGTTTAATTAAAAAAACAGCTCTTTTAATTTACAAAACAAGTAAACACAGTGAATAAATGTATACCATGGTATTATCCTCTGATATAGACAAATTTGATATCAAATCAAAGACAATTTTGTTGGCTTTTTCATTAATGTGCATGTAAATTATCTCACATATTAAATAAACAAATTATTTTGAAATACAACCATCCACTGTCGTCAACTTAAAAACGCTGGTTTTGACGTCAAATACGACGTCATTTCTGGTGTCCTGTTCCACCTTAATTCATTAAACCCGAGATTTAATAACATAACGAATTTATACTATAAGTATAACCGTCAACATTTTTATTAAAGTACATAAGTATATAAATCGGAATTTATTTGATATAAAACTGTGTCACTCTGCTCTTATTATGACTAATATAAATTATTTCATAATTTCCCTTTATAGTAGATATTCGAGCTTTTGGCAAAAGTGCGCTGGATGAATAGATTCTCGTGGTGTAAAAAAATCATTTTCGGAAAAATAGCTCTATACGAGGTTTTGATATTAGGTCGACGATATGGTATAGAAATGGTTAATTATTAATACATATATATCTTTTGCATGTCTGTAATCTCAGAAATCAATATATTACATAGTTTTGAGAAATTTAAAATTGGTATCTCGCAACATACATGTATATCATTCAAACACATGTTTGTATTATCAAACACAACAAGTGTATCTACATGTAAATGCAATATATAGCATTGAATTAAAATGGACCATGTACCGTTATAATTTATCGTGATTGACAGTTGTGGAACAATCCATTATCATTGAAGCACCTGTGTGTTTGTATTTTGACATGAGCTGTAATCTAGCATAAGAAGAATGTAAACAGAGCAACCTGCATTCTTGCATGTCATCTTACATACGATGCCAACTATGTTATTTGTAACAAAATATTCATAAAACAGATATGCAAGCTTCAATTGTTTCGTCTTCTTCTGCAGAAAATTGAGAGGAACGCCTATGACTTCATTTCTCCTAGCCTGGTAGTATGCTCGAAAATAAAAATAAAATTACGTTTTAAAATAGGATCTACATAAATTGTATGGGTACTTGTTTTATTTAAACTGCTGTGAATTTCTACAAACATAATATTCAGACAAAGGTCCGATCATTAGAGATTGATTTTACTTAGCGTTCGTTTGATATCGTCAGCTACATGTACATACTGTGACGTCATTTTCATTCGTTTGAAATTTTATTTCGTTTCTTCTGTGGGAAGGGCAATTCACAATTTTATATCACAAAATATATGTTCCCTTTTATTGTATTGCGTATAGCTTTAAATGTACGATTTCAGGTGCACACGAACATGCTTATCTTTCTCATACCACGATATTTCGTACATAAAATTTAATACTTTTACAGTAGTAAGTTTGTTTATCCCTTTACAAATTACTTGCTTGGAGCCATAATATGACTGCGATACTGAAATTATTGATCTGACCTTCAAGATTTTAATTCAGCAACCATTGATTTGAGTCACATTTATTAAAATGGTCTTCATTTTATGTGAACCATGTATCAATAATGACGTACATACACATCAATCTAACTGCATGTATTATTTGATCATTTATGAGATAGTTTTATCCTTAAGCCACAATTACCGTGACCTTGGCCAAACTCGAACTAAAGAAGTTCAAGATTCTAATCTATGAGGTGGTGGTGGTTTATTGCATTTTCTCTGCACTTTGTACTATAGTGCATTTAATAGTATTTGTTGAGACTTTTTGAAGTACTGCAGACAACACTTTACTTCAAACAAACTGAGAGGGACTGTAAAATCAACAAGACAAACATAATATGTTGGTTAGTTAAACGGTGATTTATTGAGTCTTTATTGGTATCTGATAATTAAATTAATGCAAACATTAGTGTTTTCAATTTGTTTTTATATCGCAATATATTTATATAGAATGCGTAAAGACTCGTGTATACATTATGGCTACTTTATATTAATATATTACAAAAAAGTGTCCACGAGCGCACAACACACTGCATCTGTAAGTTTTTTAAATCCCATTGTCACTTGCTTCGGGTACCGCGCACGTAATTAGGTGCGTGGTCCGTGATTACTCGGCACTTCGTCAGTTAAACTGTCCACAAAACTCCAGCAAAGTATATGCCTTAGCACGTACAACGCAAGGTGTGCGCACTGACTAACACACAGCAGCGGCCGAAATAAACTGATGTTGACCGCACTTGCAATTCGTGCGCGTTTAAACATCGTAGGTGCATCACACTTAAAACGCACGCTGTGCACACTGACCAAAACCCAACAGCAGCCGAAATAAACTAAAGTTCACCGCACTTATATGCATTTGAACACCCTTTTAGGGGTGCGCAAGTAAGAAATAATACGTGAGCAGTGCGTGTAAGTATTGCCTCGCGACGTCAACATGGCTATCCCAAGAAGACCGTACGTTGTAAGCACGTTGTCAGCACGTACCGCTAAATTACCACCTACCCAACGTACGACACATGCAACCGCTGACCCATAGTTGGGCGTGCGGTCCACGTGCTTTTTGTGCTCATGTCCCACACTAGTGTGAACGTGTTCTCTGAAAACACGCACGGACAAAAAGACGCACGGCGTGCTGTGACCGTAGCTGAAGTCAGAGCGCACTCTATGTCTGCAAGCTGTGCATATTCAGGCTCGCCCTTTGAAGTCAACATTGAGGACGTCAGTGACTATGTATTAGGTCGAGGTAAACAATGACATGCACGATAAGTATTTATAGTTAATGTATATAAGGCATTTTAATAAACGCTATGAAACATTCATTTTGATAGATTAATAAAGTTGAAGGTTAAATATTTGTGTACGATTCATATCTCATATCATCGAAAATGCACCACACAGAATGACATATAAAATGCTTTAGAGATAACCATCAGTATTTAATCCCAAGAAGACACTTTGGCTTATATGATGAGTAGTTGTTACTTAATTTATGTATCTACCTTACCGACTCGGTTATCTAAATAACACAAATTTGTAAGATTTACTTGTGATTATTTTTTGTGTGTAATGACGCAAACGTCTGAGTTCACAGTGAACATGAACGCTCGTACATTTATTGTAGTTTGTAGTCTTGGTGTTGGTATGATTATAGTTGTGAACTATAAACATTTTAAACTCCAATTAATTGCTAATATTATACCAAACACTATAGCAGGTCAAAGCCTTTATTAAAAATTATAACACAACGATATATTGCAGTCCTGGTATTTCATATCAAAATATTAATCAGCTCTATGACAGATTAAGAGCAATGGTCAAGGGTAGTTAACTCCTTTATTAATACATATTTGTACATTTCATTATAAGTGATATCCCTTGCAACTGTTATCGGATATGTAAGAAGTAGTCACACCAACATTGCAGATAATGCCCAGTTCCACAAAGTTTCAATATCCTCCCAATGCGGTACATTTTCTTTGATTTTGTGATAAGGTTTATCACAAACAGTATGTATGCTGTCTTTTGTATATTTTAGATCATATTGCCATCTGACAATAATTATAATCCTAATCGTTTTGTGTAAAAATTGACAGTGTACTGTTATAAATGATCTAGATTGACAGTTGCGGAACTGTCCATTTATCAGTTTAGACTTCACTACAGTCCCTACACAATATTTACTGTCATGATTTGCTCTGGATGTAAATGTTCATTAAATTATACAAACTATCAAGTATAAAAAAGTAAATTACAAAATAAGTAAATACATAAATTAGATTTGTTATTAATATTTTTTTTCTTTTTAATTTAATTGATCTGAAAATAGTTACACAATGCTCACGAGTGTCAACACAGAATCATATTGAAGGATTAAATACATTATTACTAAACATTACATTAGATGTATGATGACGTTTCCAGGTATGTTTTAGTTTGAACAATCGGATATATCAGATAAAGGAAGGAAAACGCATTAACTATAGACAGTTCCACACATTTTCAAGCTCCTCCGCAAGCGGCATATTTTCTTTGACCTTGTGATAAGGTTTATCACAAACAGGAAGTATGCATTATTTTGTATTTTCTAGATCAGATTATCAGCTGACAATAATTATAATCCTAATTGATTGAATTAACATTGACCATGTACAGTAATAAATGATCATAATTGACAGTTTTGAAACTGTCCATTGATATAACATTTTAATTTATCAATTTGAGAATATAATAGCAAGTTTAGATTATCAAATTTTAACTTTTCGAAAGATTTTTTTAAATACACTTAGCAGTACGTATTCTACAGTATTCTGCATCATTGTACACAACTTCTTAAAATTACTATTTAAATCCATTCCACACAAACATAAACATAAATGACATTGCAGCTTATAGTTTACTACAACACAATATTTATGAATAAGATTACAAAGGTTAATCCATATATCAAAAGGACAAATTCAAAAAAACTGCAGTAACATAACTGCGCTCCTATTTGCCGGATCAGAGTCTCATTGTTTATTTTCACGATAATAACCGTAATCATTTGACGTAACAAAAATAAACAACACTGTGTATTATAACACGTTTGTAAGTCTTCGTATGTGCAAGTTGGCTGCATTGTTTCTCGGCATGTATGCTTGTGACGCTAAGTAATAATGTAGCGCGTCATCAATCCGGCCCTCAATCTCCAGACAGTGGGCAAAGAGGTTAGTGGCGGTCTCCGGGTGGAACACCTGTTTCTGCTTGATGCCGTCATTGATGCTGAAATGAAGTGAACAAAGCGCATGTAGCTGTCTGTGTCTGAGGCCCAGACCGCGAAACGTGAGGTACTGTAGGTAGTTTAGGAACGGTCGGGAGTCAACTACGGCCCAGTTCATCCAGCCACGTTCTGCAATGTCCCGGTGTAGAATGTCATCTCCTACTCCTCTGACCATCTCAAAGTGTAGAATCGGAGGAGCACAATAAACTTCCTGTCGAAGAAAACGCACACAGTAAGCGACGCTGTTTGTCATTAGAACGTCAGTATCGCATTCATACGAAAATTCAGTGAATTCTTTACGTGGCTTTGTAACCAATGGGTCCATCCTGTGACATCCACATACGGCTTGTACCGTATTGTCGTATCTGCTTTCAACATCATCCAGCACATCAGCTGCCATCTGGAGGTCACCCTTGCAGTACAACATGGATGCCAGTTTCAGTCGAATTGACGCGACATCAGTGTCTATGGCGGCGCTGTACCATGACCAGATTCTACTCCCTATCGGCATGCCGTGCTGTAGGCAAATAGATGCTGCAGTTGACGCAAGGTGCTGCTGGAGGTACCTGCCGATGTAGTCTCTGTTCTCGCTGTCTATCCTACACAGGGCATGTTCATTATTGGGTCTTTGTAGCTGGTGAAATGGCATTGCGTTGATCAGAGAATGTAAATAAAGACACAGCACATCTGGTGTTTTATCAGCTGCCTCTCCCAGAATCACGCGCATGTGCTTAGCAAGCCAAACATTGCCGAATACGGAGAGAAATCCCGTGATCTCGTGATGTATGGATCTGCGCGGCTTCATGTCCCGGATGGCCACAATGTACACATTGTTCAAGAGGCGCACTCCGAGATCGTCTGTTTTAACAAACGCCAAAGGCGCGAGGTGGGTGTCTATGATAATGTCCAGAATTGTGCGAAGTCTGGCTCTTTGTTCGCTGTTGAGCTTTCCGTCAAACAGGTTCACTTCATCCATTATGTAATGTGGAAAATGTCCACTGATCGTCCAGTCACTTATTAAGTTCAAACAATATAAGATACAATCAAATAAACGATCGGCTGTCCACATTTCTGATACCAATTGTTCCCTAGCATAAAACAGTGCAGTTTTACAATGAAAACTCGTTAGTTTTCCGTCCCCGTCAAGATAAGGGTTGATAGTGTCCTTCTTCAACAGCTTTAGTGTAACGTAACAGTGCATATGTATAAGATGCATGCTAAACATGAGATGTCGCTCGATAAGACTTGGAGACACGCGCCACTCCAGTGAGCTATATTCACTGTCACAGTGGCCGTTAGGTATTAGGAAACATCCAAGTTCTCGGGCGGTTTGTAACATTTCTTGTGTTGGCCAGATTCCGTTTCGCGGCCGGGTGAACCAGGACTCGCACTCAACAGGCAGTGTTCCACACCTGTATGCATCCACAACGTCATACATTTCTGAAATGCTGTGTGAGGGCCCCGCATTAAAATAAGGCAAATTATGTTCAGCAGCAAAAAGCCTTGAAATGGTTCCCGCAGCTCGATTACTCCTGTATATTATGCCGTCAGCATCCCTGACACTGAATTCGTCCCTAGAGAAGGTAAAAGGAAGCGGCAGGTCAGCTCTAATCTCCTGAAGGCGATAGTGTTGTGGGGAACACGTAGCGTGCTTCACCATCAGCAGGTTATTTTCCCCGCGTTTCCAATCTGACCGACCCGACATGATGTTCACACTATCATTACACCTTAGTGTATCAATATCTGATCCCATTCCAGGTGTGGTGGTGCCTTCCGTCATACTCCCGAAGTGATAACACACACAATGTCTACCACATATTTGTTCTCGCCATGTCTTTGTAGACTCATCCTGAAGAAACGTATGCCGCCTTCTACCAATTATTAATTCCGTCACCCCGAGGTCCTCCATGGCCGCGATCAGACGAAGGGACATCACGTTGTAAAACCACACTGGCACGTAACCGGCCATTGTAGTGTGTTACGGTATTAACCAGAATCTATGTTTATCGAAACTATTCACTTTTTACACCATGTCGTTTAATCCGGTTTCATGTCCTTGTATGCTGAAATTGCGTCTGCATATGAGTTATCATTATGTTTTCATCGCTTTATTATCATAACCAAATAGTGTCGGGGGTAAAGTTACATGTATTGTTAAATTCAATGAACTCAATATTTACTAACATAAGTACAGATGTTAGTTTTTTTTGCATATGACGGTATGCGCCATTGTCCACGAATATTGTTTATAATCCACGTACTTTCGAAATAAAATACACTACTTCTTCTTGCGATTTCGACCTCTTGAAGCAGATACTTGGCGAGGTTTAGATTATATACTTGCCTTTAATATTTGTTTAATTTGTCTGTGATATTCAAACTATAACCAAAATGTGTATATAACATATTATAACATAGAATACTTTCCCTAAATATTCAAGAGTTGTACTTAACAAACTTATGATGTGTTTTTCTTCACTTTCGTGATCCAGTTGGAAACATATGCAACTGACTTAGTTTACAAAGAAAACTACTACCACTACTAACACATCGTCCAAAATTGTAATAACAGGGTCTTTTCTGCAACATTTGACGTATACTTGCAACTTAATACGTGTAAAAGTCGCCCCGTACTACATCATTGTGTAGTCATATTTTTCTGGTCCTCAGGGATCATGGAGTGTACATGTATGTTGTTTACATTTGAAAATGGAGTTCTGCTCATGCTCTAGGGGGCGTCAGTGGTGTGGCATCATTCATTACCACTGATGAACAGCTTCAATAAAACCGAGGCTGCTGTTTTCTCGTGCAGGCTATGCTTACTGAGGGCTTTCCCTTTCATCAGTTTAACATTAACCAAACACGCGAAGAATTTATAAGATTGTTTTAACAACAAGCAGCAACATATTATCTAATTTATTTGACCTTGCACTGACCTTTCCTCAATAATGTTCGGCAGGGTTCGCTGTTTATAAAAAGTTTTTTACAGCTGTCATAAAGGAAAATCAGGTTTATTAAACAGTTTGTTCACTGAGAGAATGTGTGGAAAAGAGGCTAAGTGGTTAAGATCGTGGGCTTTAAAATCAAGAAACTATGAGTTCGAATCCGGCTAAAACAATATTTATTGTTTGTACCTGTTTTCGCACTCCACAAACGTTGTTTTGCCAAATGTTTCCCTATAAGTGCACCATCTTCTCTTGAAATCGTAATGAAACACTCGATTTTCGTTTCGACGTGTTGATTATTCTCTAGATGTGACGCAGAGCAAATTATATGCAAGTGAGCATTCAAGTGTTATAAATGTTTATGAGTATAAGAATGTCGATCATGTTTTGCGCCTTTAAAAACATTTAAATATGAAACAGTTCCGCGCAGGAATATTTAACCCGTGTCATCAAGTTCGCAGTCAAACTCCTATACCACTGAGCTGAGCTACATAATTATATCGTTATTGAGCTAGATTGATATTAACAGATTAATCATTGGCAAAAGGTAAATTCCTGCTGTAAGTTAATGTGAAACTTTCGAACAGTGTTGAATTATTCATGAGGAAAGGTCAGTGCAAGGTCCAAAGAAATCATACTATACATGAAGTGTTTAACAACACAAATGTGTATACGTGAAATGTGTTTTACTGTATAGAGTATTATATATTTTATATATATTTGATTTTGACTATGCCGTCCATTGTTGATATGTTACTACTGAATAAGCGTTTTTGTCTGTGATATATATTTTGATGCATTAAAGTGCTTTCTTGCAACAATGTCGTTTAAACACTTCATTATTTTACATGGATCTTTACTATTTGTTATAAAATCATAGTTTGAAATATATTTTACGATTTTTTGTCAGTGTAAAGCGTATAGTAGAAGAAGATGCACGGTACACCATCGAAGAAATAAGCGACATATCAGGCTTAAATTCGTCGTCGGTATTTTTAATTTTAAAAGAAAAATTAAAGCTACGGAAGGTTTGTGCGCGCTGGATACCACACTTACTCACTAATGAGCAAAAACGCCAGCGTGTTAAAATTGCATCAGAATTACTGTCAAGATTCAAAGACAAAGAAGAAAGGCGGTTACGAGAGATTGTAACAGGTGACGAAACATGGCTGTACTTTTTTGAGCCGAGCAATAAAGAAAATAATAAAATGTGGATAGGTGAAGTCGACGAGAGACCCAAAATAGCCCGCAGGAGCAGGACCGTCCGACGCGTTATGTACGCCCTATTTTTTGATTCGGACGGAAGAGTGGCACGTATCCCTGTACCAGAACACACTAGTGTTACAGGAACATTTTACAAAAATAATGTCCTGTCTGCAGTTGTTCGCCACTACACTGCGAAGCGTCCGCGCACCGGCCTTACGTGGGGTCAAGTTACTACACGACAACGCACCAGCCCATCGTTCTGTCGTTGTAACGGACTATTTGCAGGAGAACAACATCGAAACTTTACCGCACTCTCCATATAGTCCTGATCTATCACCCTGGGACTTTTGGTTAAATCCACATATTAAGTGGTACTTGCGAGGCCGGCGGTTTGAAACGCACAGTGCCGTCGGCAGCGCACTATACCAATGTACAAACAGTATACCAAAAGAGATGTTCCAATCGCATTTTGCGACTGGCTGATTCGCTTGGAAAAGTGTGTTAAGATGGGCGGAGAGTACTTCAAGGGAATCCACTAGACATTTGTAAGTATATATATTACACGTGTAGCAAAAAACCGCCACTGTTGCCACTACTTCTCAAATGCCCCTCGTATCTAACATAAACTGAAGGTTTTTCGTCAACAAGTTATAGTTAAATATTTATTAATAAATGAAAAAAAAAATCTTTCTATTTGTTTTATATACTAATTACACATTAAAACATTTGTTACACGGGGCATTAGTAGAAATATAACACTTATTAGCTTTCAAGATTTATTTTTTTAAGATTTATTTTAGCATAAAATGCGAAGCAACATGGTTTATATAACAAATAGTACATGAAGATCACATTATAAAAAAGATTGTATCACAGTTTAGTGAAAACAAGTGCATAAAATTACAAATAGTAAGTAAGAAGCATGAATGACATCAGTTTTACAATTGAATTTTGTTCAGTATAGTATAGCTACTAGAAACCATGTTAAATACATTATATACGGAGGATTACACAAAAAAGGGAATACAACATATCCCTTATTTCCATTCTGGTCCTCAAATATGTAAGTAACAGTCATAGAGAGGATATGTTATTGAATATAGATATATTGCTTATGTGTTTTAAGAACCAAACTAAAGAATTTTAAGATTTAAAAATGAACAATTGTATCACATAAAAATATCACATCGTTGAAAAACTGTTTTCATATGGTCTCATATAAGCTACATATTAAAAGTCAGTGTACATGAGCTCCCTGACAGCATGCTTAAACTTCATAATAAACTGAAGAAAGGGAAGACTGGTCTTGTCTTTGACAGATGGAGGTAAACTGTTCCAAAGTTTGCATCCATTATATGCAAAAGTTTTCATGCCAAAACCTTTAACTTTAGGAATAGCAAAACAGCCATTATTACTTAACCTGGTTTTGTATGTGTGAACTGAGTCGGCTGGGGTAAAATATCCATATAAGTATTCAGGAGCGTTTTTGTGTTTAATTTTGTACACATTACTAAGAGTAATAGAAACTACTTTTTTCTGAACTGGTAACCAATTAAGACGTTTAAAATGACTTACATCTAAATGGGATCTAGATATAATAATTCCACATTAAAACAGTTCTAACACAGTAGTAGAAATAAAAAAATTGTAAAGTTCCTTGACTAGCTATACAATGAACTTAAATAATGGACAGTTCCGCAATTGTTAATCATGATCATTCATAACAGTACATGGTCAATATTAATCCAATGGATTATGGTTTTTTTGTCATGACTGTAACAATCTGACATATTAAACACAAAACAAAGCATGCTTCCTGTTTGTGATCAACATTTTCACACGAACAAAGAAATATTACAGTAATGGGAGGAGTTTGCATTTTTGCAGAACTATGCATTGTAGTTATTTAAATTACATATGAAAAAAGGAAATGTCTCAGATTGTTTACATTACTGGTATATCAACTAAAATACGTGTGCTGGTTTGACCACTAAGATTAAAAGGATGACGTCTTTAATTCACATTAACTTGCTTTGTTTCTTTCTGACATCGATCGCCGTTACAAAGACGGGAAAAGAGGTAAATAGTTGTTTCATCTTTCTTTTTCGTTTTGCGTCTTTATCTTTTAAAAAAAGAAATACAAAAATGTTTGTAAGGTCAGTGTTTAAATAGACATCTTTACATTGCTTAAACATTTTGTTGAGTTTGGCTATACTTGACAATTCTATTAACGGACGTCAATTTTCAAAAAGGTAGCTCTGTCTTTTATAAGAAGAAAGATGTGGTGCACTAATTAGTGGATAATGGATATTGATAATGAAAAAAAAACAGGAAAAAAGACAGATACCTTTCGTCTGTAGTTTGTATTAAGTAAAATTAAATAACATTTCCAAGGAACACCATGGAAAACATCTAGTAGTTGACTATTTGGAAGACCCAATAGTTCAAAGAAAGCTAGTCTGTTCGCCTTAAAATGATATATTTGGATAGTTAAAAAGAGTATTGTACACTCTCAATTTGTTTCTCTCATCATAAAATCTTACAATTACGAAACAGATCATAATGTTTAAAAGCATTCATGTTATAAGTAAACCTGTTTAGTATTGTATGTTGTTTTGACCTAAAAAATTTCCAGCTGAACACGAAGACTGTCAATTAATTAGAAGAGATGGTGTTGGTATAATCATCAATATAGTAGTGCACTACATGTATAATTATCAACATAGTAGTGCACTACATGTATAATTATCAACATAGTAGTGAACTACATGTATAATCATCAGCGTTGAGGTGAACTACATGTATAATCATCAGCATACAGGTGAACTACATGTATAATTATCAACTTAGTAGTGAACTACATGTATAATCATCAGCGTTGAGGTGAACTACATGTATAATCATCAGCATACAGGTGAACTACATGTATAATCATCAACACAGCAGTGAACTACATGTATAATCATCAGCGTTGAGGTGAACTACATGTATAATCATCAGCATACAGGTGAACTACATGTATAATCATCAACATAGCAGTGAAGTACATGTATAATCATCAACATAGTAGTGCACTTCATGTAAAATCATCAACTAGTAGTGAACTACATGTATAATAATCAATATAGTAGTGAACTATATGTATAACCATCAACATAGCAGTGAACTACATGTATAATCATCAGCATAGCAGTGAACTACACGTATAATCATCAACATAGTAGTGAACTACATGTATAATCATCAGCATAGCAGTGAACTACATGTATAATCATCAACATAGTAGTGAACTACATGTATAATCATCAATATAGTAGTGCACTACATGTATAATCATCAACATAGAAATGAACTATATGTATAATCATCCACATAGTAGTGAACTACATGTATAAGCATTTGGAACTCTTTTTATATTCCAGTATTATAACATAAACCTTTATATTACATTGTATTTAGTAATTCTTATAACACAAGTGTGTAATTCCAAAGCTATGAAAGGGATAAAATAGTTCATATCAACATAATAATCCGCTCTATCACCAATGGAGAGTAATGATCAGGGTAGTTAACTTCTTAATTGAATTGTTAAAGTTTCATCATAAGTGATATCTCTTGAACACTTATTGGATAAGTGTGAGGTGGTCCTACACATATTGCAGCTTCACCAGCTTTTTAAGACTCCTGTCATTTATTACAAATTATAATTGGATTTTTAGTATGCATGCAATGAGTAGCGCATGGACATATTACTAAACATTCTGATTTACTAGCTGCCACGCCTAGCATATATAAGTTTGTTTCGGTAACCACTTAAGGAATAAATTTCGTGTTTGATAAGTTCACCGAGTGATGAACGTCATTAGGGTTGGTTAAAGTGTGTGGAGTCCGAAGGACTCCACGCTTGCTTTAACCAGCCGTAATGACGTTCATCACTCGGTGAACTTATCAAACACGAAAATTGTTACTTATATTTACACCTCATTTTATAAATATTTTTTCTGAAATATTTCTGAACTAATTTCTTTGAATACTTGTAAAATGTAAATTCAGAACCTTTTCCTCTGTTTCTTTTCGCAGATGAACTGGTCCGCCGATTCACGCAAAGCAAAATAATCATACTACGAAAAAGAATATAGGTCTAATTTTATATTATGTAACATTTTATATCATATTGTAAACATTTCTAATATGTTACATACATTTCAACATTCTAACACGATCAAAGTTTTTCTTAGTTTAAACAAAGAAAAAACCAAACCGTTCTGAAATACATGTACTCAATAAAGCACAGTTGTGTGTAACCAAACTATTTACGCTCTTCTAATGTTCTCCCCAAAAATGTTAAAAATAAACAAAAACTTATCTTTCAATATTGAAAGGCAAAATCCAAGTCCAATATTTAAAATTGATAGAATGGACAGTGATGAATGTTGTACGAATGGTAATATTTTAACAACATGTTAAAGAATACAACCATGCTAGGAGAATCAGTTTCTTTCGCCGATAAGGCGATATGGTTCAATGCCGCATTACACGAGTGCCCATCGATTTAAAATGAGTAAAAATCCATTGCATTATGTTAAGTCGACGCTGCCATTACGTTTTTACTGTATTCAACAATTCATCTCCACTTACATTAAGAATTTTTATCACTAATAACCAATATAGCACCGTAATTTCTTTTATAAAGTCTTAGAAACGTCTTGAGAATCTGTCAAAACAGCTGCATCATATTTACTTCCGGTAGAAGTTGAATGACGTCACAGTGCGACACCTACCATAAAAACTTGTTTGTTTTTGCGACGGTTGTGTCCCTTTTTGATCGGTTTAAAAATACTTTTTAAAAGTAAACGTATTTTGATTTAACTGTACATAAACTGCGTTACAACACGTAATCAATGAAAATAGACGTCTGTACCGAGAAATACGAAATTTGTTTGGGGAGGCTATAAGAATAGCTTTACATCGTGATGAAGCTATCTTAAAATAGCAACATTCTAAAAAAAGCGGGGGATTCCTGACGTCATAAGTGTTTTCCGTACCTTAGCGCGTTGATAAGGCTAACGGTGTTCATCGAGGAATGAACTTCATTCGTCCGGTAAAGGATATTGAAGCAATGGAAATAGAGGTGTAAATATTCAACAATGCACACTTTTTATTGGTTTGGCCTAAAATAATGGGTCTTCATCAAATTTGCGAGGCCTTAGCGTATACAT
>Ga0224511_10001099_pt1 | contig 15453 bp, 3 predicted proteins | sample SF_May12_sed_USG_2_FD_169988 | JGI IMG/M metagenome (GOLD analysis project Ga0224511, IMG submission 169988) | Sediment microbial communities from San Francisco Bay, California, United States - SF_May12_sed_USGS_8_1 | ecosystem: Environmental > Aquatic > Marine > Sediment | place: USA...
TTTTACATTGTTGCTTGCAAAATATATCAGAAATGGAAAGTAGCATTGCAAGCGAACTGTATTAACAGCTTTTTAGAAATAAAACAAGTGATATAAGTTTAACCAATGGTTTGTTTCATACAGAAATGAAGTGAATATGACATGTTTACTTTTAGTTTTAATGTGTGTATGTTCCTTTAAGAATTCTATTACGGCGTTTTATCGACGTTAAATGCGAAAAAAAGAGTTCGTTTTATATTGACATTTTATTTGCATTGTTTAAAATTCACGACTGTTGCCTGAACTTGCAGTGACCTTTAATATTTTAAAGGTTGACTGTTGCTTAGCCCGAGCTTCTTAACTTTATATTTAAAAAGCGTCATAAGCTTCGCCTGCCGTCCATGCCGTACACTACTATTGTGCCTACTGGTCTAATACACAGGGATCCGTTGTCAACAGGACACAGTGGATTGCACACGACATTACCTTAGCCATTATGTTTAGAATGTCATTATATAAAGCTATGTTTCTGCTTGGAAAAATATATTCCAAACTGCAAAAATTACAACTTGAAACAACATAGGCACACACAATATGACATCTTAAAAGGGAAATTATCGTGCTTTATATTGATACCGTTTGAGTCTAGATGTTTCCCCTTGCTAGTGTTGAAGCTTGATTAAAGATGAATTGTCGTTTTGGCAGACCACAAAAATATTTTTCTATCCATACACTTTCATAGCCCTGTTTTCCCTCATATACAAGGATACCCCACGGTTACAGCTACACAGCAATTGCTCATAAACAATTGACACACTATTCGTCCATCCGAGTGGTTTAGAGCAATTGTACCACATGCCGAAAATAATACAGTTAAAGGGAGGTAACTGTTCTTATCATAACAAAACTAATGGCTCCAAGTAAAACAGTTTAAGGGAGGTAACTACGTATTGCTGATACTAACTCACCAAGGGTATATTACACGAGCTTATCATAATGTAAAACTAGTCGCATATAAAGTAATTGCTTGCTTATCAGTTAAAGACAATGTACCGAAATTGTATTTGGAAGGCTGGTTATTTGTTTACGTTTTCGCTGATTCAAAGAGGTCTTCCTTAAAACCAATTGTGAGCATATATACATGAAAGCAATATGGCATACTCTCTGTGTTGGATTAAGTTATCATCTATTTTTACAAATGAGCATTTATCCATACAAATAGTACAACGAACAGTCTTCTTGCTTGTCTGATTTTAAGGTTATTGTACTTTACAATATTTAAGGTTTGTTTCTTTTCCATAAGATTTATTTATTCAAAGTGTAAAACTTAACAACTTAAAACAAATTGATATATAAACAATCATTAGCGGACGTACGTACATGCCAAGGACACAACTAAAATATTCATAAAATGCATACATACCTCTAATAGAGGATCTATTAGCTGAAAACTCCGCCTATCGAACGTATAATTATGGGTCTTGACAACGTTTGCATTACGCATGAGTAACTCACCTTAAACGTACTAAGCGTTTGTCTAGGAGTATATCGTGCGTATGATAAGCGTACAAGTAACGCTATTCGCTCGTATGCGCTGATAAATTTTGAACATGTCCCAAACAAAATTTGGTCTCTATGTATAACAAAACGTACACCGACATACAGCTAGTACTTCAACGTACTTGAAACTTACAAAACGCATGTCTTACACTGAACGTATTCCTAACGTATGTCAGCGTATGCGAGTGTTTTAGATACGTTCCCATAAGCCGTTGTTATAGGTAGTAGTGTGGCTGCATTTGTAAATCTGCATTCTCGTTGTAAATAAGGAAATGAATATTATATACGTTAACTTACAAAAGCATTTCTATGTTTATAGTTTTGAACACATATTAGTTTGTACTTTAAAGCACGAAATAGTGATGGTTACATAACAATCCAAGAGGCAGATATATAGGGTTATATACTGTCCTTTTTCATTTAAAGTCATTTTTAAAACCATTTTACAACTTGTTTAACTTCTTGTCTGAACTGATATACGATTAGTACAATAAACTGAGTTTCAATCTACATACACACAATAGCGTTTAGCAGTAGATAATAGCACAAGTATTTCAATATGTATACATTAAGCTTGTTGTTAGTTAAGAAAATATGATCAATGTTGTGATAATTTCCTTAAATAATAATCATAATTGTTTTGAACTTTACATGTACCCACTTTAAAGCCGAAACGTACATAGAAACTATGAAAATTTTCAACACTTAAACTCCGAATGCCGATCAATCAGAAGAAATGTGTCTATGATAAATACACATCAAGCTGGTAAAATATAATACTCACGTTTAAAAGAACATACATAAATGCCCATTACGTTTTACTTACATGATTATTGATAATATGCAATTATAGACTGTCTGGAATGTGTTCATATATTTTGGCTGATATCGTATAAACCTATAGACCAACAACAAATTGACCATGACTGTTGAAATTTTGCACCGATTGAGCAGACCCATCTAACTTTCAAGCTAAGGTCAAAAGTTAATGATTTTTGTTTGCATGTCTGTGTGTATATATCTAAATGTTCAATAAAATATTTACATCTAATCTACCGACTTACAAATAATATCTTCGTCGGAAATGAAGTAAATTTTATTTTCTTAATCATATATGTTCAATGCATTTTTAACTTTATGAAATCGTAATCGATATCAATCGTTATAGTTATATGAAAAATAAGACGTAAGTTAGATATATAACCTCAAACATAATTCATTTGTCTGACGTAAAATATAATGTAATCATGGTAAAATCCGTTTACAGAAAAAGAATAATTTTGTAATATAAGAAATATGTGAGGGTTAATGCTTTCAGCTTTCACGCAGTTGCTTTAATGGGAAGTCCTAACAAGCGCAAATATGCACTTATCTTTAAATCATAAATGAAGAAAGAAGTGTAGCTATAGCCTTGTTGTAGGACTTGACTGAGAATCGTTTTTATTCACAACTGACAACAATACAATTACCTAGACCAAAAATATAATCACGTGTTTAAGAGTCACGAGCGGTTTAAATAATTTACTATAAGTGACGAACTGTATTTCGGAATCGTTCTATTAGTTATATGATGTTTAAGGATGGTTTCAAAACATTGCGGAATTGTTATGTGTGTTAAGTGAATCAAAACACGTGTATGAATTATCTGGACGAGCAGGACTTCATCTGGCCAGTGTGTTCGATAGAGTGTATTAATTAGTATAGCACAACTTAAAATGTGTACACGTAACAAATACAATTAACTATATTTCACTTTTCAACAGCAGACCAAACTCTATTATTTAGCATTCAAGTTAAAAATACTGCAATAAAATATTACCCTTTTGTCATGTTTCTTTTCGTTTTAACATGGTTATAAGTTGGTCTAACTAAATGTAGGAATCATATTTAATGAAAATTTCTTGCTGGAATGTTCTAAGATTCTCGGAAATCGTCGTAATATTTCGGAAAATATAAGTGATTTATTTCAAACGATTCGAAGTGTCAATACCGAAACCTGTTGCCTACACACTACAAAAACATATTGTGTTTTCAAATCACCATTATACATTATCGCATATATATCCTTAATATGATATCGACAATTGTTCTTAAAGGCGCTATATATTTAGTGACTTATTGCAGCTTGTATATATAACACAGAGTGCGTCAATATTTTCAAATATTAGGCATACACTGAGAAAATCAAAATCATTTATTCGTATACGCATAATACTTATATCGTCACCACATCACAAATAACACAACAGAAAAGATACACCAATAAATGCAGAAACATATTATTTTTAAAACACATCAACTATTTTGCAAGGGTATACTGTTCGTACAAAAGCAATATACATATGTTTCAAAAGTTGAATACCCCCATCCTGCAATATAACAAGAAATCAATATGTCCAAATTAACCACATTACATTCATATTTATATTTATTTAAACAAATATTTTGCGGTATACAAAAACGGACGCACGAACTGTACAAAATCATTTGAGAACATACACACACGCTAACTGTCGCACACAGATAAACTAATTACATCAGTACAATATATCGACATACGATAAGCACATTAACGTTATAAACTAACTTCATCGTTACAATACTTTACGTGTTGTAGAACATTATACTGACAAGTAATTCCATTATAATGTTATTACTTTTTACAAACATTTAGATAAAAAATAAGTGCTTTCATCAGTTTAATTTAATACAACAAGTATTGCATTATAGTCTGTGATAGTACATTGTTAAAGCTACATTATCGTAGTCCGTATATTGTTAGGTATAATATAATAACAACAATCTGTCTGTATCAATGACAATGAATTATTTAAACACGTTAATAATAATAATAATAATAATAATAATAATAATAATAATAATAATAATAATAATAATAATAAAAATAATAATAATAATAATAATAATAATACTAATAATAATAATAACAAAAATCAGCAACACAAAAAATATATTGTTTTCTTGTGTTTCAATGTTAAATAGGTATAATAAAGTAATAAATATCGTAAGCAAGTATCATGTTAAGAGACATTGTTTTCATTTTTAAACATATTTATCTAAACATAAGTTTCATTGTACGTAAGCTCTCCCAGGTATGGCCATGAAAGGCGTAATAATAGATGGACCTGTCATCACCTGTTTTGCCGGGTGTGTAATACCGCCCATTGGGATTGGCTGGAGAGCAGGCCCTGTACCACCAGGCACCATGGAACCACTGGGCACAATTACCATGCCACTGATCCTGGTCCCGGTCGAACGTGCTGAAGCGCTGGGTGTTGATGTTATTATATCCAAAGATTGCATGCATACCTCTGTTCTAAATAGACATTTAAACAGAATTAATTGAAGTTAGACATAATTTTATTTGAAGTAGATTAAATAAATGGTTTAAATTTACATGATTAGTTGGTATTTGTATTAACTGACTCAAAGAATAATAATTCCGAATATTGGACAAATCTCTCATATTGGAACCCGGGACCTCTCGCACCGAAAGCTGAAGCGTTACCTGGTCACCACAGAGTCATCTGATAGTAACGAATGAAGTCAAGCTATTTAACTGTTTCGACACAAGGGGTAGAATAGTAAATAAACAACGCCAAATTTGCGGGCAACACATTTTCAACAAATTCATGTTTTCTGTATACTTTTTAAATACACAGATAACCATACTTGGCCGTTTCTAATGTGTGCTGGGGTAGGTTTCCTGCTATATTTTGGTGCAAATGTAAGATGTAAACAATTCTGACCTAAAGGTACAGTCATAGCATATTTATTGCTTGAAGTTAATACTGTATATTCGCAGTTTATTTAGCATTCTACACGATAGCCTAAAATATATTGTATTGGCTATTAATAACTACTTACAACTGACTGTTTGTATGACAAGAAAAGAGTACTTTTCAAACAACTAGACAATATTTTACTGGTGTCATTTCAACATAATTGCTATGTACTTCACTCCCTACCTTAACATTATTTTACAAGATGTTTAATGTAGAACTTCGTAAAAATAGGTGCTATAATATCGTTAATAAATGTGCTATATCTGTTGCATCATGTATTGCTCAAAAGTGTAGCGGTAGCCAATGTGTAGTGTTCTGTGCCAGTGAACTAAACGTGTTTTGTTCATTATATGTTTCTTAAAAATAGCACAGCCACAATAAAACAAAACCATATTTTTTTTATCTCCCACGGTCACGATTGGTTCCGATGGTTCACATTAAGTGTCGGCGAGTACTGCGTAAACGTTACGAAAGTCATTGCTTATTCACGACTGGTTCCAAATATTGCCGATATAAAGAATTATCCGAGCGTAGCATTGAAGATATAAGGATATCTTTTTGAAGTATCAAACATTGCATAAGAATTATCCGGATTTCGTTTACAGTGAGCGGTCGAAACCTAAATTGTTCTGTATATTTATTATAAGGTGATCCTAAAACAGTGTAAATACATTTATTATGAATTTTGCAAATATGACTTGTAGTAAGATGTGTATGCAGTAAAAGCCTAACTTCCATTATTAAACGTTCGACAATATCGAAAAATAATCAGTAAAACATTGTGAAAACCAAAATCATTTATTTTTGTATGCACAGTACACAAATCTTCATCGAAGGGAATTATACAACAATAACTGCAGAATCATCATACTTTGAAGCAAATACAATACTATGCAACACACTACGAACGTGTCTTCTGTACAACAAAGGGGAATTTGTAGTTCAAAGCAACTTATTTATGAATCAAACGTTTGTATTAAACATACATGTCTACCATTAATAATCAATAATGGATGATTTATAATGCCTAGCCCTGGCTTCTAGGTAACCAAATGAACATTTATTGATGATAGGAAAATGATACTACAAATACATTAACTGTTAGTAGGTACATACCAATATATTAAACGTAATCACATATTCATCATATCGAGCTAATATGTTTTACACAAAACAACTCACGGTATAAAGAATGATGCAAATGCACAACATGCACATAATGCTACAAGAACATACATGCACGATAAATGTCGCACACACATTATGTAATTGAAGTGAAATACATCGATAGGCGCTATGTACTTATATGTAATAAAATAATTTCAACGTTACCAAAATACAGGTGTTGTAAACGTTACACTGACAAGTTATTTACTTATTGTATCATTGCTTTTTATTACGATATAGGAACATTTCGTGTAGAAAAACAGGTACAACATATTTTATTATAGTTTGTTAATGTTTATTACTTGAAACAATATTTTGTATTTTTCTATGTATTGATATATATAATATATTATAATAACAAGAGTCATTCCGTATCTTTTACAGTTTTTGCATATATTACAGGCTTACAGCAACACAATAAGAAAAAAGTGTTCATGTGTTTTCATATTAAATAGTTCTAATTACGTAATACATATCGTAAGCAAGTATCATGTTAAGAGACATTGTTTTCATTTTTAAACATATTTATCTAAACATTAGTTTCATTGTACGTAAGCTCTCCGTTAAACCACGAAAGGCGTAATAAAACATGGACCTGCCATCACCTGGGCCAGGTGTAAGATACATCCCATTGGGATTGACTAAAGAGCAGCTGGTGTACCACCAGGCACCGTGGCGCCACTGGGCACAATTATTATCTAACGACTGATCCTGGTCTCGGTCGAACGTACTGAAGTTTTGGCTGTTGATCTCATTATATCCCATTTGTGGATACTCTGTAAATACCACACATGTAAGTGAACAAGTATCGCATCCATGTTTCCCTGCTCATATCCACAAATCAAAAACAACATATGAATAATAAAAAATAATGTATTTTACCATTTTAACTTAAATGAAAATGAAAATAACATACTCTCATTTTCATTGATCTTTTCTATTCATATGTACTAAACTTGTTTTGAAATTTTAAATATATACATGTATAATATATAGTTAATGTTCTCATGCAATGTTCCAGATTAAGAAGTATTAGTAATTAAACGGCTGTGCTCACTCATAAAACTTTAAAAAGCCATATTGAAACCAATTGCACAATACGCTAATATTTGTAAACAATAATAATTTAGTTTTCATAATATGTCGTTTTTTTGTGTGTTTTTTTTGACAAAAAGTATTAGGAATCTGACAGAATTGAGTTCGGAAATAAAATTTTGTTTTTTGAGACCTGCGTGTTAAATGCATCGCTTGAGAATGTAAAAGGCTTATTTATTGAACATAATTAATATCATGTTTTACACTTACGCTTATAATTAATGATTATATAATTTAAAATGGATAAATATAGATTTATGGCACTTGACGCCTGATCCTGATGTCGACCATATGTGATTAATTCATATTGTTTATGCTACTATACCGATATTGAAGACTCCCTGAATGACAGGAAAACACCAGTTGGCACGTTACGAATATCTTGATGTGTTGTGTTTATTTTATTATTAGCATATTACCACGTAAAATAAATTGCATTGAAATTGAATCGATTTTTTTTAATTGATTTTCTAATATTTATCTCATTTTGATTTGTGCTGTAAATCATTTATCTTGAATTCGCGAAGTTAAAAAAATAATTGTATTTCTGTTTTAGTGAACTATGCATTTTGACTTCGCTTCTTTTTCAATAAGAACATCTTGAGAAAATTTCTAAACGTCACAAACCGCTGCCAACAAACATACCTAAATTTAGGGACGAGTTTCTAGCCCCTACGTGCGCCATGTAACCCGGACCCGCATCAACCAGGAAATCATTGAAGCAGTCAAACGCCTCCGTTAAATCTGCGCTCGAAGTCTAAGCGAACCAGGTGTTTTTTACCACGTCGTGCAGTTAGTTCGTGCAGCAGACGCAGTCCTGTAAGACAATCATTATGACTATACACACGTGGCAATTGTTCATGCCTTACAATAGTTTTATATTGTTAGTGTTCTCTCATCCAAACGAACCGCTAATGTAACAGCAAATAAAATGTATAATGTGTCGCGGATAAACATTACCCGTTTCCGAAAAATAATCGGCTTTAAAATGTTTGATATGTGTCCGTAAAACGTAACCTTTTTTGAAACATATTTGACTTGGTTTAAGAAATATGTTCGCTTTGCACGAACCATTGCTTATTTCACCAATCAGTCACAACACCGAGTTGTTCTCGTGATTTACTTCAAAGTGCAGATTTTTCCTTGAATTAGCCAATCTAGGTCGTTTAAGAGAAAACAAACACGATATCGACACGAGGGCAATACTTTTAATGTCCGTCTTAGCGAAGACGAATGAATCTTTAATCTTTAAGCCAATCTGTAGATCACAAATTTACAAAATCAATTATTTATATAATATTAAATATATATACATTAGCAGTACATCTTATCAAATCGATGTAGGAAAACGTATTTACCCAGCCAGAATTCGCCGTTTACACTACCGAATCCATCTTCGTAAGAAGCGAAGTTACGGTAGAAGTCCACCGACCCGTTAACGCGACGTTGGAATACCTGGAAAGGTAACGTTTTGGGTAATACAAATATACATAGACATTTATAGTTAATGCATGCTTGATACTTAAAATGTGAAGACACATCATTGGTTTATAAAAGAAATACATCAAGCAACATACCGTCCACCCTCCACTTGCGGTTGCCATGTCACAATAAATGAGCGTTTTGGTGGACGTCCTCCAAGTAGTTACCGCGAACACGCTAGTGAATACCGTGGCAAACTGTAGCAGGTCAGAGCAGTCCGCTAGAAAATAATGAACATACGGGTTAAAGGAACAGTTGTATATATGTGTGTCCATGTAATAAAGTACATTTTATTATAACCTTTATACAGCCAGTTTGTACTGTTTACTTTTTTTACAAATACTTTACATAGTGATGTGAAGAGCATGTTCTGTTATACTATATTTTTCTAATTTTTTTTCAACTATTTCATTAAAAATATGAATCATAATCTGATGGTGTGTTTACATTGTAATGATTGATGGTAGACAAAGTGCTTAGCCTAATCCAGTTGTTCCTTACAGATGACTCATGTAATGAAGAATGATCGTTCTACAGAACGCTGGTAAGGTGACCTACAGAAATCTTAAGTTGCAATACGTTCACACAACTTACCTATCGTGCATGTTGCATTCTCAGCATTCTCGGATTCTGTGACACCTTTAACATAAATACAAAAATCTTGAAAACAAAAACGTGTATAATATGTAATTACGAAACGATTAAAGGCATATCGTAGACCTGTGTCGTCGTCACAATTTTGACGCCAAGTTAAATACAAATGTATATGTTATAATGATGTTTTAAACAAAGTATTCATGTTAGTTATCATAGACGTGTTAATTGTTACTGCGTGTATTGAAAGTAGACTTACCTCGCCTTCCGGGCAGAAGGTCACATCATGGCAACGGCCATAATGTTTCATTTGTGGACAGTTGTAGCACAGAGGGCTCTTTAAGTCGACATATCCTGTCAATTATTCAACCATAATGTATTTGAAGACATTTCTGTAGCGTACCATGTTTCGTTTCAACAAACGTTTAAACCTAAATTTAGAACCATCCGTTGTGGTAAATAGGATAAATAATGCCGGCAACGCCCACTTTATACATCGTATCAAACTGTACCCTTAAGTGGCATCGCGGAGATACCATATTCACAGCAACCACTGTTGGACGGTTTTAAATTTCTATAACTGAGACCTGCCGGCCTCAGGCCGTCGGTCAAAATCAGTATTGGTAAAGGTGTGCAGAATAACTAAAACAGAAAATTAGTTACCATTAAAAGAAAACATGTTCATGGTTTGTGTTTATCGCAACGTGCTGTTATAACGTGTTGCAGATGCGACGCAGGATAGTTGAATGATAAATAATAAATACCTGGTTCCCCACAAGCAGAGCTGGTGCAGAGATCCGTATCACAGCAAAACTCGCACGTAGTTGGGCTTGTAGTGTTGACGCATGTCTAAAATGTATTATAAAATACTGCATACATCGATAAATCTGTTTTAGCTATCTTCTGTGATCAAACAAGTGTAATGATAAAAAGATTCAATACCATAAAATATCGTACCTGTTTGTTTCCACAGTGTAAATCATACTCTATCTCTCCAAATTCGTTGGTATGTCTCGGCGCCTTGCAAACCTACAACAAGATATAGAGGTATAATATTGCAATGGCACATTAATTTACCTCATGTATCAAAAACACAAAAAGCACTGCGTTTTACTTCATACTAAAGACTAAGTGTAATTAAAGTTGCTATTTCATATACATGGTAAGAGCGTATAATACACCAAACGAATTAACCTCTCCGGGTTGACACTCCGTCACTCGTGTGCACATCCGGGGCTGCTCCACGTCTTTGCACTGAAGACACGTGAGACCAAGGGTGAAATCTACAACATGTCGTGGAAACATATACGTATATAGCACGTTTTCGAGAGGATTTGTCGATGAAATAAAATGAAGTTCTCAAATATAGTCTAAGAAGACAAATAAGGCACATGCAAGTTCGTGAGTGGTATCAAGCCAGGAGTTACTGTAACAGACGATTACTAAAACAAAGTAACGAAATGTTGATTGATGCAAACATTGGTTGTGTAAGTTTTTGCACGCATTGCAAATTACTTTTTGTTTAAAATATCTTACCGAACACAGACAAACAGAGCAGAAGCGTCCCGCCCACAAGCGATAATCTTGTCATGGTGTCAGGTAACTGTAGTCAAATGCAAAACAATTACCTAATAATGTCTTACTTTTGCTCTGAAATATTCTGAATTAAAGACGCCTAGTCTGTATCTTGACATCATAATAGTCAGTCAATTATTGGCATTATGTTAAGCACACTAAATGAATGAAAATTGCAAAATGACTAACACAATTTCGAGACATAATGTGTTTTGGACAAACAAGTAAAAGCACAGCAGCAACAAAGCAGAAAATCAAATATATAAGTGATTGTCAGGAATGGAAGCCGGGACCTCCCCTCTGTCACCTCTAGACCACCAAGTCAACCGAAACTATCCATCCGAGTCGGGTGTGTCACCTCTGGACCACCAAGTCAACGGAAACTATCGATAGTGTCACTGTATTCAACTGTTTCAACTAAATGGATTGAAACGTAAATTAATAAAGCCGAATATGCAGGCCACACATGTTCAACAATTTCATTTTTTCTTCAATATCCTAATATGCATGGATACCTATATTTGGCATTTTCTTCTATTTACGAGAGTAGGCATCACTGCTTAATGTGGTTAACATAATAATGACGTCAACACTTCTGACCAAAAGATACCGACATAGCACCTTTAAACTAATATATACACACACTGGAATGTGAGATTTGCAAAGTTAAGGCAAACTAGATGGCATGTGTACATTTGACCTGTTATGCCTTTCAGATGGCATAAACAATGTAAGAGGGCCATTATTAAAGTTCGCTAAAAATGTTCACCCTTACACGCATGTACAAAATGCAAAATACGTTTTACATACATACTTAATATGTACTTAATACATATTTCATACCAGAATCAATAAACAAAAAAACCATTAGATCATACATTGTGTAAGCTATTTTTATTGCAGTAAAAAGTAAAATAAAGGGAAATACATGGTGTTTAACCGAGTTTTGAACTATTTTAAACTATTCCGTGGAAAATAAAGTAAAGCATTTACAAACTTCGAAACTTAGAAATACATGTTGAAAATGTTTGGGGTTAGATTTATCGGAAAACAGGTGTAATCTCCCTTTGATCTACTTTTACAGTATGAAACCAAAGGTCAAACATTGCCTAGTGACACTTTTTAAGTAGAGTATAAATAATTTTGAAAAAAAATCAATTACAGTATGTATTGCATCATGTTATGTGTGTGAGATTTGGTGTGATGTTTGTGAAAAACCTTTACCCTGCCTGTTATATCTGCGAAACGTTTTCTGTGAAGTTATTTTTCTTTAAACAACTCTTAAATAAATATAACTTTAATTGTCACATCGCGCACTATGCTGACACCATTATAAAACTCAGCTTGGAAATAAAATAAATTGAATGACTAGTACATTAATTATAATAAATTGTTATCATTACGTGCAGGTTAAATAGATCTATATAACATGGTACATCTGCAAGTTCAGCTACCAAATATTATATGTCAATTAAATTAAGCGTCAAACTGACGTCATATACTACAACGCGATGTGTTTATTGTATATTTTTTACATTTTATATTTATTATAGAAACATTGTAACACTATTGTATGGATATATTTCAATGGTAAATGTTACTCGATACATTAAACTTAAATCCATCCAATATAATGAAACACAAAACATAAGTAATATAAAAACGAGAAATCGATATTTGTTCAATGTTAAACATTGGACACGTTTAAAGCAAACATGTGTTTTTTAGTGTTTAAGACAGAGAACTTTATAAACGCCCCCATATGAATTGTTTATTGTTCAAACACGTTTCGACTTTGCTTATCACGACAACGCTATATTCAGGATTTTAACTAGTTTATTTGGTGTAGAACATCTACATCTGATGACTTCACATTGTAACCATGTGCGTAGTATGAAATAAACCGTATATCTCCTAGTAAATGTTCCTTCCGTAATAAAGGTGATTTAATGTTACAATTGGATATACATGTATCTAAATTTACACATAATATTTGCTCATTGTTTTAAACCTATAAAAACACAAGTGCAATTAACTAAACAGTCTCACAGAGTGGATGCTGATATCGATTTTTGTTGCCGTCACAGATGATGTTGTTTTCTTTCTGATTTCTGCAGACTAGAATGTCCATACGTCACCCTTACAAATCAATAAATCAAATTATAATACTCCGCTACACTTAACACATATCACGACATTCCAGGTGCTTAGTTGAACCAATAAATTCACGATTATAAGGTAAGGACAAGCATGGGAAATGACACGCACAGTGTTATTTGTACATTGTATACTAAAATTACCCTTTGTACTCAGGTAGTCAAATGTAACATAGTTAACATATAACATATAACATAATTGATATTGTGTGGTACATTTAATACCTACATTATTTAAAGATGATTTGATAGTATTATGTCATGTATGTAATAGGAGTAAAATGCATCTTAATGTCCTATATCTTCTAAACTTCTTGCTAAATAATGTTTCTTGAAAGGTTATGTTTGCATTCTACGGATGTGACAACGTGGTACTGTTTAGTGTTAAACGTGTCAGTGAGATCTTGCTTTCATCACATGGCATTACTTTCCCAGCCGTTGTATGTCACTTTCCAACACCTGCTCGATGGCTAGTGTGTATATATATCCATCAGTTTAATTGCATGGATAGTTTATAAAAGTTACAAAAAGTTAAGAGCAGTTGACTTTCAGTTCGGCCCGAACGTATGATATGACTAAATGAGACACACAATGTTATTTATACATGGTATACTAACCAAAATCTACCCTTAAACCACAGTTAGTCAAAGCTAACATTCAAAACTTTTCCTTTAAGGAATTATGGGGTCGGCGACAAACTACATAAAGTAACGTTGTTTACACATCTCTCTCTGATGTTAGATCTCGATGTGCATTATTCTTGACATCGATAAATTTAAATACATAGATATATTTGCAATAAAACCTATTAGAACAAATTATTACAGATTAACACAATAAAACAAAGATAGCACACTCATGTTCTCTTAAATTATCATGAAAATTTGAAAAAGCTGCTGGTTTTCATATTTGTGTTCGTAAAGTTATGAGTATAAGGAATAATAAATGATACAAGTACAACATTCCTCTTATGCACTTGGAGACGTCAGTGGTATGGCATCTTTCATTTCCACTGTTTAACAGCTCAGGTTACTACATGTATTTTCTCATGCAGACTATGCTTCCCGATGAGTTTCCCCTTTACTTATTAAATTATACCTAGGGTTGAACATCTCTTCAATTTATATTAGAGTACTTTAGTAAAAATAGTATGTCTTAAATCAGTGTAAATACGGTAAATTGTTTAACCCAAAGCTAGCACCAAGGTGTCCCTACTTAACTTCTCTGCGTCAGTGTTTACTATTGGGACTACGTCAGTATCTGATCCGTATATGTAACTAAACGCGACCCAAGGTTTGATAAGGACCCTCGCTCTCTGTCATATGTAATGGCAAGACACGTTTGTGAATCACGATAATAATACAATGAACCCTAACTGCATTCCCCTTAAATAATAGTCAGAATATGAGGTTTTGACAGCGCATGTATAAATACGAAATATTTAATCGATATGAAACCATATAAAAATTAGTCATTTTTGTAATAAAATAATAAGTTGATTGCTATAATATAACTGAAAGTCATGAATGCAGGTTTTGTCATAAACAATATGCTGTCGAAACGTCAATGACACTAAACAAGCGGTAAAACCTGCATAGGTCGGACTGGAAAACTTGGAGGTCCTCGGTCGCTGCCCATTACAATGATTAGAGCCACTCATTTGAAAATATCGTTCGTTGTTGTATCGAAGCCAACGGTACGTGGGACCGATGGGCAACGCAAAATGCGAGAAACATACTGCATCCGGAGATTAAACACGCTTTACTCACATGGAATTAACTAAAACATTACTTGAATTTCCAGCATTATATTATAGCGTCACCAGCACCAGCCTATTTCACATATTTCAATAGACTGCGTTCGCCACCAGTAATTATTCCATTTCATTGTCATTTTTGAATAGGCCATTGTGTTTGGACAATATATGTAACAGTCGATAGCACATCTTAGTAAAACTGCATGTACATTTTTATATATTTGTTATTGTCTGAAGAAGATGCATCGTCGACAGCGCTAGGGCAAATTTATGTTGTTGAATA
>Ga0224511_10001100_pt1 | contig 15443 bp, 27 predicted proteins | sample SF_May12_sed_USG_2_FD_169988 | JGI IMG/M metagenome (GOLD analysis project Ga0224511, IMG submission 169988) | Sediment microbial communities from San Francisco Bay, California, United States - SF_May12_sed_USGS_8_1 | ecosystem: Environmental > Aquatic > Marine > Sediment | place: USA...
AATATTTTAAATCTGGAATGATGGTGGCAGGGCTGGCGACCATCGGCCATAGTGGCCTGGCTTACCTGGCCGACAAGCGTGGCGTACAAGGCGCGGCGCTACCGTATGCGGAGCCAGTAGCCTGGAAGGATGTTACACCCGAACCGGCAACCTATAAAACGACCCAAGGCACGACCGCAAGCGCGCCGGCGTCCACGGCAGTTAATCAAGAACCGGAACCGACCATGGACGATGTAATCATGGGATTATCTGAGATGGATATAGACGACTTTTTTCCGAGTGTGGAGTGGGCAAACGATGATAACGAACAATAAAAAAGGCCGGCATAATGCCGGCCTTCCCGAGAAAAAACAAGCTGTCAACATTGTGCAGGCGATAGCGAGTTTTTCATTTTCCAAGCTGCTTTTTTTTGCAACAGGTGTATTGAGGCTGAGGCAAAACAAAGGCAACAAAGGAAATTTAGTATATTGAAAACGACTAACTATTTCAAAGGAAATTTAACCTTTACTTTTCAATGCGGTGGCGGCTTATGACTTGCTGGCTACCGCGACCACACCAAAATACACCCGATGTATTGAAAGAATGTGGCAATAAGTTGTCGCGCTGGTTAGACAATCCTGGCGCATTCCCTACCCTTAACGCGCTCAATACTTCCGTACGTGATACCCGACTTGAGCGCCGGCGGAATTTCGTCCGCGTGGCGCTGTATCTCATATATAGAACTAATCTTCACACAAACGCGGTTATCGTTAAACGCGGCAAGGAAAAAACCTGGGACTATCCAACCATCGGCGAAATATGCGCCGGCGCCAAAGTAAAACCCTGGACGGCTTTCCGGTGCCTGGCCATGTTGCACAATGCCGGGTTTATTCAGAATGTTGGACGCTGGGAAGGAACCCCAGGCGGTGAAGTGCTGCGGACTCGATCCACACAACGAATATTTAGAGATACCTTTTTTTCGGTAATTGGTATGGCCGTGAAACTGGATAAAGAAAAACGCGCTCGCATGAAGGAAAAAAAATATATTGAGCGTAACCAAGAAAAAGCCGCCGCTATTGGTTTACTTGATGGCCTACAAGACAAAGCCTATTACTTTGCCAAAGTCATAGCGCACCTACCAGAAAGATTGCTCGAGAGAATAGAATCCGAGCTGCAACGACGGCGAAGGCCAGCCTAAAAAAGCTTTTTTGTGGGCAACTGCCCACGCTTCCGCGTGTCCGCTTTTCACATTTTCCCGTGTTAAACCCTATCCAACTTATTTTCGCAGCTGGTAACGCCAATCAGGCGCCGCCGGCATGTGCATAAGCTGTGATTTAGGCCGCTTTTTGCTCAGATAAGTGTAATTTGTATTTAGTTAAATGCAATGTATTAAAAGCATCGCTTTTGATTTTATATAAATTATCTATTTATTTTGTCAGTGGATATGTGGATAACTTCGACCGGGGAAACCCTGGGTACTAAGGTTAACGGCCTGGAAAGGCAAATAGTGAGCGCCGGCGCCTTCGCGCCGCCGATGAATGCCGGCGCGCTTCGCGCTGCAAAACAAAGCGGTCTACGGGGAGTCGTTGACCGCGTTACGCTGTAACGTTACAATGTAACGTCGCATTAATATCAGGAAAGGAACCGCACAAATGGAAATACTTAAGTTAACAGGCAATCCTAAAACCGACGCCGCTTTGGACTCACTCACTCGCACGCTGGCGCGTGGCCTTGCGTATGAAAATTTAGAATTTGAAACTTGCTTGATTGCATTGCAAGGGTATCTTGCAAAAATCGGGATCATTGACGCAACGAAGCTGGATATCGCAATTAAAAAATTTCATATCATCTACACCTATGACTATCAAAGAATGTTAAAGGAAACCGGGAAAAAGCATGAAATACAAAGTCAAAAGCCCTAAACCATCTCAGGTAAAGCAGGTGCGAGAAATGCGTCACCTCAGCATGGCCGAAGCCGCCGAGATTATCCAAGTTGATATTCAGACGTGGCGTAACTATGAAAAGGGGCGCCGCGTGATGTGTCCGCAATTCTGGGAACTGTTCAATATGAAAACCAACAAAGCTAAATTTAAATCATGAGGGGTAACAAGTAATGGACGATACCTTAGAAACTTTATACCGGGAATGCCTTGAGAATATTTGCACACCCGGAACGATTGCAAATACCGTTCACACGGCGGCGTTAATGTCGCCAACTGAAACTATTTGTTTCTTTGTTTTAATTCTGCGCTTGGCGGATATCCTTCCGTGCCAAGTTGGCGTCGCCTATGAGGCAAGTTTTAGATATATTCCCGAGCTACCAACCAACAAAGAGAACAAAGGAACCGACAATGAGCATTAATACAGTTTTTAATAAAACATATCGCTGTGCCGTTTGTTCAAAGCCCTTAACAGACCCGGTGAGCATAGCGCGTGGCATCGGCCCTGAATGTCTGCTGAATGAGGAAAACAAGTGGAAAGCAAAGTGGACCCACATACAACCCGATTTTTTTTGCCCGGCCGATTTCCAGTTTCGTACCTGGGAGGGTGTGGTGTGCGTTCTCGACACCCAAGACGCCAAGTCAGTGACCAATCATATCCATGCCGTTCTGGCCTTGATTGAACACGATATGGATATAAAGCTATCCGAGCGGCGCATTATTTACCGGGACGGTGCGGGAGTGTGGGATGAAGTTCAAACCTGCAAGACGGACGACGGGCGGACACAATTCAAAGCGTTCCGATCACTTGGGGGTATCCGGGATATGGAACAAGCCATAAAAATAATACTGAATGAGGCGCCAACTGCCATTGATTAAAAATTAGACGATTAAATCCGTTTTCACTATTGCTGTTATTGCTGTTATTGCCTTAATGCGGCAATATACCGGCAATCCTTAACGATGGAATGGGGCTATTCATGGCAGCAAAGCAGGGCGCCGAAGGGTCGAAAATAGCAATTGATCGTAATTACCTGACACCCACTGAGATAGATTACATGCTTGAGGCCGCGAGACGCACCCCAGGCAACGGACGCCGGGACTTTGCCCTAATCCTTATCATGTTTCGACACGGACTGAGATGCGCAGAGGCGGCGTCTCTGCCCTGGCATCGAGTAGACCTTGAGGAAGGGCGACTACAAGTGCGCCGGCTGAAGGGGCGCAAGGGGTCAACGGATCGTGAGTGGGTCCACCCGTTACGCGGTCCAGAACTGCGCGCCTTGCGTCCATTGTGGCGCGCGCGGAAAACTCCTTATGTTTTTGAGGGTAAGCAAGGACCATTAGCCACTCGGACGATTTACCACATTATTCAGACGACGGGGGAGCGCGCCGGGTATACCGGCATACACCCGCACCAGTTACGTCATGCTTGCGGCTATGCGCTGGCTAACGCCGGACACGATACAAGAACTATCCAGGAGTGGTTAGGGCATGCCAACATTAAACACACGGCGCACTACACACAATTAGCAGCGGATCGCTTTGAAAAATTATGGCCAGACTAAGGGGGTAACCGATGGAAGAGAATTACTATTACGATGTAATGCTATTCGGGCAAGACGAACATTTTCCTATTGAGTCAAAGCAAAACCCGGTAAACGTTCAAAGGGATAATCGGCTCAGGGATTTATTCATTAATCAAATTATGGCCGACCTTGCGGAGCAGCACGGGTTCCACTATGTGAACCCTCATTATATTGTTGCGGTCCAGGAAATCGACCCGGACGAGTTTGAAGCCTATAACCAAGGGGAATCGGAATGAATTGTTCTAACTGCTGGCATGCCACTGTTGAGGTAACCAACCTAAAAGCGTACAATTGTAACCGATTTCCCCCGGTGCCTTTTGCTACCCAAGCCGGCGTTTTGATGATAAAACCAATTGTCGAGGACGATTATCGGTGTGGAGAGTGGGCGCCGAAACCACCAAAACCGGTTAAGGAAATCGCTACCTAAAAAATGGGCGCCTTCGGGCGCCTTTTTAATTGCGCACAATTTTAGAATCACCACGGGTATGGTAATAAATACTAAAAGCGGTACGTTAAGAAGTATACCAACGAGTTAATAATGTGAGGTGATTATGGACGGGACTAAACGACTACCGAATTTTGATAATACAACATTTTTCGAGGCAGCGGACGTTATCGAAGGCGAAAGCGATGATATTACCGAATTTGCTAATGAAAATGACCAGCGCATACACGAAATTCTATCAGGATTCGACGGCGACCCGGAAGAGGTTACTTTCACTATAAAAGTTTTGCGGGTAATTCCTAACGCAGGAAAATATGAATCTTGTTTTGCCGCCACGCCGGCGGAATTGCCGATTTTCGAGCGTATCCGTAACGAGTGGGGACCAGGGCAATACGAAATTAGAATTTATAAAAACAATCGAATATGGAAAAGGCCCACTTTCACCATCGCCGCGCCATTGGGACTTAAGCCAGCGATAGCGGCGCCAGTTCCCAACGATATGAGCGGCTTGGCGCAAATGTTGGCTGAACAAAACAGGCGGCAAATGACGGAACTGCGGGAACTGCTAGTACAGCGCCAACCCGACACCAACCACATGGAATCAATGTCAACCATGATGGCCTTACTTGTGCAGATGAAAGATTTTGTTGCACCTTCAGCTGCGCCGGCGGCAACGGACCCGATTAAAATGTTGAAAGATGCACTACAAATCAAGGAAATGATTCTAGGCGACGAAGGGAGCGGCAATAGCACGATGGATAGTATGCTGAAATTGGCCAATAACATGTTACCGACACTGGCCGGCCTGGGTGGTGGGGCATCACGTAAACAACTGACAACGCCGCAACCCATGCCGGTGAAAGTGCGCCAACTAAAACCCCGGAAGTCCGCACCACAACCACAACCGATACCGCCTGAGGTTAAAGAAATGAAACTAGGTTTGATCGCTTTATGTCAGGGTGCAAAGCGTAACGCGGACCCAGAGCCTTACGCGTTCATGATCCTGGACCAATTCGACCCAGAACAAATCCACCATTTTATTGCATCCGATAATGCCTTACAAAACTTGGCTAAAATTCATAAAGACGTTTTGAATTATCCGGGGTGGTTTGAAGATTTACGGGAAATCATTCTGAACGAGCTGGCCGGTGATGAACCTGTAGAAAGCGCCGGCGGGGTCGATAATTTGACAATAAACAATATTGAGTCTATACAACCTCATGACCATGGCAAGCGGAACCCTATCGAAGATACCTAACGGGAAGCCCGGTACTGTTGCCACTTTAAAAGTAATGAAAGACCAGGTACAGCGATGGAAAAAGCATTTACCGCTTAGACAACTGGCATTAACGCTTGTCGATGGTCGTCCCCAAAAGGACTATATCGGCGAGGTTAGAAAAATTCATGCTTTTGTAAGGGACCGCATACGCTATGTAAAAGATATTCGCGGCGTCGAGACGATACAAACACCGATGAAAACGCTGGAGATACGGCAGGGCGACTGTGACGATTTATCGTTGTTAACTGCGACACTGTTGGAAACCCTTGGCCACCCTACGCGCTTTGTTGCCATCGGTTTTTTGCCTAACAAGTTTTCCCATGTGTATGTTGAGACGAAAATTAAAGATAAATGGTATCCGTTGGAAACAACGGAACCCTGGCCATTGGGTAAAAGCCCAAAAGATTATATAACTCGGTTAACTATTAAAAACTGAACAATGATAACCGGCAAACAAATTGATGAGATGTGGCTAGGGCACTTGCGCGCCAAAGCGCTGGCCGCGTGGCAAAAAGGCGCTTTTGCCGATACCTCTATGGACGGATTAGGCGGACGCATGGCCGTGGTATTGCCGGCGCCCGGCTTATCGGGCAGACCGCTATCAGCGGACGAGTTTGAACAAAAAATTTATGAAAGCATCGTAAGTAATGACACAACCGAGCTTTCTGGTTTATCGGCCCTGGGCCGGAAGAAAAAGAAAAATTTTTTTCAAAAGTTAGTATCCAGTGGGAAAAAGGCCCACAAAAAATATAACCCTAAGGCCGTGTTACAAACGACAAAAGAAAAATCAAAGAAGGCCCACAAAAAATATAATCCTGTGGCGGTATTAAAAGCCAGTCACAAAAAAGCCAAGGAAGTGGCGAAGAAGGTCAACAAAGCGGTAGTTGACTGGTATCAGAAAAATAAAAAGACCATTAAAAAGGCCGCAATGATAATCGCTGCGGCGGTTGTGATTTATTTTACCGCCGGCGCGGCGGCTCCTGTAATCGCTAAATATTACATGGAGCAGAAAAATTTAAAAATGAGTCAGGAAGCCGAAAAGAAATTAGCAGCGCAAGCCGAAGAAGAGCGCCGGCGCATGGAAAGCGACCCGGCCTATGCGGCTCAAGTGCGCGCCGAACTTGAGTCAGACCCGGAAGCCATGGCAGCAATGGCACAACACCGGAAGGCTCAGCAAGAAGCGACGGCGGCAAAAGTGAAAAAAGGGTTAGTCGTAGGTATTCCACTGTTGGCCGCTATGTATTATTTCGGCTAAATAATCTAACGGGAGAAAAATATTATGTTTCTCAATGCGTACGCCGAACCGACCTTAGGCTCACTGGGCCGGCGAAAAAAGAAAAAACGTGGAATATTAGCAAAAACTAAAAAGCTTTTTGCTCCCCCGAAAACAATGTTACAACCCAAGCAAGCCGCCAAACGATTGAAGGCCGCAACCGTAGCAGTACAGCGCCAAGTTATCCGGCAAACACCTAAACCCTTACGATCTTTCGTACCGCCGGCAACCCTTAAACCGGGCGCGCACTTGCGGCCACCCGGCATGCGAGCGCGGCCAAAGCGGCGCACGTTACGCCAACATGCCTTACTGCCCGGTGCCGCCGGCGCCGCCGGCGCGGCCAGTGGCGCCGCACCAGGTGCGGCCAGCGCATTAGCAACCCGTCGCGCCGCACGGGTGGCAGCGCGCCGGCGCGCTGAACAACGGCGACGAGCGCGAGAGCGGGACCAGGCGCGGCGTGCGCAACGGGCAGCGCTCGAAGCTAAACGACGGGAGGCGGCTATCGCTTCGGGTGGTGGCCGGCCTATCATGGCACCCGAACCGGCGTATGCCGAAGAGCAATACGCCGAACCGGGCTACGACGAAAGCGCCTATGCCGAAGAAGATTACGGCGAACCGGATTACGATGTAATGCCCTATGACGAAAGCGCCTATGCCGAAGAAGATTACGGCGAACCGGATTACGATGTAATGCCCTATGATGAAAGCGCATACGGCACGGGCGATTACGGCGAACCGGATTACGATGTAATGCCGTACGGTGACCAGGCTGCAACCTATCAGCAACCGACCGTTGGCCTTACACCGGTACAGGCTGAATACTTGGCGTGGATGGAATCTGAGTTCCCGGAAATGTATGACGAAGTATCAAGCGAGGTGGGCATGGATGGCCTGGGCGCCGATGTACCCACCTCCACGGTAACCGCCGGCAGTACCGGGCAACCGGCGGAAGAGCCATCCATGTGGTCAAACATTATTTCAGCGGTTAAAGAAATTGCGCCGGCTTACACGCAATACAAACAGCAAAAAGAAATCATGAGAGTTCAGACTGACCGGGCTAAAAAAGGTTTGCCACCCTTAGAGACTTCACAATATGCGCCCACGGCGCGGGTAATAACCGAAGTCGGCGGCGAGACACGCATGGGCATTGCCAAGCTTGCCATACCCATAGCCCTGGGCGTGGGCGCGCTGGGATTGCTCTATACACTGAAAAAGCGGAGACGCTAACCTATGTACCTAGGTGAAAATGGGCAGCAACCCAGCGAAGCGGATTTATCGTACATGGATAAATTCAAGAAAGCGGTGGCTGATTTTACCGCCGTTTATGAAAACCTGCGCGCCAATGAGGCATATATGGCAAAGCCAACGACGGATCCGCGTTTACGCAGTGAATACGATAGCATGATTGATAAAGGCGACTATATCCAGATCAGTATCAACAAAGCCAATGAGGCGCTATCCACTGTAAAAGGGTGGTTTGGTATGGATGGCCTGGGCTTTGTGCCGATTGTTGCCGGCCTGGTGGGCGCTGGATTGCTTGCCGCCGTCGTGAAGTGGACCACGGACGCTTACCAACTCAATGCGAAAATCGAAGAGCAAAAACGCTTAGAGTCGCGGGGAATGACACCCCAGCAAGCATCCAATATTGTCGGTAAAATGGGTGGCGCTCCACTCTTATCGTTGGGTGGTGGTGGCCTGGGTATGCCATTGTTAATTGGCGGCATGTTACTTTTCAAATTTTTGAGAAAATAGACCATGGCGCTATTACCCGGTTATTCCCAAAGTACGATTAATAAAAATATTGCCACTGAAGTGCGCGCCGGCAAATCAAAATTCCAAGCCGCCGGGATTGCTTACCGCATGGCGCGGGCCGCATGGCGCAAGAAACACCCTACCGGTGCCTGGCCGGTTCACTTAAAGCCGAAAAAAGACCAGAAAAAAAAGGTGATACGAAAACCTAAGGCAAAAGCGAACCCGGTTAAAAAGGTAATTTCTGAATTATCACCCGGTGGAAACTTTGCAGCGGCAGTTTTCGACAAAGAAAAAATTTATTATTACACCGGCCATGACGGTGACAGAAAAATACCGATATTCGATAGCGACCGGCGCAAAGCGATTGCCTTTGCAACTAAACAAGCGGCGCTTGATACCGCGTTTATGGATATTAACAATATTCCCGGCAAGGTGCGCGAAACATTCAGATTGAAATTAGGCGTCGTTCCGTTAAAAAAAAAGGGAGCGCAAAGCCTAACCCGGTGAAGCCATCCCGGTATTTACAAATCAAAGCAGCCACGGAATTGGCGCACGAGTTCAGCGGCCACACGCCGCAATTCGTCGATACTATCAAAGAGGAAGATTATAAGACATTAATGAAAATTGGAGAGCTTGACGGTGTGCTTTATTCCGCTAAGCGTGATGGGAAGATAGAGAAGTATATACATAAATTTAAACGAAGTTCCCGGCCACAACTAGCATGCAGTTTCGACGGGAAGCGACTTTATATCCTCGGTGGTGGGTATAGTTTTACTAATCGCGGTATCGTAGATCACTAGGTAGATCACTAGGAGGCTTTTATTATGGCTGAATTAATGCTAGTTAACCCAGGCAAGCGCGGCGGAAAAAAAACCGGCAAGCGCGCCAGCAAGCGTAGCGGCAAACGCAGTGGTAAAGCTATGGCGCTTCGCAAACGCAACCCGATGGCAGCAAATCCGAAAAAGCGCGGACGCTATCGCCGGCGCAATCCGGCAGGGCGGCGCGGTTTCAACCTGAAAACTATTTTTAAAAACCAAGTCATACCGGCGGCAACTGCTGGCGCCGGCGCGGTGGTCCTCGATGTTGGTTATGGGTTTTTGCCCATTCCCGAGAATTTGAAAATGGGACCAATGCGGCATGTAGTTAAAGGCGCCGCCGCTATCGGCCTGGGTATGTTGGCCGGTATGGTAGTTAAAAAACCCACTGCGGAACAACTGGCGACGGGCGCACTAACTACCGTATTTCATCAAGCCTATCGGGATTTACTGGCGCAATTTGCACCACAAATCGCTTTAGGTGTTTATGAAACAGAACTTCAAGGGCTTGGTGTTTACGACGAGTCACTTGGGTACGTTACTCCACCATCATTGATCGATAATGATGAACTGTTGGAAATGGACGGCCTGGGCCAATATGACGAAGATGTTTACGGCATGGGCGAAACTTACGACATGGAAGAGATGGAAGAGTTCTAGGACTGCTGTTTAGTACCGAACTTATCAAATGAACTACACGCCTGATTAGGGGCAAAGGATAAGACAATGAAAAAAGGTTTAGCAGCACCAAGTTTACAAACTCAGCGGCGCTACCGCGTGAATCGGCGTGGGCAATTCGAGACGGTCTACCAACCGCTTTATGATTTCACGACCTATGCCGCCGCTGGCCAAACGTCATTAACGTTTTTCCAGACACCGATAGGCCAAAGCGGAAAAACGTACGCCGACACGAATATGGAAAGCGCCGGGCAGCTACCATCTCCCAAAAGCATGATGGTTACAGCAATTTCAGTGGTATTTTTTCCGGGGTCCGCCGTCAATGCAACGGGGGCACTCACCACCACCGGAGTGAACTGGGAAGATGTGAACACGGTACACAAATCGGGCTTTCTGAAACTCTTTTGTGGTAGCAAAGATTTCATAATTGACGGCCCTATCGGCAAATTTCCGCCGCCGTTCCGGTTGACGGGCGCCGCCGCCATGGCTGATGCGTCAACGGCTGCCGCAGATTTACACTCACAGATTGATTATGCATCGATGACGGGTATTACCTATCAGATCGTGCCAATTACGATACCGCCGAACCAGAATTTTAATGTAACGTTAAACTGGCCCACCGCTGTTGCTTTGCCCTCCACTGTTGCGGGGCGAATTGGTATCATTCTCGACGGGTTCTTAACCCGGTTGAGTCAGTAATTATCGACGAGAGAGAGCGCGCCTAGTGAAGGTTCCACGGCAATGGGGCCGTGGAACCACATTAACAACCTGTGCCATGGGGGAAAAAAAATGCCTGCGCAACAACGAAGAATACCCGCTCGCCGTTACCCTTCGAGGTCTACTAGCATGCGGGATAGAGACGGTAACATTTTTCTCGGAACTGGGAAGGGTAAGGATTTTTACACGTATCGGAGTACAGCGCTTGCGCTGGCCTTCGGTGGTAATGCTACGGACAATATTAATATCGAAGCATCAAGCGATTTCCTGGTCCAGAAATTGACATATCAGGTCGATATCGCAGCCGCCGCTTTTACCGACTCCACTAGACCAATACCTAATGTGACGTTACAAATCACGGACACTGGCAGCGGCCAACAATTTTTTTCAGATGCATTACCGATACCCATGATCTTTGGAACCGGGCAGGTGCCTTTTATCCTACCCATTCCGCGCTTGGTGATGGCCAATAGCGCTTTGCAATTGGCATATACCAACTATGATGCAGCGGTAACTTACAATATTTATCTTGGTTTTATCGGGATGAAAATTTACCGCTAAACGGAGCGCCGCCGCATGAGAAGAGTAAAAAAGTTTCCGCATGGATTAGCCGAACTTCCTAGAGGGGTCACGGGTGAATCAATCACCCGTGACATTGGTTACGTTGAAGGGCCGAAGAAATCACCGCGTGCGGAAGTAAACGACGTAAATTTTATCAACGTGCCCTTTAAACTGGATACGATTAATAAATCATATCAGATTATTCCCGGTAACAAGGCGCGGGTGTACTTGAATATTCAAAACAAGTCACCGGCGGGGGAGTTATATATCACATTTAATAATGCGGCAAACGTGTTCACCGGAATAATTATTTATTCCAGCGGTGGCTACTATGAACCGTTTGTGGCGCCTGGATCATCCGTTCATATATTGGGCAATGTGGCCAATATGACGGGCGTTATTATTGAAGGGGTAAGGGGATAACGCTATGCCAATGGGTGTACCGGGAAAGTTTCATATAGACGATAAGGACAATACCTACGGTGGTGATGGCACCGGCATTCATTTCGACGGTACAGCACTTGAAAATACGCTAATCGGCGATATGGCCGGTGCTGCGATAACGACCGCCGATCAAAACACGATCATGGGATCACAGAGCGGCCAATCGCTAACAACGTCGTCCTATCAAACCATTTTTGGCTTTAATAATCTCCCGGCAAAGACAAGCAACGACGACGGGTCCGGCGGTAATTACCCGACATTCGACGGTACGGTAATTGTGGGAAGTCAAAATCTTACCCAGTTTGGCGGCATGGGCGGTATCGTTATCGGTGTTAATAATTATTCATCGTTAACCAGCACCACCGGATCGGCCATGTATGGCGTGACGATCGGTTATCACATCGGCTCGCCCATTGGCGGGAATCCAGGGTTATACGCCGGTGTTAATGCGTTGCCGGACGTTTGCATCGGCTCAGAAATACTTAAAAACTCAGGCTTGCCGTCGACGCTGCAAACACCTAACTTGTCGGGCGATATCCTGATCGGTAAAGCTACCGCCCATAACTATCAGGGACACGGCGCAAACACCAATCCGAATATCGCCATAGGATGGGGCGCTTTACAGTGTAGCGCGGTCGGTGATCGGACGCCTCAATCGTGTCTCGCTATCGGCACCGATGCGCTATTAAATTCGGGCAGTTCAAGCGGTAATACAGCATTAGGGCACCGGACGCTTTATTCTATCGGCACTGGCTATAATAACGTGGCCGTGGGAGAGTCGAGTCTAAGAACGATCACAACACACTATCAAAACGTGGCCGTCGGATTGCACGCCGGGCGCCAATCTCCAAATAGCCTAAATTCCGTTTTTGTCGGTTTTATGGCGGGATATCTTAACACGGTATCGACTTCAAACGATGTTACCGTGGGCGCAAATTCCGGGGCCAGGCAATCGTCTTATTCTGTGATAATCGGCGCGGACGCGGTAGGCGTTACCGGGGGTATCGTATCCAATTCGGTGATTGCCGGGTATCAAGCTGGCTATGCCACCGGTAATCGTGCCGATTCGGTTTTGATCGGCTATCAAGCCGGGTATAGCGGAGCGTCGGTCTATAATATAGCGATTGGTAAAGAAGTATTATATGCGCACAACAGCGCGGTAAACGGGTATAACGTCGGCATCGGATACCGCGCCCTTTACGGGTCGACGACAAGTAGTTTTAATACGGCGATTGGCAATAACGCGTTAGCTAACATAACCACTGGCACGCTAAATTTAGGCTTAGGGGATTCCGCAGGCTACAACAGAACGACCGGGAATCGTAATGTGTTCTTGGGAATAAACCTGATCAGCAATGCGCTCGCGCAAAGTGATTGTATATTCATAGGACATAGCGCGGACAACGGAATAACAGCGAATGAAATATTGTCGATTGGATCGACGAACCTCAATCAATTTATCTATGGTGAAATGGCCACAGCTAATCAACGATTATCCTTTTTCGGCATGACCACGGGCTTAACAGATGGTGTAAAAGTGATCGGCATACCCAACGCGACTACCGTACCGACCACGAACCCAACCGGTGGCGGCGTGTTTTATGCTTCCGGTGGTGCGCTGTATTGGCGTGGGTCGTCAGGGACTGTCACCCTGATCGCGCCGGCTTGATGTAAAAAAAGGGGATATAACTATGCAATTTACAAAAGAAGAAATCGAATTGTTGTTAGAGCTGATCGACAAAGGCGCTTATGGTATTCACGCGGCGCCTAATGCAATTTCGATCAGAAAAAAATTAATTGACTTTCTGAACGAACGAAAATTAGTAGACCTTGGAGGTACGAAAAAATGACGAACGTTTGCCGTGAGTGTGGCGCGGTACGCGCTGAAAAAAACTTGCCGGATACGTGCACGGACTGCGGACACCCGGCGAATTATGATGCGGGTTCAGGTGGCGAGGATGCGCCACCCACCGGGGAAGCGCCGGCGACTGAAGCCAGGCCCGGCAAGACTTCTAAAACCGGTAAAAAATGAATAAATGGCTAGTTATTGCCATACTCGCCGCCGCCGGTATGTTACTTATGCGAACCAGTAAAGCGGGTATTCGCAAAATACAAGTACATGAGGCGTTATCGCTAACCCCTTACAAGGACGTGAGCGGCGCGTGGCATATTGGCTATGGGCATAAACTTAAACCGGGGGAAGATTATTTAAGGGCGCCGGCAGGGATAACCAGGGACCAGGCGGAAGCGTTATTACGTGCCGACCTGGCGGACGCTGAAAAGGCAGTTAACGAACTGGTAAAAGTGAAACTTACTGCAAATCAATATGACGCGCTTGTAAGCTTTGTCTATAACATCGGTAGCGGCGCTTTTTCCACTTCCACGATGTTAAAATTGCTGAATCAAGGAAAATACGATAAGGCCGCTGCGGAGTTCCCACGGTGGGTAAACGTGGGGCGTAAACAAGTAGCGGCGCTAGTGGCTAGGCGCGCTCAAGAGCAATCATTATTTTTAACGTGATACGATGGCCGAGACCGCAACACCATTTATACATGTGTTAGATACTGTTGGCGACGGTAGCGGAATACATGCGATTGACGGTGATTATTCAGCGGTGGCGCAGTCGTTTAGTTTTCGACCGACTGCGAATATTTATACCATTGCAATAGTGACAATTCATTTAGGGTATTCTGGGACGCTAGTACACAATAGATATGCGGACCTTGCAACGGCACTTACGAACGGATTAAAAATAAGGTCAGTCGATAGTGGCGATAATGTTTTAGTTGATCTAATGGGGGGCTTACCCATCAAAGAAAATCACCACTTCGCGCATTTTGTTACCGAAAAAATAGTAACCGGTTTTGCAGCCAGCCAGTGGGATACTGCATTTATCATGCGACTTTACACTGATTTTACAAAAGGGATACAAATTGACGGAACGGCGGGGGAGTATTTTGAGCTTTACGCAAACGATAACTTTACAGGGGTGGCTGATCATCACTGTATTATCAAAGGGGCTTATCACTCATGACTGCATTTATAACCGTTCTTCAGTCTGTTTTTTTGTCAATAGTGGCGCGGGTACTCACTAAGGCAGTGTTGGAAAAGGTACTTATTCATATGATTATCGGCGCACTAGACAAGCTTAAGGACCATACCGAAAACACAATTGACGATAACATAGTGGCCGAACTGAAAACGGCGCTAGGTGAAGGGGTGAAAAATGCCGATAGCTGACTATACAAACGACGAGTTACACGCAGAATTACAGCGGCGCGCCGCGTTACCCAGGAATAATCGAGTCTATGGCTATTTTGACAGCCAGACCGGTATTAACTATCGGTATAAAATCAAGGGTCCATTCTTGGCAGCGGTCACGGCTTTTATCAATGCTGTGGACCCGAATTTAGAAACATCCGTGACACTGCAAGTATTATCACTGAATGACGATGATTTCGCATTGAACCCGGACGAGTGGACGGAATAGGCGCGCCATGAATACCACGCTTGATATTGTTACATTTATCGGGCTGGTGGTGAATCTTCTAGGCTTGCTGGGTGTATATGTCGATAATCGGCGCCGCCAAATTCAAGCGGCGGTTACTTTAGAGGCAAGGCTTACGGCAATTGAAGTGTGGTTACGGGTTTTAATCGGTAGTGACAAACGATTTTCACCCCATAAAAATGTAAAACCATCATACGAGCATGAAGAAGATAATTACGATGGATAGAAAACAGACAATACAACTATTCCGGCTACTCGATGTTTTCGTCATAGGGCCGTTTATGATTTACTCTGCCATCCGTGAGCGCAACAAATATTTTAAATCTGGAATGATGGTGGCAGGGCTGGCGACCATCGGCCATAGTGGCCTGGCTTACCTGGCCGACAAGCGTGGCGTACAAGGCGCGGCGCTACCGTATGCGGAGCCAGTAGCCTGGACGGATGTTACACCCGAACCGGCAACCTA
>Ga0224511_10001101_pt1 | contig 15441 bp, 13 predicted proteins | sample SF_May12_sed_USG_2_FD_169988 | JGI IMG/M metagenome (GOLD analysis project Ga0224511, IMG submission 169988) | Sediment microbial communities from San Francisco Bay, California, United States - SF_May12_sed_USGS_8_1 | ecosystem: Environmental > Aquatic > Marine > Sediment | place: USA...
AAGAGTTCAAATATGTAATCATTTAAAGATGTAATTCTTATTTCGTGCGCATAAGTAAAACGTTTAGGTCATCATCAAGAAAGGTTGTATATTTAGCTGTTTATCGTTAGTTTGTTTATACGACGTTTGCTTGTAATATTGCTTTATCCTGATTTTATACCATTTGCATTTGCAAAATTTCTCTTTTAAGACGTCTTAAACAAATGTCTGACTCGAAAAGTATACTGTTTACCGCCTGCATCAAACACGAGATATTTAGACCCTGGTGCAAACGCCGACCCCAATCCACCAATAGGAAGTTTCATGCAGCACACGGCAGCAGCTTCCGGCTCGAGGGCTATCAGCAGTTGCTTGTCCGGGATTCCTGCCTGAAATACAAACTAGCCGTTTAAGCGATGTACATACGAAAAGTACGTGTATAATGTTTGTTTCTTCAAAATGTTTGATATTAAACAAACCTTTACAGCAGCTTCTCGCATGAACTGTTTAGCAGGTTCGTTCCAGATGGCTGGAACCGTAAGGACCCATCGGATATCAGAATCGTTTATGACGTCTGGTAATTGCTTTCGACACTCTCCCATTAAGTGGTCTTTGAGGTACCTGATACTGGCACTAAATACGTCAATGGCAGGAAGAAACTTGCCCATTTCGTCTTCTATCTCGAACGTTCGGTTAAGTGTCTGCAACACCAAATACTTGTTATTTGCAGGTTTGATAGACTTAAGAAATGCATAAAATGCAACATTCAATAATATTTTAATATCACGGTGAAATTAATTATACATATAACTATAAAAAACAAGGTAAATATTTCAGTCAAAGCTATTGTATAGATTTAGTAGAATACATGTATACATGTACAACTTTAGATTTAAAAATATTTTCTACAAACCATCTTATCAAAAAGCTTCATTTTGAACTGGCGGAAAAAGTAAACGTCTTTGTGCTCATTAAGACTTGCAAGCTCGTAATACTCATCTTCCGCCTCAGATCCGAATTTGTTAAACATTTTATCTTTATCAAATAGCACAGAGGTTAACGTCTTGCGCGTTACAAACGTTCCACAGTTCCATTGGTAAGCGAAAACCTTGAAAGAAGAAGACCTGTATGTATATAAGTGCCGGTCAAAGGATAAACATAAGGATATTATAGAAAACACGTCATCAGGGCATTTTTATTAATTTCAAGCGGTTTCGTGGTAATTCATCAGGACAGTAATATAATATATAACATGACGTCGTCATGTAAATTACACATTGACGTAAAAAATGTGTTCATAAAACTGTTGACGTCATTATTCTATGTTAGGTTTTGGATCAAATATATGAATGAAATAACGTTCTTTTTATAACCTAACTGAAGCCTTATCAGAGTGAAATTTATAAAAAGTATAAAATGGAAAAATAAAAAAAGTTTTGCTCATTTTTACAACATGTATTTAAATGACTACTGGGAGGTATTTGTGTTCTTGAAGGATCCCTCATTTGTTGTCCATGGACAGTCCGGCGTTTTCGTAATTTGTTGCAAGTCTCTCCAATGTAAATTTCTTGGCATCCATTACAACGTAGCGCATGAAGTACACTTTGAACTGAACAATCATATTATATTTTACATTCAATGTCTTATAAGATTTGGTAGTGAAATAATTTTCTTCAATAATAAAAAGACATATATTGTATCAGCGGTGCATGCGTATTTTTTTCTTTTGCACACACTAGTGGAATTTCTAGGGCTTTTTTAAAATTCTGTTACAATAACATTCTTTGGTACTTTCTTTTGAGAAGAATATTGACTAATTCACTTAATCTCTTTCTTAATAATGTTTTGTCGGAAGGAATTGCACATATTCTACAGGCTAATGAAAATGAAATGTTAATTTTTGTATGTTTCGGATGACATGACTTGAAATTTAAATATTGTTTTTAATCCGTGATTTTATAAAAAAAAATGTCTGGAACTATAGTTTGATCTCTTTTAGTTATTAAAATATATAGAAAAGGTAGCCCATATTCAAGTACGGTCATTTTAAATGTAATATCTTTATGCAATGAATTTAAAATGTTAGCAAATGTTTGCAAATCTTCCAAAGATCTTTCACAGAATATGAAACAGTCATTTAGATACATTTTCCACTGTTTATAACATCCGCTGCTAGTGACTTGTCTTTTTTCAAGTTAATAGGTTCGAATCCAAATATCCAAGAACTAAACATGCGAATATGTGGGCTACTGTCGTCCCCATAGCTGTCATTGTAATATTTATTGTTTAAAGAAAAAATGTTGTTTTCCAAAATGATTGTAAGGCTATCAATTATAAATGTTTTATCAAAGCGGGACGGTAACAGTTCTAGACTTTTATCAAGCCAATACAAAATGGCTTTTCTTCCCAAATCATGCGAATATTTGTATAAAGGTTAACTATGTCAAGTGAAACCAACTTTGTGTTATTATTATTATTTACTTGTCTGGGAATGAAGTTTAAGAAATCAAAGTCATCGCGTACATAGCTGGGAACATGTTTCTAAGAATGGTTTTAGCAATCGATCTAATAGTGAACTAAGTCGGCTTGTTTCACACACCGGACCTGCAACAATAGGTCTAAATTGTAAATCATCAGGATTTATCTCAACATATTCACTTTTCGTTTCAGCACATTTCATTTGAATGATTTTACTTTTGTGTATTTTAGGTAGGCCGTAGAATGTTCTCACATTTGCTTTCAAATTTTAACAGATAATCCATTTCCTGTTGTGTTAGTTAAGGTTATTTGTTATAAGCGTCTTAATTTTGCTTAGAATGCATTTTTATCATTCGAAGGTGTAGTTTTGTAATATTTTTCATGGTTCAGCATTAGGAGAATTTTACTTTTATAAAACTCATTATTTATTATTACTATTCCTCCACATAATAGTAATAATAATAAAAATAATAATAATAATAATAATAATAATAATAATAATAATAATAATAATAATAATAATAATAATAATAATAATAATTATAATATAATAATAATAATAATATGAGCATTTCTGTATAATGTAGTACACGACTAGTTTGGTCAGAATTGTTTACATCTCATATGTTAACCATTTTAAAGCTGTGAAACCCACACCCGGTAATATTAGAAACTGCCGATTGTAGTTATCCATACATGTTTAAAAATTAAGAAAAAAATAATTTGTTCACAATGGCCCGCAAATTCGGCTTTGTTAATTTACGGTTAGACCCACTGCGTTGTAAAAAGAAACAGTTTGACAACAATCGGTACTTTCAGTCAGAGAGGTCCCGGGTTCAATTCCCGGCTCTAGTAATTGTTTAACGTTGAATTTTGAGTTTTGTTGTTGGTTTTTGAAATCTTGTCAAAACACATTATTTGTCACGAAATTTTGCAATTCATGTTTTCACTGTTTACACATTTAGTGTACTTAACATATTGCAAAATGTGTGACCAATTATAAGGGTATCAAGATACAGACCAAGTATATTTAAGTACCGCAAAGGTTTGCTTGAATTCCAAACTTACGGATCTCAAGAAAAATGGCATTAATATAAAAAACAAAGTATTTAAATGATTATTTCTTTTACTTTTTGATGCGGTTCTTTTCTAAAAAAACTCGATTTTTATATACGTGTAACTCATTTACTGTTTGAAGAGAGAACTGACACAATTCGGCATATTTGTGGAAGTAAACGATTGTGGCCAAGATACATTATTAACTAGATGTGTCATAACTACAAAAATGACAGACAAATGTCAGTCGTATTGTTAGAAGCTTTGGAATATACTTTCAGATGCAAAAGGACAGCCCAACAGTGGGAATAGGAAACTATGAGAATATCTTGCATTGTGCAATGGTCTGGAGTTTACGGCATAGACTGTATGAACTCCGGGATGGTGCAAGACAGTTTTATCTGAGTGTCAACTGTCAATGAAGAATTACTTAGACTTGGATGGCAAATGTCAAGCATGGATCATGCAAGATTCTTGTTTGCGAACAAATGAAAAGCTGAGCGGTGTAATATAGTGCCATGTTGATGATTGTCTACTTGCTATATAAGAATGCTTTTAGTGAATTATAATGAGTCTGTAAAAGTGGAAAAGTAGAAAAAGGCAATCAGTCTAGTGAAATTTTGCAAACAAAATTTTATATGTTATTTAAATTATAATTATAATTTAAATAACTAAATTAAGAAACAAATATGGTGCAACAGAAATAAGACATACGAGTGAACAACAATCGTTATACAGACAAATTATCGGGCAGATCAACCACAGGGTAAGATATCGTATTTTTTATATAATTGTATCTACAGTATATAATAACAAGGGTAACAACTAAGTTTTTAATGTTAGCAACAAAGGGAATAAAATGATGATTCATAAATAATTCTGAAGTTCTGAATTATAAGTCGTCCTTATAATGAAACACAATAAACTAATATATTTCATAGCTGCTACGAAATAACTTGCCCAAGGACAATGTTCCATGGTGCTTATAAAAGTTGACACGATCGCGCACCAAAACATAGTACATTTAGTTGTAGCCAGAAGTTCATTTGAAGCTTGTTATTTCATTGGCTGAAATTTGGTGGTGTTTTTTTCACCCACCAGAAATATAAAACACATTTAAATTTTTCAAGGCCACAATCACATCTTAAAAGGTCTGTGTTTATGATTTGCATTCCTTATTAAGAGCTAGTAAAACACATCTAATGCACTGTAGAAGGTCTAAAACCTAAAGCACGTTAACGTGCGGCGAATTACGCGACCGTTCTGGTTTGACCCCTAGTGTAGCTAAAGCATCTTCTATTATTTTTCTGTTTATACTCGTCAAAGCATGCACAGATGACGATGATATAATGTATTAAATCGATAAACTAGCACAAACCAAACATGTGCATTGTTATTTATATAATTTATTTAGAGCGAAACAAACGTATCACCAAAAAAGCACACATGTTTTAAACATGTGTCCTCTGTAGTGCGTCATGTGCAGTCTGTCGTTCATGATATGTTAGCAATACACTGTGAAAACTTTTTAGTGTGGCATAATTTAATAAAATTTAAATGAACTATTCGATGATCTAACCCCAAATAGTTCATGCTTAGGTTGGCCAAATAAAATATAAAATATATAAAATAGCATGGCCATTATTTAGATTAAAACGCATGAGCGGAGCTAGCGAAAAAAACCTCAACCATCGCGTTTAAATCGGATACTTAAACCATAATACGTTGTAGGTATAAAGTATCAAGAACGAGCGAAGGGAGCAAGAAAAGGAAATCCGGTGTATTGTTAAAATTAAATAATCACATTCATACAGGTCGTTACCCCTAAGCCCTATTTGACAAAGATTTTATTGCATTGTTTTCATTTTTGAGCCTTTTCTAGTTTTTGAATTTCAATTGTCAATCTTACGCACGTGCGTACTGGAGTATGCCAAGCTACGCCACTGCTGCTGTATGTGGAACTAGCGAACGATGTTTACTGCAGCTATTCTGAATATGAAATACAACATTTGCGTCTCTATTGAAGTGAACATCTTGTAGTCATAAAACACAGCATGTCTAGTTTACAGACGTTTTTCATAGTGTCTCAAGGACTTCACTGTCATTACAAGTGTGTGTCCTTGCAAAATTCGTTCGTAAATAGATAGTAGGACGGCGTTTCGCGATTACTGGTTAAAATGTAGAATGTAAACAAACCGCAATTTATGAAGATCTTAAACAAACACACGTCATATTGTTACATAACTGCAAGAGGCAATCAATTCATGGTTTAATGAAAAACTGCTTTTTTAAATTCATATTTTTTAAACATACATCTACTACCCCTACTCATAATTTTTCAAAGAACATTTATTTATTCATTTATGCATTCTGTGACACTGTGCTATGATTGACTATCACTTGTACACATGGATGCGTTGCACATTCCATTTTAAATGCTTGTAAAGTACATTGTAGGTATGATATTGGCGCTTATCTTTGTTATATTTAATCAACACTCTTATTCGTAATTTAAAGTTGTAGCTATATTATGTTTCAATCATTTTTCTCTCGTTTCATGTTCAAGTTTTTAAAAAAGAACGTATATAAGTAAACTTGAGAAAACAAAATGCATTACTTTAAGTACTGCTGTTTATTATCAGTAATAACCATAGTTCGATAGTAATGTTTACCTGTAATGGGTCACGCTTAAAGTCCCAACGGGTTGAGAACGCATATCCGGAGTAAGCCGTGCCAAAGTCGATCGCAGCAACCATCAGGAAGCTCTCAGCCGACATCATTAACCATTCAAAGTTGATTGGAAGCAAGGGCAGCTAACAAAAAATGTTATTCTGTTATATATACATATTGACTTATAAACAAGCATGTATTAACAAACAATATGATTTAATCACAAATTGATTTTTTTTATAACTTCGAGAAACAATTTAAAAAAGTATAGAAATGAAATGCTTGAAAATAAAAAGACAAATAAAACACAAATCCAGTGTAGCAGTACAAAGTGATGAAAATTGTTTCATTACACGTATAGCTATAGAAATGCAGTCGGCAGTTGTTGACTATATGAGTCAGAGCGCGGCCTCGTTTTCGAAACAGGTAAACGTAGAGCTTGACCAAAATATGCAGAAAAATGCGACAGAGGAATGGGAACTCCAGCACATGGGCGACCAAACACATAGTTTTAAAAGCTATCCAATGAATACTACTTAGTATAATATGTGTTTTACTAAACATGTTGATTTTATGTGTGACTTTGTAACTGTTAAATACTATGACGTGTTGCTTCGAATAGTCCAAAAAGGTCACTATATTCGCAAAAGTGTGGTGCTCAAAGAATAAAAAAGTATAAAAAAACCTTAAACGCTATGGGTGCCGTGAGAATGCCGTATGCGCGCTGTGTTCGCGTCTTGAGTAGGCTGCAGCAATTTCGTTAGTCATGAACGCTGTAAGGACGATGTGGGAACGTCGTGTGGACGCTAAATGGACACTGTTGTGAAGTTGTGTGCAAGCTGTAACTGGCAAATTTGATATTTATAGGCATATTTTGCTGGCGACCCCACAGCGCGATGACATATTTTCTGAACGCTGTGCAAACGCTGTGGTATCGCCGTTTGTTGTGACAGGGGTTTTAGAAATGACAAGCAGGAACACGCACACTACACATGCGGGCATTGAATGTGATGACGATAACGACACCGTAAGGTTCAAACCACATGGGCCGGACCTCATTGTTAATATGTCATCAAAAAGCTATAACGAAAGCACAATATTGCCTGTTGTCTAAGGGTTTCACGTTCGTACCACCGAGACGTAATTTTAACGAGGGTAAACTGATTGTTGACCTCCGAACCAGGGAGAGACGTATGCGCTTACGCAAGTATTTTCACGACACGGAGAGGAATGCAGATGATTTGGATGATGATGTCATGATGAGTACGAACAAGTGTTCATGGTCACCGAACATCGGAAGAAACTAATGGCTAGATGCATATGTCACTGCAGTCAAGTAAGACATCATAGCTCGTCTAAGAAAGAAAATCAAACTCAACCTGACTAGAGCAAACCATGCAGCAGCTACTGAATGATGACGACATTGTCAGTCGTCCAGTTGAGAAGGGCTCCTGTATGGTAGACAAAAAGGTATATCAGCAAATTAAATTGCGAAATGGGCAAACGTATTACCTATAAGACACACTGTACAAAATAAGAAATTAAACATTTAAAGAAAATTGCAAGCAACTTACACAAAGTATCTTCTTCTAAGGATGCAAAGGATGTTATGACAACCACCGGCGGAGCTGCTGTGAAACTACAAAGTAAACCAAAACTGCACAAGACAGGAGCCACACTATGCACCATAGTAAACGATAGAAATCACATTACAGAAAAGATGACAAAGATCGTAGAAAATGAGCAACGTTCCCATGTAACGTCATTTATTAAAAACGCGACATAACTCTTGAACAAACAGCTGAGGATACAACATTCACTTGGGGAAAGGACCAATACTGCTCTGCCTGGATATCAAGACACTATTTAAGTGTAACACGACCACGATGCCCGCGCAACAGGTGAGGTCGCCCTTTCACATCGGGTTAATAATCATTGTATATCCACAGATGACGCCCCTGACATAATGGATACCATGATCACATTTAACGGTATCCATTGCATACAGACGGAGGGTACGGCGATCGGCTCCCACTATGAATTATGCGTCATGCGTTGTTTCTCATGTCATTTCGCTACCAATATGCCTATGTCCGGCTCGTCGATGACGTATGGAGCGTATGGACCTATATTGCTGAGGTTCTCCAATAGTAACGTTGAAAACGTGATTTACCAGAGAATCCAACTTAAATTCAACTTAAACTCCGCCATGCAGCAGACTAGAGGGGACGTCCTTACCACGGTCCACAAAGGCTCCCTGATTAAAGACATCTTCAAGAAACATACAGCCTGCTAGACATATTGATCCATACGAAGCACAACAGACAGTTCTTCAAGCAGGGTAGCTCTTGTGGGCCACGTGGAGACAAGAGGTGCGCTGTCTGTCCCCACATGATCGCGGCCGAGACGTTTACCAGCGCAGAAACGCACAACGTTTAGGGTACGCAGCAAGATAACTTGAAGATCGAACGTTGTGTGCGCCGTGTACTGCAATGAAAGCTACACATCCTTGTGTGTTGGGAAAACCAAAGTGTCCATCAGTTGTGGAAGAACAAGTCAAGGACATACCAACCCTACAGCATAACGACCAAAGAGTAGCATAGAAAAGCACGCCAGTACGTAACGTCGATGGGAGCGCGTGCCGAAACGACGTCGAGGTCACCTACGTCATATTGTCATTTTGAAGAAAAAGAGTACCGCTGATGAAGACCGAAAGAATGCAATTATAAAAGCGTTTTAAATAGTTATACATGTATATCTAAACCCGTAATGGTGTATATAACTGTACTTACGTAATCGTTGAGGTATCTCGATTAGAGAGGGCCAAACGACTAGATTAAAAAAAACTTATCCTACGAATTCATTAAAGCTTTCTGTCGATTTTAACTAATTTATTTTTTCACGACATCTCTTATCTTACGCAAGTTTTCATTCATATAATGCACAATAGCGAAATATGAAACATGTGTTTTGCAAAGTAAGGCCACACAAAATCTTCTTTCGTGTAACAACTTGAAAATGTATTAGGTAGATTGATTTAAAAAAATAATGTGTGTGTTTCTTGTTGCCCGCCCTAGTTAGAAAATGAAAGCGACCGGAAAGGTTTAAGGCGTTAATATTTGTTTTTTAATTTCACGCCGAAGTCATGGCTATATAATGCGTGTAAAACAATCAGAACAAGTGAAAATACAACCTGGCCATAGCTACAGCGTTTATTTCAAGTTGTTACCCGAAACGCACTTTTTGTTTCGCATAGGATCGTACTGTATGGTTTTAGGAGAGAAACAAAGCAATGCAACCTTATACATGTATATTTTATCTAGCCCGCTTGCGGTGTGCGTGGGTTTGGATTTGGGGTGTGCGGACTGTTACTTCATAACGGTTTAAATATTTTACTGTTACTTGGTACACATTACAATCGATAGATCCATAAAGCTGACCATTAGTTTGAATATGAATAGATTTAACCACAACCATTGCCATGTGTTCTATTGTCAGCAACTACTTTGTAGTGAAAAATAAACATATAATAGGGAGTATGGCCAGCAATGGATTTATGCATTGTTACCCTTGATGAGTCGGAATGTCGCGTGCAAACATTGTTTTGATGCCTCAAATGTGTGATCAAGATAAAAGGCCACAGATAAAATGTGCCGTCACACTACAGCGTATGATAAAACGTGGGCAATGCGTATGACAATTTCGGAACAAAATATATCTACGCACAACTGTTGAGTGTTTAAACCTGAGCTATCGACGACGGTCTGTCAGTGAAGCGTTTATCTCCGTATGCATAGTGTATGCAAGCGTATGAGTAAAGTATGCGTAGCGTATGCAAACGAATGAGTAACGTATGCATAACATATCCGAGCGTATGAGTAACATATGCATAAGGTTTGTGAACATATGAGAAGCTTATGCGTAGCGCCGCCTTCCAATGTGGACAATTCAAGTTACTTCATTTCCAAACTAAACTTTGAGGTTTTAAGATGCTTGCGAAAATGTCTTCGGCCCATTCTCATTCTTCTTTGTCTTTCATTTCGTTTTATACAATGAAGTGTCAAATTCATGAAATCAAATTTGTGTCGTAGAAAAGCTCTCTGTCTAAAACTGATGAAAATGGAAATAAAAGGACCCTTCGTATATTTTCAGCTAAACTGACCACCGTTTATGCCAAAGTATGAGGAACGTACCTTTAGCTTATAGCTAGCGTATTCAGCGTATGTCTAACGTATTCAGCGTATGTCTAGCGTATTAAGCGTATTCCTTACGTATGGTGAGCGTATGAGTAACGTATATACTATACGCTCGTATACGCTGAAAAATTTAGTATCTGCGTATAACAACGTATAACGACGTATGTCAGCGTATTCGGAATGTACACGGCGTATACCTAGCGTACCCCCTAACGTATATCTGCGTATGGGAGAGTATGATAATGCGCTGGCATACGCTGATGCCATGCGTTTAGTATGACTGCACTTTAAAGGGCGGGTGTGCGATATTTGTATCAACTATTTTATACATATATCAATAAAACGATATTTAAGTATCAAACATACTGAACTTATATTGACATAATAATGAAATTATTAGTAAAATACGTCAAAAAGCATACACGTTATGTACCAATTAAAATGTTGACTGCCACCAAAATTCTACCTGAACCCGGGATCCTGGTTTTTCTGTTGCGAAGCGAAAAAATTATATGTCTTAATACGCACTTTTTAGCAAATGGTTTTGTAAAAGGTAGGCTACAGTTATTTTTGTGTGTACGTACTATACAAAACTCCTTAAACGAATGGTTTAACGAATAATTATGTAAGACTTTAAATTGTACGTACCATCAAGGTTCCAGAGCGACTTGAATGGAGCAAAAAATCTAAAAACTCAGAAAACTTTATTTTTTATTTAATATGTTCAAAAGAATAATTATATGCATAACTCTAGTTGTCATGGCAACAGATACATTGTTTTGTATGTCTTTAAAATATTCTTGTCAAAACCACAAGGCATAGATCTTTGATATTAGGTATGTTAAATCATCTAGTAGTCATCTTCAAAGATTGTTCAAATTATGCCCCTAAAGTCAAAAGGGGTCCTATTATGGGATCATCAGTTTTACATAGAGTTATATAGGAAAACATTAAAACATATTCTGGTTAAAAACCACAACGCCTAGAGCTTTGATATTTGGTATGGTACATCATCTAGTGATCAACTACAAATATTGGTCAAATTATGCCCCAAGGGTCAAAAGGGGCGCAAGAAGGGTGTTCATCAGTTTTGCACATAGTTGTATACGAACATCGTTTCAAAATCTTGTCAAAAACCACAAGGCATAGATCTTTAATATTTGTTATATAACGTAATCTAGTAGTCCTCTATCAGATTTGTTAAACTTATTCCCCAATGGTTAAAAGGGGCCCCGCCAGAGGGTTATTAATTGGAACACATCTAAAAAATATTATTGTCAAAAACAACAAGGCATATAACTTTGACTTCTAGTAACATTTTCAGGATGTGTATAGACTGATCGTGTGAAAACAACCTCCAACACGATGCGAAATTAAAATTACAATTTATGAAAACATCACTATATAACGTCATAACAATGCGGAAAATTATTAGATTTAAAGTCAGTTACATCATGACGGAAAACAATAACACAACGAACGTAGTTTATTTCTATTAACACAGCCGATATCATTTTACATGAATCTTTACACGCCCAATATCGAAAGATATTGATCATATCCTGTCAATTGAATTATACTGGGCAACTAATTTGCGTATGCAGAAATATATAATATTACTGGAATCCACTCTTAATTCATAAATATTTTTTTTTTCAATTTAAATTTCTCAACCGCATAGTTCCAAATAACTCATTTCTTTTCAAATGTAAAATAGCTTCCTCCAGTCTGTGCGACTATTGTCATTCTAATCCGGATTCTTAGCAACATATGTTTTGGGAATGTCAGTACATACAAATATTTTGACCGCTTTTACCAGTCAAATTCTTGAACCACTTAACATAACAAAAAGTGTTAACTTTCAAAACATAGTTTGGTGCAACATACTGGAAGATAGTGACACAAACAGTTGGATTGTTAACTACCTTATACTTCTAGCAAAATATTTTATTTTTAGATCGGAATGTCTAAGCCGAATACCAGTAATCGCAGTTTTTCATACCTATGTCAAGGACAGAATGATGGTAGACGATGTCATAGCTACCATGAATAATAAACTTAATAAGTATACAGCCAAATGGCAAGTATATAAAACACGTTTTAAGAGGAACATTATGCAATTTGTAGCAAAAACATCTACTCCTGGATATACACTACTCCACTTCCACACTTACAACCTCTCTATCGATACCTATACTTCCAACTTTCCTTCATCTATTATTCCCCTTCTAAAAAACTTTGACAATCAGTTTAATTATTTTTGTACTTCAACATGAACCTTGTTGTCATGTTTTATGTACCATTTGAATGAATGTATGTGCACTGATTTCAAAGAAATAAAAACTTAAAACAGATGATTTTTTCTGTTAAACTTCTTATTTTTCTTCATTTTTAAACTTAATTGACAAGGGACGATAATCCCGTACAATTTCTTAGCTACATGTTAGAGTTGTCTAACAGAGATAATCATTAAAACACGCACAATGTGTTAATTTGTTTTCCTGACTTAGCTTCACGGCGGCGTCAGCCAATTCTTGTGTCGTGGTGAACTTTTATTTGTGCAAAACTGACGTATGTAACTATGCGATGTGACCTATTAAGCCGTTTTGCGAACTGAGTCACGAATGTCTAGTGTACGCTACTCTGTCACCAGCTTACAAGTACATGTTGTACCACGTGGTGGCAGTGGCGCCGCATTTACAGACACACTGGGCATAGGGCATGAATGGCCTTGGTTTTGTCGGTTTGTTTATGGATGTCAAATCCGTTGTGTGTATGTACGAATGCTTGCATGCTTTTTGAATGCGGTGTTTACACCACTGTGACACCAGCTGGAAATCGCCGGAGGTGACCAATATATCGTGTAACACATGGCGTCAAAATGATTTAATGGTCCTTTACTTTGACGATATATATGACCTTATCATCGAACTTTGTTTATATTTTAAACAAAAGTAAACAAAATACGTTATGCGTTTTAATTTTGTGTATTTTATGCTTACATGAAGAAATTAACTATTTCAAAGCTGTTTGGCTTCTTCACACGTTTTGTTTTTTCAGACGATTTATTGTCTTTGAGACCGCTTATACGTACATCCTTATTGTGTTGACAATAGTAACAAAGTAACAAACAACAAGTCCTCATTAACGTTTGCCAGTTTCGTTTGACTGTAGGTATTTTATAGGTTAATCCCTTTTTCCTTCATACAGGATTAATGTGTAATATATAATCTAAGCCGTGCCAAGTCAGAAAGGTTAGAGTCACTATGTCATGATTTGAGTTAAAATAAAACAACAGTCACCACTTGTATGGCAAGGGAATATATTTTTAAATAATACTTTGCTTGCAGCCTAAAAGTCATTAAACTGATGAAAGGGAAAGCCCCCAGGAAGCATAGCCTGCATGAGAAATCAGCAGCCTCGGTTTTATTGAAGCTGTTCATCAGTGGTAATGAATGATGCCACACCACTGACGCCCCCTAGCGCATGAGCGGAACTCCATTTTTAAATGTAAACAACATACATGTACACTCCATGATCCCTCAGGACAAGAAAGTCATTAAGTCATACAACGGCATTAATTCGCATCTGATAGATAAAGCCTTTCTAGATGGACTGTCAACGGTTTCGTGAATACGTGAAGTTCAACAAACATTTTAAACAAAAATGCACGTTGTTGATATGCCACATGTTCGGTATTTGTTCTGATTTATAGCTCTGTCATAGAACACAAGGTGTCGTATATTGTGAACATGTAACATGTGTCCGTACTCTGGTTCTAATCTGCCGATGATATTTGTCACCTATGTGTCAACAGTGTTTATAAAACTCGTTAACCTGTTGCGTTAATGAACACACGGACATATATTTAAAAATTTTGAAGCATATCTTTTCGCACTTGTTTTCACAATGTTTCGTGTATTGCTGATTGTTCTCTCCGGCGTTTTTGTTCAACAAACATGGGCTCGTCCCGAACGTGAGTATCGTGTTTCTATGTATATAATTATTGTGTGTTGACATAGACAACCAATTGCGTTGTTGCCAAAAAAGAGAAGATTGTTCAGATGTCGAAATGTTGCTATAATTATTGTTTGACAACAATTAGGTAAAACTTGCAATGTGCACAACTTATAAACTGAACAATTAGATCAGGTAAACGTTAATAAAATTGTATTGTTAGCTTAAAACTGTCAACACGTTCTTGAAGATGTATTGCCTATCAATGTCAAATCCGTTGGTGCTATTACTAACCTGAATATTTAGTATTGATGAAACGTGTGTTTTAATTAAATTCGGAAATCTTTAAGAAACTGTGGCTCGCAGTTCTGTTTGAACTTCTTTCTTTGTATGATTGACGTTGAATAGACAGATATATAGTTAACTAGAATTAGAATTATCTTGACGCCCCGGATTCGAACCTTTTTGAGTTTTGAGTTTATTATAATTTTAATTTTGTAATCCTACCGTTTTAGCACAATACGTTACTGCTAAATTTGTTCGGTTCGTTTTTGTCTTTATGTACTTGACATACAGTAACGCTTTGTCCAATTATTGGGACATCCGGATACAGGATCGGCGTCTTTAAGCATTGTATAAAAATGATTTGTTACATGAAAGTTATAACCTTGATACTGTATTTGTGGTTTTATATGCCTTTCCTTGAGTGCTTGTCTGGTTCCCGATCGTACTTTGCAAGTACAAGTGGCAAGGAGCAAGTAATTTAGACTAATTGAGTGCTTGTTAAGAAGAGATAATACATTATATTTAATCAAAGACATCTTTATAATTTGGTACATATTCATTAAACTAATCATAGTACACGGAGAAGTAGGAAATGGTATTGCATGCTTCAATTTAAGAAAAACAAATTATAATATTTTAACATGTTAAAAAAATTGTTTTTTAATTGAATTAGTTCCATTAAAACCATGAACATGATTACATATAACAGTCTCCCTGCCATAGACTGCCTAAGCCCGGCCCAGGAGCAGCCTTTCTGTTTCTACTTGGTGGACCTGTGGACGTGGGACGAGGGTGCCGGGCGGTGCGTGTCCTACCGTGA
>Ga0224511_10001102_pt1 | contig 15425 bp, 12 predicted proteins | sample SF_May12_sed_USG_2_FD_169988 | JGI IMG/M metagenome (GOLD analysis project Ga0224511, IMG submission 169988) | Sediment microbial communities from San Francisco Bay, California, United States - SF_May12_sed_USGS_8_1 | ecosystem: Environmental > Aquatic > Marine > Sediment | place: USA...
CAAACGTCATAACTATATTGCACATTGAAGAGCCTTACAGGAGAAACTAGTCCGTGTTTGCCAAATATTAAACTCTCAAAGATATCCTGAATTGACTTTTTTCTATTTAATAAATTATAATCTAGAAAATTAATAGAAATACAGAATATAAGTTTAGCGAAATAATCAGCTTCAATTAATATGAATATTACACACAGTGATTTCAATCTAAAGTATGAGTAAACAAATACAATTTGTTGTAGGCAAAAAGTAACGGTTACGGTTCAGGACACAATGGCAACATGACATAAACAAAATCTACCACAACAAGATGCACACAGAAAAAGGTCGCAACAATTATTGAACATGAACAGTTTCCGAACGCTTTTTATGTTGTTACATGTAAATATGCAACTCCTCCAACAATTGTTGAGCCACCGCCTTTGTATGGCCGATGCAGATTATTGATGCTTTGAATGTTTTTATATCAAGGTTTTATATCAAGGTTATAGTAGTCTTTAGTAAAAAACTAATCTTTTTAATTAAAATTACGCGGAGGCCAATTTAACCACTCCCTTAGACGAGTGGCTTTGTTTAACAAGTAATGTGATAATGCTAATCCTTTAATTGGTAACCATATTATGGGTATTTAGAAATGGGACGTACGGCGTAATGTTGATTAGATTTATTTTATGTCTTTATATTATTTAATTTGTCGTTAATAACATAATTTTTGCTTATAGCCCCTGTCACACCAAACGGCGTTGCCACAGCGTTTGTACAGCGTTCTAAAACCATGTCGGCGCGCTGTGGGATCGCCGCTAAATACGCCTAAAATATCAATTTTGCCAGTTATAGCGTGTACACAACGTCCTCACAGCGTCCCTACAGCGTCCACACGACGTTCCCACAGCGTCTTTACAGCGTCCATGACGTTTTTACAGCGCGCAAGCAGTTGCTGCAGCGTGTTCACGGCGCGCTCACGGCGCGCACACAGCGTTCTCACGGCGCGCACACAGCGTCCTCACGGCGATTATAGCGTTTAGGATTTTTTACTTATTTTTTATTATTATGAGTAACCCTATTTTGCAAACATAGTGATCTATTTTTACTTTTCGAAGCAATTCGTCAAAGGATTTAACAGTTGTTTAAATGTTTAAAGTCACGCGGGACTTGCAACATATGTAGTAACACACATATACTAAGTAGTATACATTGAATAGCTTTTATAATGATGTGTTTTAGTTGAGGTTTATTTTCGCTAAACAACTTATGATTGAAATAAAAGACAAACTATGGTCAAGCTCCAAGTTTTGTAAGTTTTAATGAAACTTAAATAATTTGCATTTATTATAATAAATACTTTATATATTTAAATACATTTACGATTTTTTGTTTTATTATCAAAATGCATTGCAAACGCCTACTCCAAATACAGAATTTACACGGCGTCTTTACAGCGTGCACGCGGCGCGCTCACAGCGCGCCCACGGCGCTCTAGAAGACCTCACAACGTTGCCACAGCGTGCTGTCTAACACGCTGTGGAAACGCCAAGCTGTGGCGTTTATTTTGAGCATGCTCAAAATAAACGCCGCCACATGGCGTTTTAGGCGATTGCACAGCGTTTCCACAGCGTTTGCACAGCGTTGCTGGCGTTTGCACAGCGCGCACCTCGGCGTTCTGCAATTTTTTAAAACGCTGTGGGAACGCTGTAAGGACGCCACACTGGTGTGACAGGGGTTTATGGTGGACATACCTGCATAGAGGGAATTTTCACAGGTTCCTTGTCTACATACTGTCCATTAAGACCACTAGCAGCAATATAGCTCAGTGTTTGGTTCAATTTTTCACTATCCACAACCCCATCAACGACGTTTTCTGCCTGACAAAACACCTTCGCAACAAAGGCCGTTAACCTGTATACAAAACAAGTGTATGTAGATCATATTGCTCAATTTAATAACCAAAGTTGACGTTTCATTTTATAGATTTGTTTTTGGGTTTTCATGACGAGCACAAAAGTGAGAATTCAAGTTCATAAACTCAGCCTAAACCTTAATAAGGAATTTTATGAGAATGATCATAAACAAGAAATAAATGTGTTTTACCAGATGCTTGTTTTAAATCTTCCTGGCCACTTTGTATAAGACCCATCGTTAAGTCGGAACATTGTCGTCTCACGTGTTACACCTTTCGATAAAACCAATTGTGACACATTATAACCGGTATTGAAATAATAGACATTCAATCCGCGTTAACAATTAACACCGATGTTATTTCTATTTTTTATATCCGTACACAGTATTAAACTAAACAAATACAACACCCCAAACAGTCAATGCCACTATATCGTTTGTAAAATACAAATAATTAATAGAAGCAATTGAATGTTTACCAAATTGCAGAAATTTTGTTCCTTTCTGTTCATTTTCAGCTGTTTCCTGTCCAGTCTGTTTGATGTAGTACATGCCATACACAATTGGCGCCGTGTAAATCATGGTTTGCTCACCACAACCGTGCGGCTGATGGAACATTGAATCCACACCGGTTATTACGGCAGATACAATGTTGTCCATTATGTTGCCTGCAATGTTACAGAAGTTAAATAAGAAATATACATAACTTGCCATTCTAAATACCAATGGTGTTAGTGTTTTTGTGTTGGTTGTGAAATAACGCCTAGTACTACATCATTGTATAGTTATTTTTTCTGGTCCTCTGTGATCGTGAATTGTATTTTGTACATTTGAAAGGAGTTCCGCTCATGCGCAAGCGAGTGTCAGTGGTACGGCATCATTCATTGCAACTAATGAACAACATCAATAAAACCGAGACTGCTTCTTTCCCCGTGCATGCTATGCTTCCTCAGGATTCCTCAGATTAAATTAACCACGGCAACATACAGGATTTTCTTTCTTGATTATCATTATTTTTATTATCTCGCTGCTTGATAGTACCGGCTAAATAAGACAACATTCATTAAAATTATGCAAAAAAAAACATGAAATATATTTTTGACAGACTGACAAAGTAAATAAACTTAAAATACTAATTGGCTTTGTTTTATTACAAGTCTATATTTTTATTTTACCACATACTTTCTACGTAGATAGTAGCGGACCCCGTTCCGGGCAACGCGCTGTCCGGCAAGGAGAGATCCAAAACGTATTCGCGTTGACTAATATCCCATTCTGGTTCTACACCGGGCAAGAAACATATACTAAATAAATAAGTACGTTTCAGCATACTGCGTCAAATATCAACACGTGTAATGATGTGTAGCGATATTGGAAATACGTCTATACATAGTGCTGATATATAACAAATTGTTATGATATAAAAGTAAGATTCTGCAAAGCATTTTAGCAAGCGGCTTCGCGTTTTATACCATACCTTTGACTGTAACCTCTTTGTCGTTAATGCAGGTGTTCATCTGGTTTTGTGGATCAAGGCAAACATGAATCTGTTTCTTCATCAGTATACCCTCATTCTAAAACCAACGGTATTTGCACATAAAGAACCGTGAATGGCAAATGCTAGTGTAATACGTATACTACATCATTACACTTTAAATCGATAATGATGTAGGTTTTTAAGACATAAAAATTACAAATATACTCGAACTATTATTTTATTTTTAATGCGAGTTTTTTTCTTGATACAATTGAACTTATAAAAACTTTTTTTGATTTAACCGTATTGATACAATGTCAAGATTACCACAACATGGAGTGCTTTTTCTACAATATCCGCTTGAGGTTCGTTTCCTTCTGTTACAAAAGCAGAGACGACGATCGGAAACCTCCCAGCTTGTAGTGGGATTGCAGTAAAGTACACTGTCTCAGCCGTGTTGCGTTCCTAAGTAAATAATGCAACACTAGTATTCAGTGTTTTGGAGTAACATGAAAGTACGACGCAAACCGTTTTCATATTTCATTTTGCAACACAATGGCTATGCAATACCTTCAATAGTAAATCTGACGACCATCCCGTATCCATCAGTCTACCTTTAGCATACAAAGCCAATCGTTTGTTAATGAAGGGTTTAACTTACTAGGGTAATAGTTTGTGGTTCAGACTGCAGACCCGGGGTACTTCCATAGCACAGCCCGGCGATTCCCTTCAGATAGACTCGGCCCTAAAAAATACATGTGTTTACATAATCAACGTATATATCAGTGGCGGTTCCAGGACCTCATATGTGTGTGGGGGGATGGACTTTGTCAACGGGAAGGGGACTGGAAATATAAGTATGTTTTAGTATGTTTCGGTCATATTTCTATTAAAATTTGGTTTAAAGGGAATCGCGAGCGAAGCAAGCGTAAACATTTTGCTTTTGAGGCAGAAACAAATCATGGGTCCGCGGCCGTTAAGGGGGTACATATGTATGGATCCGCTAGTGTACATATGTATGCGAAAAAAACGGTTCATGTGTATAGGCCTGAGAGTGTATCCTTTTGTCATTACATTTACGCCACTCATGTCTTTAAACTGAAAGCTGCAAAATGTGTACGTGGCAATTTGGATTGATTGTCCATCACTGCTGGTGGTGGAAAATGGTAAAATAAAAGATAATTTTGAAAGGGAAGGGAAACGAAATGGATAGTGTTGGGAAATTTGTTTAGTCATTTCATGTTCGACAGTTATAAGAGTAAATGATTCAAGATGGTAAAGCTCAAAACTGTTAAAAAAATTTCGATGAAGCAAATTTTACGTTCAATAATCATTCTAGCAAGCAAGTATTTTTCAAACGTTGGTATTTCCTTTCAATATTTTGATCCAAAAACAAACAAAAAAAACTATAACAGCATGATGATATAATTAATGCTATTCTGGTGTTCATTTTAATTTTATTCCAAGCAAAACATTGGTTACTGTCAGTTCTAATAGTATTCCCTTTTCTTATAGGAATGAGTTCAGGTTAATTCTGAAATTTTGAATTAAAGGGCACTCGCAAAAGAGATGGATGTTTGTTTTAAAACAGAGATCACATTAAGTTGAACAAGTTAGTTTATATTTTAATAGAAATTTGATTGTGAGAGTTCTATTTAGTTTTTGGACACACTATTGATGTTTCGTTTATAAAAATTAAAACTCTAAGATGTCCTCCGTTAATACCCCAACACTATTATAATTTTTAATGTTTCTTTAACATACTGTTCCCTGCTGATTTGTAATTTGCCCTTTAAACACATGTTAAGATCATGCATGCCTTTTGTTTACCCCCTCAATGCTTATATATACTATAATTGTTTCATTTACTCATATTGACATGTTTTTCATGTACTGAGTTATACTGAATAAACTTGGTAACTTGGAATGCATGACATTCAAAACGGCTGTGTGTAAAAGGTATGCTCCCTTTAAATTGAGAGTTCAACGGAACAACGTGAAATCCATTGTTTTGACTAATTTTTGATTAATTAACATTAACTTCATGTTTTAATACTGAAGACTGTCGCTTTTGATGTAACATAAGTATAGTTTACTTATTTCATTTCAATAGTATTGCTATGTTTTTAACGTGAAAAATGGCTTGGGGCTGCTTTGGGCATTTAGCTCAGACTCTCCTCCTTAATGTTTCCCGAAAGGAGAGCGTATAGTCACCGCTTTGTTAAAACTGTTTTACCTTTAGTGTTGATGGGGCATAATTGAAGATGGTCGCCTTTATTGGAACAATCTCATAACGCGATGCCTTATAGGGAAGATCAAGTTGTATGAAAAACTTTTTAAACGTCTTGACTTCTTGAGCCTCAGCTACACATGCTCCCTCGCGAGGCGTTATTCCTAAAATGTAAACGAGATGAAAGATTAATACATTGTCAACAAAACGTGTCAATTCGTTTCATGATTAGATTATAACTATTCTAATTTATACATGTACATAGAAGAGCAGATCAATATAGTGTTTGTAATATTCAAATATCGGTTCTTACCAATGGCCTGCACTAGCCAGTCAGTTATGGACTCTTGCATTCTGACTTGCTTCGTCAGCTGTCCGAATCTAAAGATAAAGAATTATTTATTTTTCCAATCTTTTTATTATATCATGAACAACGTAATTAATTTTAATTCGTGCACTGTTCAAATCCTTAAATACAGCTGTGGGGTACTGAAAAGAAAAAGCATTGGTTTTAAGATACCGGAGCTTGTAATGTGCATATAAACTGGAAATCAAATCAATTGACCAAAAGTCATAATAGGATGTAACTGCCCTGTAAAGCGTTTATTTTAGATTGCATATACATGTTTAAAAGTGTTTACGCCCAGTTTGTTTTCGTTTTCATTTCTTTGAAGTTTAAAAAAATAACGATTTATGAGGAAATATCATAAAACTGTTTTGAAAACAAAAGGCAAAAGCCAACGACCGACTGATATATGTAACTGTCCTGTCAAGCGTTTATTTTAGATTGCATATACATGTTTAGAAGTGTTTACGCCCAGTTTGTGTTCAGAAATAAAACGAACACATTGGAATAACTGTCTGTCCATCGGACGGAAACAACACATATATATATACATAAGTAAAGCGGTGACGGCAATTACATTTTCCTTTAGTTTGGCAAACCTTATTCAAAATTGCGGTTTAATAAACCAATTGTGTGCCTGCGGAACATTAAATGTTAATAAAATATGATTCGATCAAACAGTCGGTGCTCTACGTCCTTGAGTGGCAGACTGGCGAATGTCTGGCTTCTCTTTTGAATGTTGGGTCTTGGTGTTCTACGTGGTTCTGTATTGTTCTGTGTGTTTTTGTTTTCTGTGTACGGGCCATTTTAGCACAGTGCCCTTAAACTTAACATGTCTACATTGTAAACAACATTTCTTCTTTGAACATCTAAATTTATATTACTTATATCACTATGACAATGGCTATGCATTAGTGGGAAATACTATCTTACATTAAGATCTAGTAAAATGTGAACAAGTTTATTTAAGGAACAGTAACGGTTGTACATATAACGTACTTAATGCTCCGACGGGAACCATTTTACTAATTGCCCAGGCTCACTCAAGTAGTAAAGCAGAACAAACTCGATTACAAATCTACCTACATACCTATACCTTCAGTCTGTAATCGTGTGACCTTTAGACAAGGTTTTATTTTGACCCCAGACTTGTAAATGTAACAATTGGTTTGGAGAATCTCTAGATTGAGTTATATACCATGTATTTAAGCTCTGTATCATGTGTTTCTAGACGAGAAGATTTTATGACAATATCATGTTAACCCATTTCATTTCTTTGCAGTTTAAAAAAATGAAGAGAACGATTTATGAGGAAATATCATTAAAATGTTTTGAAAACAAACGGCAAAAGCCAACGACCGACTGACACAGTGACTCTAAATACCCTCGAACACAATAACCGGTTTATAACTATGCGATGACCTTTGTCATGACCAGGCAGTTATAATATTGTTAAGTGATTTTATATTGATTTTGCTTTTTAAAAAGTGCACACAATATTGTAATACATCCGTAACAAGTTTTATTATGTATGACAACATGACAAATATGCTATTTAATATTCCAAATACTTACTGTAATTGGTGTTCCTCAAAGAACGTGGACGTTTCAAAATGAGTTCGTACAGTCAGACTAAATGTTCGTTCTTTCAGAAAGGCGACATCTAAGTTATACTGATCTTGATCGTCGAACACCGACCTTCCGAGACCATTAGAATCTAAGGAACAAGAGTGATAGAAAGAGCCAAACTAACCGATAAAAGCTGATGAATGGTGTCTAATATCTTTTAATATGAACACTTTTCGTCATAAGCCATTTATTTAATGGTGTGTTCATATAAACAAATACTTAATTAACGACACATGTTATATATACTCATTCAAATGCATTTAAAAACATAGTCAATACACAGGGTGGAGTTTCAATCTAATATGGAAACAACAAACGATTTACGTTTACATACCCTCCATATTGTTTATATAATTCCTGATTTCTGTGACACATGAAGAGTAGAAGCCGACAATACAATTCATACTAAATCGTTTCGTTCTCACCAACTTCATAGCAATGTCGTAGCACATATTGACGGCGTTGGGTAAAGGGATCTCATCACTAGACAGTTCCTAGACAGAGTTATGTTAGTATGTCATTATGCACATTCGCATTTTATTTTCATCGAGATATCGATGTGGTTCGATATACTAATATTTACAAGTATTAATGTTCGGGATGAGGCTGTGAATGAACATGCGATCTTATGCTATATTCAACACTAGTTCTGTTTCTTCTGTGTTAGTTGTGCCTATTTCCTCATTTGATACATGGAATATCATTGCCCATGTCGCTTCGATCGTAGGGTTAATTATTTATTTTTAACCTAGGACATTTGCTGGACATATTTGTTATAATAAGGGGAACAATACCGCGATGTATAAATGAACCATAACAGGTAAAGGTGATTAGGGAGGTGCGCAGTTTGTATAACACCTGACTTTCAACCTGGCGATTTTGGAGTGCAAACCTTGTCTCAAGTTGAATGGCATGTCTTCCTCTGTGACGAAGTTTATAATAATTAGTGATGACCAAAATCATATCAACAAAGCATGTTTGCGTATAAGATAAGATACAAACCTTTTTGGTTTCATAGTCGAGCAGTATTTGTTCCGCCTTTTCAATTCCAACTTGGCAGCACAACGGTTGTTCGGATTCACATTCTTTAAGAAAAGAACTATTGATAGTACAAAATAATTTAAGTTGATAAGAACTTTTTAAAGCATGGTGTTGTGTTTTCTTTCTTTAAAGTATGACCACAATAAAAGATCATTAAAATATGCAGCCCCGTTTTAACAACGATCGATATACTGTCTCAACTTGATGATTCTTGACAATAATCGTTACAATAATTACACTAGTATTACGCACTTAGTAATATCGTTGAAAAGGTAAACCCACGTTTTGGACACAGTTATAGTAAATACGTTTAGCTCGATACATTGTATCTTAAACCACGATCCAATTTGGTTATGAATTTGAGCATTAAGTTTAAGTGTCTGGAAGTGGAGGTATTTATTTATTATAATAATAACACGAACACAAATTTTATGCGATTCAATACGATTTTGTATTTTAAAACATTCATAGTTTTGAATAGTGTGTGTTAATTGATGCTAAACATGTATTATACTAAGGGGGTATTTATTTGTCAAGTATGGTTTTAAAGTAGCTTAATATAAACAAACCTTCTTGCCAGGTATAAAGAATGCCTCTTGAATAACCCTAAATACGTTTGCAAATAAAATGTAAAATTGAGCATGAATCAGGGCAAAGAAGACAACTAAATTACATAATTCTTTCACAACAATGAACATTCTCTTATATACAATATTTAGGTTATTATCAAAGTTGTACCTGCTGCGCTTCTTCGACGACGCCGATTTCGCAAGGAGGCTTCACAAGTTTCCTGATGTCGATTTAACTTTGAGCTGTCCACGTTTGCATTACTTAATATAGTCAATCCGGTATTCTGTTAAGAGAACAGTTAATATATTTGATTATGTTGATTTAATTTAAACATAACTGCAGAGCGTAAAATATGTAAATTATTCGTGAACACTACATTCTTTGACGGTAGATATCGTCAGTATTGTTAGCAGTACTTAAAATCCGTGTGTCACTAATGACCGAGTTGGTATTTTCAAAGTCAAGATAAAATGTATCATGATATTTTTTAAATGAATGAACGAAAAGGTGCTTAAGACAAAATTAAATTGTTGCTCTACCTTGAAGAATTCCTCACTTGTCTGCCCATGGCCGGGTCCACAGCCCAGGTCATGTGACTTCAGAGCTCTGAATATCTAAATGTACAGAAATGTATTGTTAACAAAAATATTACTGTAGCTTTCTTTATAAAAATATCAGCAAATGGAAAAACATCATTAAAAACCGTTTATATTGAAGCAAGGTTGCTTGTTTTATTTGTTTGATGGTGGGTTTATTAGTTAAACTATCACCGCTTTTTCAATGCTGATGATGTTAAATTACAATGGTCAGTTCGCTATCGAGCGCTTCCAGGTTCATCACATCGAACCACCTCCGCTAGCGACTGAATACTTCCTTACATAAGCCAAATAGGAGGTCTAGTCAACTCAACCAAACTAAGTGCAATGTCAAGCACCAATTATCACGGAGAAAGGTTGCCGCTTGCTCTTGAGCTTGAACCCTTGACCCTGATTCCACCAGTGCTCTAATCATTACTTTTACCGGGTAAGATATTAAGATAAATCAAACTGATGAAAGGGAGGGTAATGCTGAATTAAAGAACAAGTAAAAAATATTCAATGTACCGTGTCTTCCTTAAGTATGTTCTCGTTGTTCAGCAAAAGCAAGGCCTTGTCAATGATATTAAAACCGACCCACATATCAGGCGGTCCTGTGGCAGTGATGTTCACCGTACCCCCAGGAAGAACCTGTCTTTGACTTGACTGAATTACCAGCTGAAAAGACCATCAAATTGTGTGTTTTAAATCAATGGAGTGAATAACTGTTTAGTTATTTACTAATTCTTGATGATAAAAATAATAAATCACCAAGTTTAAGTAGACATGTCTGGTGTTTTTGAATACTCATCATATTTCATCAAAATATTGTTACTTTATATAAAGCAGAATTAACAAGCATTAAATTGCGAAGTGTTTTGCGAACATACGTCTACGAAGTAAACCCAAGTGCCGATACAATTGCTAACTTCTATCGCTTTTTTATAAACTATGCTTATGCTTATTGACTGTCAATGACCAATTTGCATTGTACTTTAGGGGACATTCCACTCCTCATTTAAATAATACTTCAGAGGTAAATTTCTCGCTTTATACACGCTTTCGGATTAACTTGTTGTAAATGGTTCTCTTCGTAGTAATATCAGTAAATGATTTTACAGTTTTTTAGAGTTGTATGAGTTTGCATCTAATTATTGACATGAACAGATATTCTCATTTTTATATAGCATTTTGCAATAGTCTTAGAGTTGTATGCGTCTGTCTTGAATAATTGACATGAACATACATGCTTGTATTAATGATATTTTCTGTATGGTTTTGATTAAATATGCTCTAAGAAGTAAATCTATATTGTTACAAATCAAACGATAAGAATTCGGAATGATTATCTTTGATTCCTGCTAGTATGAGGATTATGCATTGAAGTGATTTATCATCATAAATATTATCAACAACGTACCTGCTCACTAGTACATGTTAGTTCCACGGCAAAGAGTGCAGCATCAGCAACTATAGTATCACTTTGCGTATCTATATAGAACGCAAGAAGGCGACCCCCAGGGGAAACTTGTCTGAGGAGTTCTGCAGAAATGGTCTTTTTGATCATATTTGTCATAGGGTTGTACATTTCATGAACAATTTTCCCGCGGGAGACAATCTGAAAAAGCAGTGTGTTTAAAGTATATTATATGAAGAACAAATACATATTTGTATAATCTTGTCTATGTCAGTAAGTAAACATGTTATGAATTAGAGCAAAATAAGTGTTCTGCAATATACAAAGTCAAATTTGCGGGCCACACATTTTCAACAAATTCATTTTTAAGTACTATTTTTACATGCATGGATAAGTATATTTGACAGTTTCTTTTATTTACGGGAGTATGTTTCACTGCTTAAATATGGTTGAAATGTAAGATATAAACAATTCTGACCTAAAAGATACAGGCTTTAAGCATTTAAAAATTTACATTTCTTACCATTGTCATAATACCAGTATATCTGCCTGTGTTCGGGGGGATGTCAGTGAACGCTTGGTAAAAGGATTCCTGTGTGAAACAAAGACACAATTATTGTATATTACATTTATAATGTAATACAATTCACCAGCAAGATAATCGATACAGTTCAATTTCACGTGTAACAATATTCTATTATATTAAAATACCAACAAAACGTATACCTGGTTTTGTTCGATTTTGTCAATAACTATTTGGTTATGTCCTTTGTACGGTTTAACCACCAATACGTGTATGGACGCAGGAAATCCTTCCACGAACACCTAAATATTAACGCCTTTAATTTGTACATTAAACAACAAATAACGCAACAATGGTTACAGCTGCTTTTTTCTAATGTCCTTGTAGCACGTGTTAAATTAATCTATTTAAACTATTCAAAAATGTAGTGTAAATGTTCAAACACTAGGATTGCAATAAAATAAAAATGCTACCACACACAATGCATGTAAATAAACTATATGTTTAATGTGTTCTGCTCATGCGTATGGTGTCAAACGTTTGGCATTTTTATTACCATTGATAAAAAGCTTCGATAATGTCGAGGCTGCTATTTTTGCTATTTCTTTTTTCAAGTTAAGATAAATGTCGAAGATGATGCGTACAAAAGGTTTAACATACATACATTAACTGAAATAAATATGCATGCATAATAAGACATTTAATAATTAAGCTAAAAGCATTTTAATACACAAATCGCACAAATCAAGGTCGCCAACTCGAATTAATTAATAACAGCTCTTTCGAATTTGGTTAACATACACGTTAAGTAATCGTATAAAAGCAGTACATCGATGGAAATAAACAATGCAATATCAACGAAAGAAAGTTTGATTACCATTACAAACAAATTCAATTTTAGCCATATTTCTACTGTTTGCGTTTAACCAACTTATAAAGCAAAAGAAACGCAATTACAAATCATTACAACTTCGCGAATTGGATGTGTCGCCTGACTTTATTTTTACGTCGACATAAATAATGGTATTTTTTGTTTTTGTTTAACAGTTATTAGCAATGCATTTGCACTAATTTCACATATAAAATAACCTTATAGTGGAAAGCTAGACTATTATATATATTATGGGGAATAGCTTTAGAAATACCTAATGCATGTTCTGGACAAGAAATGCTCTATAAAATCAGTCAAAGGGGAATACGTAAAAAACGGAACAAGGTAGATCCGGTTCTTTTACACAGCCCTCTGAGTCATTGCAAAAAAATACATGCATACCAAGTTTGAAGTCATTTGAACATATGGTGACAAAGTTACGCTCCGGACAAGAAATGCTCTATAAAAATCAAAAGGAAATAATTAAAAAACGGAAAAAGGTAGAGTTAGTGTTCTTGTGCACTGCACTTCGAATCTGTGCCAGAAACATGCATATCAAGTTTTTTAAAGTCTATTTTAGACCTCTTGTGACAAAGTTACGACCCGGACAAGGAAATCCGGACGATGCCGCAGACGCCGCCGCCGTCGACGAAAGTAATTCCCATTCCCTATATGTCGCCTAGTCAGGCGACACAGAAACCATATAGAGCAAAGAAATATACGAGTTTGATAATGTTGGCAATGAATAAAGTAAACTTAACTAGCCTCAAACTTCATATCGTTTGGCATTTTATCCGTTGTCATCACAAGCGTCTTGTGACCTTTTGAATTGGTCTGAATCGGCTTTCCCTGGTCTACGGTTAACAACTCGTTGTTGTTCTTTACGGTGAAAATTTGATTTGCAGCTGTTTTTCCATTTGCAAGTCTGATATCCACCTGAAATTTTAACATGTTAGTTAGGTTTCTACATTAGAACGATATAGATTTAGTTAATATTTAATAGTTTATTTAAATAGTATAATATTGATGTTTTATATATGTACACCACAAGTTTGTAACACGTCAATCCATTTGCAGATGTTTACAAAACCAAATTCAAGCCTGGTGTGGGCATTGTTTGAGCTAGAATTTAGCGTGGAAAATACTTAAACTTTGCAGCACATCAACTTAACAAGATATCCAACGGTTTTTGGCATAGAATATAAGAATACCCCGTCAAATCGGTCTTACATGAAGGAAATAGCTCATGCCAGGTCTGTAAGTCAGTTTGGAACGAGACGTGTCGATAACAAAGGGGCTGTCTGTAAACACAGTAGAATCAGACGAGCCTTCTTCTTTCTTCCCCGAAGCCTCCTCAACCACTTCCGCCTCAAGCAACAATATCGCACCCACGGGAAATGGATTTTTATATTGGGCAAGAAGTTGAGTGATGTTAATTTTAAACGTTGCTTCCCCACCGAGTAGCTACAAAATGAAATGCAAAATGCGTGTTTTTGTTTGTTTACAGTGTGTATATGTGTTTACAGTTATAACTAAATAATAAGGTTTAGTGCATAAAATGTATGCCAAAGTTGTGTATTCATGTCCTGTTAAGTCGGCACTTACCCAGTCCTTCGTCATAGATTGTGTCTTCGTTTCATCAACTCTTCCATTACTCTCTATGTTAAACCTCAGTTTAGCGCTACCGGCCACGCTTTCGCCATACACGTACCTAAATGTAGATAGACAGTTAGAACTGAAACGGTGCTGGCAAAATCGCTCAAACCACTAAAATTTAAACAAACGGGGAGTCAATTGCCTGTGTAGCTTTTAATTTGTTCCACGAAATTTAATAGTACATTATTTTTATTTTCTTCACGTTAATGAACAAACTGCAGTAACAAAGCTCACATTTATCTTTTTTTAATTCATAATATTAGTATGCTCATCCATTGTAATGTACACAACTCGTGTTATTAAAACACAGATAAAATAATGATAACAAATAAACATCCTTACATTGCATGAATCTTTACTTCCAACTCCGTATCATTAGGCAAAATGTATTCTTTCTCACTTGTTATCTTCACGTCAAACGTTGGAAGCACTGCGAACAAAATTTTACACTGTTTTAGCACCGATATCATTAATTTTAACTTTAGGCCAAAAATAAAATATTAAATGTTTCGCCTCCGCGACCAATTACAGGCTAAATAAGTTTGGGCGGGTAGTTATTTTTCATTTTTATTCAAATTACGCATTCCACTTACTCAAATTCAGCGTCGACTAATTTTAGAAAAGCATTATTGTTCTTTGTATTTACAAATCGTTCAGTTTTGTCCAAGAAATCGGAAAAAAATAAGTTTTAAAACTGCAAAAATAATTTTGAATCGCGGCATTTTAGGTCAGTCTTTCGTGGAGGGTGAGCTTATAATATTTTATGTCATGCCTTATAACTGAACCGAACCAAAACAATCATTTACAATTAATATATATAAAATAATTATAAAAAACAACAATAGTTTTTCATGTAGAAAAATATATGGCATACCGAACTCTTTCACTTCAAATGGAACAACAGTGGAAGTGTTGTACTGAAAATAAGGAACAATATGTGTTTTATCTTGATAGTATTATCTGTACTACATGTAGTTAGTTCTACTTTGAAATGAAACTTATTACACTGATATAGCCTGCGCACATTAACCCCGACTTGATCTTTATGCAAGAATATATTATCTATTGAATATGGACGTTGAATAATTTATCGATAATGCAATCGCTGCCAGTCGACATGGATCGCGCATGTTTGTTCACAATATACATTAGATGTTCATATGCCAGTACAAAATTAATATTTGGCAAAACCGT
>Ga0224511_10001103_pt1 | contig 15425 bp, 15 predicted proteins | sample SF_May12_sed_USG_2_FD_169988 | JGI IMG/M metagenome (GOLD analysis project Ga0224511, IMG submission 169988) | Sediment microbial communities from San Francisco Bay, California, United States - SF_May12_sed_USGS_8_1 | ecosystem: Environmental > Aquatic > Marine > Sediment | place: USA...
CATTTCTTGGAGAATTCCTTTAAGAAATTATCATTAAAAAAAAAAGAAAAAAAAGAAAAATCCGAAAAACACAAAAATATATGTTTTCTAAATGTCTGTTGCGTCATGATGTTGTAAGAGTTTTTGTGTCGTCCCTTCTGTTAGTTTTTGTACGAGCCATTTTGTCATGGTGCCCTTAAACATGACATATCTACATTGTTTACAACATTCTTTGTTTGAACATCTCTTCAATTTATATTGTTCTCATATATTGTCAGCTGCATTCAAGTTTACACAAATTGAAAATGAACACCGATAAGTGAACTATACTACCCTGTTATTGTTGAACATTGCTTTCATGTAATGCAAAATAATTATGTATTGCAAAATTGTATATACTTGTGTGATGCATAGCTCATTACTAATAAGTAACTGATAATATTATTGAATGTTGTTCATAAACTGTCAAATACCCTCTACCTAAGAGGGAAATAAAGATTTGAATTGAATGAATTGAATTGAACATATACTCAACTAGTTAAAGTTATGTTAATGATTATTTTTGTATATGGTTAACAGTGTGAACATTTGTTGAGGGGATCTGCAATATAAACACTATTGAATAAAAAGGGTTTCATTAACTTGAACGACCTATATAATCTGTTTGAATGTGCACGTTTTAAAAAGAACAACTCCTTTCTATACGGTGTTAAAATATAGTTATATCCGATTTAAATACAATTGTTTAAGAAGTGTTTGTATGCTCCTATTCGTTAACACTTTTATATTTTTGTTTGTAGACAGGAACTAATGCATCGAGATCAAAAACGTTCATTGAACTGTATTGCAAGAAACAGGATTTGTACTGTACTACAATGCGGGACAGTTTGACTGAAGTTGCCATCAGAGTAAGTGTTACATACTGTCAACAGAATACGTGAGACACATGTCGCTGTGTGAAGTTCACATGATGTGTATTTTTGTCTATTTACATTACACAAGTCACACTTATGTTGACCTTTCATCTTATCTCTTTGAATTAGGCAATTGAATCAACCGACTTCAAAATAAACTGGTATGGATGGGGAAGCAAGCAAATGAAAACAATTGGAAAGTTGCTGTCGAACGTGTTTGTCAAACACTGGAAGGCAGAGTTCAAGGATGGCGAAGATGATACGAAGATATTAGAGTTTGCTTTAACATGGTCTCCGTTTATGATTTACATTTCAAACCAAGGTACGCGCTTTGTTGCAATAATTGGAAAAAAATATGTTAAGAGCTTTTTACTTAGTTTTCGTTGAAGATACGTCTTGGCCTGATATTTTAAAAAAATATATATCTAAAAACCAGTTTGTTGTCTAACTCTTATTTTAATTCGAAGATAATTTACTCTTGCTTGACCTGATGAAAAATCTGATTGATCAAGAATTGATGGTTACTTGATCAGATTATTGTCATTACTATTATTATTATTATTATTATTATTATTATTATTATTATTATTATCATTATTATTTTTACTATTATTATTATTATTATTATTAGTTGTTGTTGTTTTTGTTGTTGTGCTGCATGTAGATAATCAAACATGTATTATAAATGAGAAGGGTCCGGCGAAATTGGACAGTATTTTGAAAAGAAATGCGTGAAGCGAGTTCAACAAGTACGCATAGCGGTGGAAAACAGAGTTGTGATGGTACAGTCTGGCAAGATATTGGTTGACGATCTTCGATTTATCGATGAGCATCTAGACAGATATTTGGATTTAATTCCATACTTACAAAACAAAAGAGTTGATGAAAAGAGACACATGCAAGAAACGGTGGTGATGAGGTTAAAAGAAGTGGAGGCGTTTCGTCTACAACAAAGTCGAATTAAGACTTTGGTGAAACTCTGTACTTCTGCTCAAGGTAATCATTATGATTTGTTAATGAATTCTGGTCTTTATTAATGTTCCTATTTTAATTGTGTGTCATTTCAACGGTATAAACTATAGTCTTAACAATACCAAACCTCTGTGATAAACGTGTTTTGCTCTCGTTCGCAATATAGACAGTTATGCAATCCAAATTACAAAAAGTGCGACATAAATCAAGCAATATTCAAATAAAATGTATTTGCTGCTCCTTTAGTCGATGAACACCATTATACTTGATTCAAGTTTAATGTACATTTCAAGGTACATGTAGTTAAATGTACTTTCATTTATTTCAGTGGACCATACCTCACTTGACATTGCACTGCGCAAGTTTGATAACATTGGTAAAAATGAGGTTCGGACTTTGTGTTCTGCAACACCATATGTGAATGACATTTCAAATTATGTACCAAAAGTAATAGCATTTACAGATCAAGGTGTTGCTAAAACATTAATTGATACACTACCAATGTTAGAGGCAATTGAAAAAAGTTGTGTGTACATGACAATGTGGAAAGAGGCTTGTAGACGTAAAAAATTAACTCAGTCAGATTCAACCGAAGACATCATTATGCTCATTTTGAATGATGCAAGTACAAGGTTAGTTAGTCACATTTCAAAGAAAATGCATTGTTTACAACATTCTTTCTTTGAACATCTATTTAATGTATGGTATAGGCTGGTATGGTAGAATTGTACAGAACTGGTGTGTTGGTGTGTTTTCTGATTTGCTGTTTACTAAGTCTAGCCTTTTCACTACGCAAACGACTGACTGTTTCCTAATTTTCGTCAAATGAGTCGGACATCTGACTTTGCGCAATGTGTTGTATCAGCCTATGCGGATGAAGTTTGTCCTTTCTTGTAGGGAAAGAAATATACGTTATGTTACCTTTTAACTTTTTTAACCTTTTAAAGACATATTTAATCGTTAACTGTTGTTTTATTTAACTTTTGGATTTCATTGTTGTATATTTCAGTTTGGATGTTTTGAAAACAAAACTTAAAAATGGTGCCTTGACTTTCGAAGAAATGGAGGCCATCCTTGGTAATCAGTTTCAATGCAATTATAGTCGTATTCAAGAAGAGATGCGGTGGTTGCAAATTGCAGATCAAGTCATAGAAGAGAGAATTGAGCAATTACGACAACAACGTGGACTTGAAAGCTGTGTTCGCGGGGCAAATATTTTGATACAGTTCAAGGAGCGCTTGAAGTTGCAAGGAGATTTCGGGACTGTTGAGAGAATTGCTAAGGTTCGTTTTTACTATTTACATAAATTGTAAAAAGGAAATGGTAGCAATACAGTATTCACTTATAAGCTGAAAATATGCTGTGATATGTAATGATATTGAAAGGATAACCGATATTTCAAACAATTGTTTTACCAATGCCAATAGCATAGTAAATACAACTTACAAGTAAACAGGTTTTTAATGATATGTTTTAGTTTTGCAATTTTTCTTAATTTATAAGACACAATCTTGTATGGAATGTAAACATGCGCGCGTCTAATTTATGTGTAATTTTCGCATTCTACTAATAGGCGTATTGAAACAACTCGAATACTAAAATTGCGCCCTTGTGTATGTTTTGCGCATTTATTGCATATTGATAACGTTATTGGCCCTGATTGATAATACATCAAGTTTTTGTACATTTGTCTAACATACATCCGAGTGTAAAACAATCGAGTTTCGTATGCCTTTCTATCATTAGGTGTTACCTGTTGGTCTACGAACTTAAGAAATTATTATCAATGTTTTATCGAATGATGAACACCTTTTAAAACTTAGTTCGCGCGTTAGTCCTTATATATGACCACTTGCAAAACTATGCGTAGCATTTACTAGAATTATTTATTTTATCAGTGTAATGTCTTTTTACTAACTTATTTATATCTCTCAGAGCGAAGTTTGTCAGTTTGCAATGTTGATCAAGCCATATACTTTTTCGTCAGATCAAAGTATGATTTGTAAAAGAAAAACCATCATGGCTCACGCAAAATTACCGTCATTATTACTTGATTAATGGACAGTGGTTGATCATCGCAATGTCGATTGACCAATAAAAACAGCGTTTCTCGTCTGGTAAATCCTCAAACATAACGTTGTTGAATGTGAACGGTGGCTAAATTGTTTTTTATGATTCTTAAAAACTTTGAATTTAGAGACGTTAAACATTTTAAATAATTAAGTCAAAACGTCAATATAAAATGATCCACACTTAATAATAATAAGAAGCCGTCACTATTTTAGTTCGGTGTTTGTGTGTTTGTCCGTTCATGCGTCGTGCATCCGGAGTTGTCTTTGTTGGGGCCGTAACATCGTTATAGGTGTAATTCACTATGTTATTTCCTATCTTTAGAAAGAGGTCAATATAATAACAGCTAAGCAATATTTTATGTTTACATTGTTTATAATACATTGTAGTACATTTGGATTTTGTTTGCGCAACAATACACGTGCATGTGATATCTGCGTCATATTTAATGCATGAGTGCCAATATATTTGGGCCTTTTTAAATTTTTCCATAAACGAAAAATTTAGTCTTCCGTTTCATTTAAAACAATTGTAAATTAGGCGTTGCTTGTGGAACGCACGCTGATTTGAGGTTTTATGGGTTAGTGAATTTCCGTACGTGGTCATGAAAATCAACGCTACTGGAAATAATTTCGCAATAAGATTATTATGGCAAATTATGTGTGAGTAACTGTTTAACTTTCAGAACTATTCCATTTAAAGAATGTTTTGTAAGACAGTGTGCCTATAAATGGATTCAACACCACAAGAAGTATTTTGTTTTACAGAACTCATACGAAAGAGTCTTGATGTCCGACTTCAATGGCAGTGTTATGGAAACATGTGCCTTTCTGACTGACATAAATGAAGACAAAATCAAGTGTCTTAACGCCTTCCTCGATTGTCAGGCTGTTGTTGAATGGTTGCGCGATTCTACAAAAACATGTATGAGTATTTGTAGATGTATTATAACTTCAACACTTTATTTGCTTTAAAACAGGAGGACATATGATTTAAATGACAATCCTCTTTTACATTTTGTATCAACTCAGTTCCAACCGTTGTATACATGAAGGCACACTTTTCAAAATTAAATTGTTGATTGTAGCTGGACAGAAGGAGTTAAAGGTGTTTGTTGACCTAGCCATGATGTCAGCAGGAGACGAGCCAATGAATATCGCTAAAGTTCAGTGCCTGCATTCAGCGGCTATAGGCTACTCCCCACTGATATTTGATTTAAACTTAGTCTGCAGCTATGAGAGTTTGCTTGAAATGTTTCAATCTGTTTTCACCCAACTACAATCTAATCCAAAACTTCCAGACCATTTGGTAAGTGGACATGTGCTTTAATCTTGAAACAGTTGATATTGTAAATCCGTAAAATTAATGATTTAGTTTGGTTGCTTTGTTTATACTTTTTGTGATTTTCATAAAACCAATCTTTGTATATTTATAGTTGATTTCTGTTTATTTTACAGACAAACTTAAAGATATTTTGCCTGTATGTTTTGACCAGAACTGTTTACATCTTACTTATGCGGTGAATCCTACTCCCGTCAACATGAATAACTGCTAAATATAGTTTTCTATGCATGTTAAAAAATTACAAAAACATATTTGTGGTACAAGTTTGGCCCGCATATCTGACTTTGTTTAAAGTTCGACCCATCACGTTGAAGCAGTTAAATAGCTTGACTTCAATCGATATGTTCAATTGACTCAGTGGCCGTGAGGTAACACTCCGGTCTGAGGTGCGATAGGTCCCGGCTTCAATTCTCGGCTCACGCAAGGAGTCGATCACTATTTTACACAAGTATAATCGCTATATACACTTTTTCACATAGCAAATTTTATTAGGATATGTATGAACGGGGTTAAAACCAATAAAACGTGGCAGTTTCAGAGGTTTATCCTATGCGTTGGTTGTTTAATAGATTGGCACCAATGAGCAACTTCCATGGCTAAAGGAAATACAGAAAGTCCACGGTTCTGTTGAAGTGACATCACTTGTGCAGGCTGAAACTATTAACAAGGATGGCATTTACCGAGTTGGAAAACTTGCTTCCGAGCTAGAATCAACTAATCAAGTAACGTGATTTCATTGTTAAATTAGTAAAGATGTTTAGGAAGCTTGGCCTAATGTTAAGCTCACTGAGTCGATGTGCACAAGACATGATGCAGCTATTTTGGCTCAATGTCAAGGTCACACTTAAACATCTTATGTGTGAGCCTGTATGTCGTGTCTACTCCATGTCTCACACATTTTAAAGGATTACCACAAATATTGGCTATAAGATTTAACTTACTGAAACAATCTGCAGAAAGCCAGCACTTTTGGCTAAAAGTCATGTTTAATTAGAATATATTTAGGTTCTTTGGAAATACAAAATTGCATATTATGTATACGATCCTGAAGTTAGATCATGCTTTAAAGTCTCAATTTCTAAACCTGTACTTTGACAACGTGTCCAACTGTGTCAGATAATAGTCAGTTTTATTGCTACAATATTCTTAAAATACGACCAAGTATCGCGGTGATATAGCTGTCCTTCAAATTGTCTTGTTCTTATTTGGCTTAATGACAATACAATGGAATTACCGTAAGTTTAACATTTTATTATGATTTATGCAAAACATGATTTATAATATTCTTTAAGAGTTTAAATGATGTAATCACATTGACGGTGAAAGACAAAGATGGGCAACTCCGTGTTTACACTTTTGCTCAGTTAGAAGATTTACAAAGTCGGCTTATGCTTGTATCCAGGAAGTCAGAACGTTCCTCTCAAGACGTTCAAAGAAATGCGGAAGTTGATGTTGACAGATTTTCAATGGTTTGTATTAAAATCATATTGCGTATTATACACATATGTGCTATATACAGATTGGAGTTATTTTGAATCAAATTACAAAACGTTCATATATGTTAAGATTATAAATCATCGGGCAAAGCGCGTTAATAACATGGCATATGTGTTCACATAGAACAGGTCACCAGAGATTCATTAGCATTTTATAAGGACATATATTGTTGGTATCATGCTAACTAAGCTCGAGGCACTTAATAGTGAATACAATATTATTCAGGCAGCTAAGATTTTATTTTGCTAACATCATCGCCATGGATTGCGACGTGTTTACATTTGTTTGTCGGACGTTGTTTAGTTGATCATATTTGGTTTTGTATTATTGTGTGTGCGGGATAAAAACTATAATTTTATGAACTATTAATAAATACCACATGATTGGTCACACCTCCAAACTTTTCGAGACAATAAATATAGTTATTACATACGCAAATGGGTTTCCCTACATAATTCTAGTGACTACAACTGATCATTTTTATATCGGGTGTGTGAAGATGCACGTGATGTGATATAGGTTGTGAAAACAAAAGTGAACTACTTTCGTTTGGTAGTGTTTATAATCATGAGGTAACGCACCTAAAGTTAAATAATTTCCGCATTTTTATGACGTCATAATGTTTTCATGAATTTTAATTTTGAATCGAGTTCGACGCTGTGTTAAGACAATCAATCTATACACATCAAAACAGTTATTGAAAAAAGAAGGTAATGGAATAGTATGCCTTTTTTATAACACGCAACGTAATGAGTTAGAGAAAAACACTGTATATCGTGGTAACGTAACCGCACTTCTTGTAACTGTTCACTTTATTATTTCATGTATACTATTTCGTTATTTAGTTGATATAAAGTGGTGAAAATACATAAAACATAAACACTATAATGCCGTTTGTTTTTAACCAATATTTGTTTAGTAAAAAGCAAAACCTCAGTGGACATTCTAAAATGGCCAATTAAATAGTTCATTATTAAACTCATACTAAATTTAGTGCAAGCATCAGCATATTGGCATTAGTTGTTTTAAACATAGGTTCCTATGAACATTGATGCGACATTAAAGACGTTATTAATGATAGGCCTAGGTGGCGAGGTGTTTTGTGTACCGTTTGAGCTATAAGCAATACAAACACGTGGTAAAGGTGCAATGATTAAAATAACATCAATACTTTAATGCAGTACTTGTTTGATACACACGCCTAGATATACAATATGCACTATGATTCATGTAACAGTATATATTAATACAGTTGAAACTTTGGTACCTAAAACGTAGACGGTGGACAATCGTATTTTTAATAATATATTTTTATTAATACTTTTGAAAAGGGAAGTTTTTGTGTGTTTTTTCTAATAAGATTGATAACTAGGGCTTTAAGACATTATTAAATTTTCTGACGTTATTGGCATCTTTAGTATTCCATTCTGTTTAGATTTTCGACAGTGTGATAAGACTTAGTAAGGTATACTTGAAATTACGAAGCGCTGGTTGTGTTCTTTTTAACGACTGGACAGCCACACTTAGGTGTAATCCAGACATGAAAACCCCAGTCTGCGTCACTCTGGAGTTTGGAAGTAAAGACGACATTCCTCAACTGAAGGTATTATGTTTTTACAGTAAGACATTGGGAATAGTGGTTTCTAGCATTGAGCCAACAAGTTTTAAATGAAGTACAAGCGATATATAAACTTGTGTTTGAATCTGCATTGAACGTAAACATTGCATACGAAACGTGTTGTGTTATAATTAATTATAATGTATTGTACTGTTTATAATTGTTAACAGGGCATGAAATCTGCAAAACACTCTTTAGTTGAGTTTGTATCAAAAATAGCCAGCTTTATGGAAGATTGTTTAAGCGATTGGTTTGCCTACATCAAAGAACAACGGAAAACGTACTTACAACTAAACTTCTTCACCATTGACCAGCTTGTAATTCTGCAAAAAGAACTGGTAAAATTAGAAAATGATGAAGATATTTCATGCCGTGTGTATCCGCTGCTGTCAGCAGTGAAAACAGGTTGCACGCAAGGTACATTATTACCATTACTATAAACACAATGATGTTACTGCAATGTATTTGTTTACTTTAAATATAGGCAACATTTTTCATTTGTCTTCCTTAAGGTGATCTGTATGAGGCTATGAAACACGCAAATGATGAAGTGTCACAGATAAGAAACAAAAAAATATCACAGACAGCTTGTGATACCGTTTCTGCCCATGGACCTACTGCGACAGAGAAAATTAATAGGTTTGTCAAGCAACTGGTTGAAGCAGGTTTTACTCAGCAAAACGCTGAAAAAGCCGTTGTCCATTTTGGTCAAGATGACATAGATCCATGTGATCTATCGAACGGTAATATGTGATTTGTGTTAAATGTATCCTTTATGCTGTTATATTTTAAAAATTGTCATACATATTCAACTATTAAGTTTTGTGCTATATTATATTTATTATATGCTTTCCCTTTCATCAGTTTAATGTGTATATATCTCATTTGTATCTCTCTAAACTAGTACTAAAGACAATATGTTGAATGAAAATTCACTTATTATAGAATATGAACTCTATTTTTACTTAGTTGAAAAAGTATATATATGATTTAAGCAATTGCCTGGTGTAACGAAAATGCGGAAATCCAGTACAATGAAACAGAAGAAGATGCGATTAATGTGTCGATAAATTCTACTGATTTGCAAAAGTCTCATCCGAACAAATCAGAAACATCGATTGCCACAATCATTAAAACAAACCTGGAAAAATTGGGAAAATCGGGGTATGTTGTTTTGGTACATGCAGTTAATGGGAAATATGACTTATATTAAATTCTTTCGACATAATTTCATCTGATTTGAAATAACATATGATACTTGGCAAAAAACAAAAACACCAACCCATTTTATATAATGCTCACCTGGGCACAGTTTTCGGTGTGATGAATTGTGTTTGGTATTTGTCCACCGTCCGTCATCATCCGTCGTGCGTCCGTCAACATTTTCATGTATACACCTTTTTCTTAACATCAATTAAATTCCAATAGTTTCATTCAACCTTGTTGTAATTGTTTCAGCTCAAATTATTCGTGAACAACCCACCCACACCCTCTTTTATTTTATTTTTTATAACATTTTCATATTTCTTTCAACAGTCTTACTTAATGCCTTTTATTCGTATTTTCATCTAGGGCAAATCCTTCTTTATGCATGTTTAGTTTGCAGTAATTGTCTTATTTGATGTGTAAACAGTGGTATTATGTGTATTAAATGCATTTTTTTCTCCAAGAAATGTTGAGAAAGTGTGACGTTTGCTATAGCTTAAAACTTGTTTAAACTCCCAATGAAAGTCATTGACCGTACCAAGGCGGTAACTCAACATTTCTTGGAGAATTCGTTTAAGACATTATCAATAAAATAAAAAGAAAAAAGAAAAATCCGAAAAACACAAAAATATAGTTTGTCTAAATGTCTGTTGCGTCATGGTATTGTAAGAGATTTTGTGTCGTTCCTTGTGTTAGTTTTTGTACGGGCCATTTTGTCATGGTGCCCTTAAACATGAAATATCTACATTGTTTACAACATTCTTTTTTTGAACATCTCTTCAATTTATATTAAGACATGGCTATGACCAATTATCATGACATATTATCGACGCATTAGTTAGCCATATTTAATATGTAATGTATGAAATATCTTCCTACCTAATTTACAGAGTGGCGGGTATTGACGCATTATTGCAAGATCTTAAAGAACTTTGGAAAACATTTATCCAAGCTATATCAGGCAACATCCACGACTATCTCAGTTTAGATCATCTAGGAATAATTCTTAGACATCTTTCCAAGAAAGGCAAGTATAATTGTTTCCTTAGTGTTTCTATAATATTAAGGTTTGTTTTGGTATGTGTTGAATCGTTTAGTGAGTACGAGTAGTCTGACTGTAGTTCTATGTATTGTGTTATACTTTCCATTTTGGTTTAAATTAAATTCCAGAAACACGACGGATGGAAAGAACGATGCAGAAACAATATAAGGATTTTGAACCAAACTTAATAGTTTGCCCTTCGAGTATGTACATTTTCACTTAAGTTCTTGAGACTGTTATGACAGTTGTTACGATATCTGTTAATGCAGAGTGATCTTAATTTGTGTGTGTTAATTTGCACATATATAAAACCAATGTCATTTTGTTGCAGACGAGATCCTGAACGTTGCACTTTCCATATACATGCACAATGATGACCAACCCTTGCCTACTTCAGACGAAGTCTTAATGTGTACTGCATCAACAAAAATTGATGAGGTTGACAAGTATTCTTAAAATCTGTCATGTCTTACAAAAACGCACTTATAAGTTAAAGGCTCAAAACATCAAATAAACGTGCGCTTATGTTGCTTGTTTCCTTTTTATATGTATACAAGTATTGTATTAAGATTTGACTTTCAGAAGCATTAAATAAAGACTGCTAGAGTAGGCTAACATTATAATGATTTTTTTTGCACAATTAACTGTTTGAAGTACACTCGATTCAAAATAGACGCGTTTGAACATGTTAATACAAATTGAATATGATTCCTTGAGAACACTAGTTAATATTCAGCGTTTTGCAACAGTAACGTCTTAAAAACGAAATTTGTTTTCCTTATGGATGTTCATAACACTCTGTTTAACCACGATAAAAAGTTAATCTGAGAAACAGCAAAGTCATCTGGAATTTATACTGTATCAGAAAAAATATGACATATATTTATCCTCCATATTGAATTTTAATTTAAGGTTGACATTTTCTTGAGAAGAGCGTTTTTTGACGGCTTTGGAAGGATTCACTGTCTGCTAAATGCTGACATTTTAACTTATGATGTAGGTGAACAAGCCTTGTATCGTCTGGAAGAGTATCTGCATCAAACACACCACCGAGAAGGTATAATAAACAATTATTGATATGAACATATAGACGTTACCCAGGTACGCTAAAGCGTTTATTTTAACGTTAACGTTACTACTGTGAACGATAAAAACTATCGTTATTAGGTACAATTTTAACTCTGGTCAGAATCAGCGTTAAGTTGACGTTCACTATTTGTTAACATCAACACTAGATTCCATGCCTGTGGGAGCATTGATTTCATGAGAGACTATTAGTGTTTCAATTTGAATTAAAAATCACAACGCTTACATTTCATGTTCTATTTCTCCATTTGTTATAAAATATATTTGTTAATTTCACTAGCTGCAACTGGGCAACACGTTATTGTTACCAATGTTGCATAAAATCTCATCTTCTTTGTAATTTAGCAGATAAAACACGCAAAATGTGGCACAAAGGGCTAGGTTCACTTTATAATAATTTCTGCCCTGCCAATTTTGTCAAATATATTTTACAGAGTGCATCAAAATTTTACAATGGTTACAAAATATAACTTTTTTACTGTAAAAAATTGATTTCTATAACTTTAACAAGCATTATGTATCAAAAGATACTTTAAGCTTTGCATTGATGTCAAAGTAGTCAAATGTTGGCCTTTTTACTACGATTTTGCTCAAAATTAAATAAGAAGAATCACAAGAGACACAAAGACCTTTTCAGGAAATGGACAAAAAAGATAATAACAAAATATGGCTATGTCTCTATTGGTTCTTAATGGTTAACTTAAACGTATATTGAAGTTCGTTTTACAAATACTTCGAATAAAGGCCGACGATAGTCAATTTTGACACCAGTGCATAGCAAAATGTCAAGTATTTTTTATACAGGATATTTTTTAGAGTTTAAAAAATCCATTTTTAAAGTATTGTGTAGCCATTGTAAAATATTGATGCTCTTTGTAAAATGAATTGACAGGGCTGAAATTATTAGTTAGTGACACCTAGCCTTTTATGTTTCATAAATCTAAATCCCTCGATAAATGTTTAAACAATTTTAACATACTTGAACAGGAACCACAATGTACACATAAAAAGCAATATAAAAGAGAAAAATGCATATTCTTGCCTCGAAAGCCAATATAAATAATATTTATTATGTAACTGAGGAGTTTTCGTTGTTGCCAGCTGGCTAACTCAAGGTCGTACTGTTTTGAAATAGGCAAACCGGATTCACGAAAAACGTGTCTTAGATCAGTTTTTTAAGATACGGTTGAACAAGTAACATTAAAATAAAATTATTTTTTTGGACACTTAAGTGTCTTTCCATTTATTTATGCCTAAACTAAGCTCTGGATACTTTAATTTGCTCTTTTTGCTCGGCGTGTAGGGTTGTCTTATAGACGTTTGAGTAAATTGGTTTTATTAGTTTTATTTGTGGAAGGAAACTAGATGAACTGAGTATGCACTTTTATGAAAAACAATTGCTTTGGCACAATCCAATAACAGTAGGTGTTTTTCTTCTTAGTTTTTACGCCTACTCAGTAGAGAAATACACATGAACTGAAATTTGTTTTCGCTGTTCAGGGAGTTAGTTCCTTTTTGACATTTAGTCAGCAACTTGGTTTATTTTTACAGATTTTCTTTAAATATTTGAAAGACAATGTTAATTGGTTCCTTATACAATACTTTAAGTATTTTAAGTTAACTAACGCTAACGTCGTTACACGTAAGCGTAAACGTAAGTGATTTAACGGTTGTTTTGAACAACCGTGTCATAGATATAACAATTAGGCATATGGGCATATATTAAACTTTATTTTTAATTTGTTATTGCATCTATTTTTAATCAGGAGCGGAGTCATCTTTCTTTCTAAAATCCATTTACCATATCCAATTGCTATCTCAACATACATTTGTTCGAGGAATTATTTGTGTCCAGTCCGCTTGCACTGAGCTCAATATACAAATGAAACCGTGACATTCTTTTGTTCTGTTGTTGTGCGTACGTGTAAACGTCCATTCTCCCAACCTGGGCTTCTTCGGGTCGTAACACCATTATAGGTTGTCATATCTTTATTATATTTGAACAAATTTTGTCCTTGATTATATATGCCAGATGCAAAATTCATTTTGACACCTCAAACAGTGTGGTCAAACTTAGAGATCAAAGGTCATATTTGCTTAAATGCTTATACAGACTATAGTACATTGTAACTTAACAATAAGTAAATTAATTGTACAATATCTTGTCACATATACTAGTAGTTACCTTGATAAGAAGGAGTGAAGCGCAGAAGAAATACGTAAATACATGTACCATAAAATGTGTGTCACCGGATCAAATCATCGTGATGGGTTTAATTTGATCAAACTTGTGTATATCTGGACATATACATCAGCATGAATTAATGTATTGAAAACTTATTTAGCACAACTTTTAATATTGATGCAATGTCGCGTTCAAGGGTCACATTTATGCATTAATTATTTGACAGGCGTAGTCAGACTTAAAGGACACTGGTCTAAATTGATCAAGTTTATGTCTGTCCAGACTTTGCTGCTGAATAGTTCTGAATGTCGTTTACGTCTTGTTCTACTGCGTGTTTCCTGCTGTTCTGAGTGTTTGGTTTTGTATAGGTCATTTTGAAAGGTGCCCTTTCTGCTTCTGTTTGCAACATTGTTTCTTTGAACATCTCTTCAATTAATATGCAATATAAACATACAATAACAGTTTATGTTCGATGATCGGTGCGTCTTGTTTTTGCGTTAAATATTCATCACTTTAATTAAAATTACCAGTTAACTTATCACAGACTGTCATAAGTCTAGATAAGACGCGTAAGGGGTAGTTTACGCTCAGAAAACTGGCATTTACGCACTGGCTGCGATTATTGATCGAACATTTAGGAACTAATTATAGTTAGGCATTTGATACAGGGATGAGATATGTTCACATTAAAATGGATAGTTCCACTATTGTTTAAGCTCCTCCCCATGCGGCATAGTTGCTTTGATCTTGTGATAAGGTTTATCACAAACAGGAAGTTTGCTTTCTTTTGTATTTTCTAGGTCAGATTGGCACCTGACAATATAATCCTAATCTATTGGATTAAAATTGACCATGTACAGTTATAAATGATCATGATTGACAGTTGTGGAACTGTCCATTCCAGTGCATACATTTTATTAGCTGAAATAATTCGCGTTCAGATAAATTCCTGAACGCTGAAACTCCACTTAATCAAAATAATGGTGAAACATTTTAACCTAAAATAAGTCGGAATTTATCCGAGATTTGATAATTAAACAATCTAAATACATGATATATAAGCATTAAATTATTGATTTTGGCCATGTTACCTGTATTTAATGTTAAATTCTCCACAGCCAAAAGTTTGTTATTAAACCAACCATTTTTGTATAAAACATTTTCAAATTTAATTGTCTCAATGAGGTCACACACAACTAACATTTATCATTCTTATGGTTGTTGTTGCCGTCATAATCATCATCAATCATCATCCATCACCATCATCATCCTCATCATCATCATTTTTAGTCACGTCATACTAAATGTTTGTGTGTGCAACTATAAATCAATAACCGGCAGTGGTCAAAATTATTAGTTGATTTTAACCGATACTGTGCCGATAGCATTTTTACTATTCGCTAATAAATTGCAAATGGCGATTTTTAAACAGAGTTAACACTGGATATATAGGAGGAAAACACAAATTCAATTTTCAACATTACAAACTGTAAAGTTTTGGTTTTTTTTGCA
>Ga0224511_10001104_pt1 | contig 15423 bp, 9 predicted proteins | sample SF_May12_sed_USG_2_FD_169988 | JGI IMG/M metagenome (GOLD analysis project Ga0224511, IMG submission 169988) | Sediment microbial communities from San Francisco Bay, California, United States - SF_May12_sed_USGS_8_1 | ecosystem: Environmental > Aquatic > Marine > Sediment | place: USA...
CCCCGAGAAATGCTGAATCCGAAAAAAAGTATTTTAACGGACAAACCAAGGGTCCACTCTGGCAGACCGCTGTTATTCATTACCTAATTGATCACTACCAGGAAGTGGGTTCACTAGATGTCAAAATTATACAATCTAGGTAAAGTACTTGATACTGCCAGTCAAAGTCTATACTTTCATGAATGTTTCATTAAGAGGACCTGGGCACATCAATATTTATGTTTGGTGGCAATCAAATACTTACACGCTTCTTCCTAATAATTTTTGTAATGATTTGCATTTTGGATGGCAATAACTATTACAGGGCAATCAGTGTGAAACTGGAAGCAATCTGGCTCTATTCATCAAATTACTGGGTGACAAGCAATATGCACTCATCACGGTTTTATTGTCGCAAAGCAGGATAGCTCACTGGCTAGCGAGCGAGCGAGCGCCAGGCTCAAATCAAAAGACCCTGGGTTCAAGGCATAATCTTTCTAAATAACTACTGTGAGAATGAGGTACTCTCATAACTAGCTCCTAGCTAGAAATTATGTGAGGGGCTCATTCTCACAACCGCTGGTCAGCATGGCTAGAATGGTTAGATTGAGCCCCTCACTTAAGTTCTAGCTTTTACTGCGCCAATAACCCGGACGGCCAAGTGCCCAAGTATAAAAAATTGGGTTGTACTCATACGCCTAAAGCAACACTGTGTTTGGTCGCACAGTACCACCAATATTCTTTGGACTATATTATGACAGGTCTATATATATTGGACTAATGCCGAAGCGTGTTTTATCCTGGTTATAGAGACAATGATGAATATAATGGCTGGCAGAGAAAATCACCTACATGTATTTCTTCCTAGAAGACAGATCTTTGGTGTGTGTTATTCAAGGATAGACCCTAGGCTAGAAGCTTGGTGAGTGATCGTAAGATTGCAAGATCCTGTGAAGCAGAGTGTGAGAACAGCTCAAGTAGAGCTCCCAATGTGAGAATGCGCGCCTCACATACAGTAACTCCTAACTCCTACCACCCCAAAACAGGCCTTACGTTTTGTAGTTTGAGTAGAATGATCGGCAAAGCCATAACAAAACAAATAACAATTTAATGAATTGTGAAAGCGAGAGACAACCACTTGGTAGTTTGTGCAGGACTGCGTTGGACGGATGACTTATCAATGTTGACCTATCATTCATGCATTATGAATAAGGTGAGGGTGGGTGCAGGGGGTGCCGGTGGTGTGAAAGCGTCACCCACACATTGTCCCACCCACCATCCATCAGCTAATGGCTGCTACATGGTCACGAAATATAGCGTGCCTAAACCATAATCTTATCAAGAGTTTGAGGTGGTCTTGAGGGTCTCTGTAGATAATGATGGTAATGCTGACAGACGTTATAAAAAATACATTGTGACAGCTCACCTTGTCTTAATTTTATGGGAGAGGTACATTTGTTTAACCAAGACAAACCACCAACTAAGAGACAAAAGAAGCACACTTGACTTATTATTGAACTATCCTGTAGCTATAGCCTATATGTAAGGGATAGCGGGTCAATCAATGACTAGAAAGTTTGGCTCAAAATCGAAAGAACCTAGCCTCAATTCCAAATCATGCCGAGCACTCACTGAGAATGAGCTCCTCGCATAATTTCTAACTCCTGTCGCTCCAAGAAGCCTCAGGCGTAGGAGGTCCATCAAACAGATATGGAAAAGATTGGCTAAGCGCCCGAATACATAAAGTGGTTTGATGCCATAAAGCACAGGTATGCATCATAAAAAGATATTACTTCTGATCAAGAGTGGTCATAGGTTGTTATACGCACAGGTATGCAAGTAATTTTGTAATATATTTATTATTTTATAATAGCACCGATAATCCGAGGACTGCTAGCTTTTTTTCTCACAAAAGAACTGCTACACAGTAACCAAAAACTTGATCGCAAATCTAAAAGTCGTGATTCAAAGCCTTTTAAAAATTATACAACAAAAAACGCTTACATGAATACATGTATACTCTGGATAAAAATGACTTCAAAAGAGCCGTGAGAGCGCCTCTAACCAATATGGGTTAAAAAGATGATACTACATGTATATAACTTAAAGTGGCACTTGATAATAGCACATGTTTTTTGTCAAAATATAGGTAATTCTTTTGATAAATGTGATGATTGTCAGTCAATAAGCTGTAAGAAGCACCGATGGAGGTTAGAGCCAACTGAGTCTTGATCCGCACAATTCCTTGACAATTTGCAGATCTTTTCGCACAGACATGCCCTTTTTCACTATTTCCACTGTTTTCTATCAGTACTCATTGGATAATGCATTGTTTCTGGCCCGGGCCATTATTGAGTGTTGTTCGAAGGTCTTGTTCTGTGGCTTCATCATTGTCAATACTGCAAAAGGGCAAAGCTCAGTAAGTCACAGCTTCTTTCCTTGGCCAAGGAGATCACTGCATCTTACAAAGGCGTGAAGATCACCAACTTCACCACCTCCTGGAGAAATGGTCTGGCCTTTTGTGGCATCATACATCATTATCATTCATAGGGATAGCCGAATAGCGCTTGGAACGATTTTGGGTTCAAGTCCTAGTCGTACTGAGCACCCACTGTGAATACAAACTTCTCACATATATCCTAGCTCCTACCATTCCAATAAGCCTCAGGATTAGAAGATCCGCGATATAGGGCGACCAAACTTGTGTCCTGGTGGGACAAAAATAAATAAATGCTGAATCAGAACAATATATTAGTCTGAGTTTCCTATAGGCATATAAATTAAATGTTTATGGAGTTCCCGTGATTTTCCGGCTGTCATGACTCACTTGGCATTTTGCTGCTCGGCGGCCGCCACTAAGGCGTCTCTCTTATTAACGACACAGACAAGCTCCTCCAGCAGCGCCTCTTCCCTTTGCTTCTGGTGAGGCGTCTTCTCCCACTCTGAATTATACAACACACTGGGATAACAATAGATGGTGGGCTGGCAATGAATAAAGATATAGGGCTAGTGGGATAGCTCAATGGGAGAGCGCTGGGCTCTCAACTGTGAGAATCCCTGTCATGGCGGGCTCCCATGTGAGTATGAGCTCTTCGCATGAATCTTATATTCTATCGCCCCAAAAAGTCGCACGCTTAGGACTAAGAGGTCCAATAAATAGGATGGCTAAGTGCCTGTGTGGTGTTCAAAAAACATTTGATGGTAGGCATGCAGTGAATAGGGAGTCTTCTATCCCCTAAAATATCTATTTGAGCTGATTTTTGCAAAAGAGTAAGCCAAAGGCACACTCTCTTGGTTTTATTCATTTTTCTTTACAATTCCAAAGTGTATTTCTCTCTATGCACCAAAGAGAACCACTCTTTTGGTAGGTTTGAATAGCAACGTTAAATAACTCTGGCCCACAAACAGACTAATCTGTCTACAGGAGACAAGAGTGGTAGCTAAGTCGCCTAAATACCCATTTTGAGAAAAACTGAGTAAAATGACCTATTGGGCCATCTGTGACCAGTACTGGGATTTGTGCAGACACAAAATGATGATCGCTTACGGTGATGTCAGCTGTGGCATTTCAATTTAAAGAATGTTTGGATTTAACTTTATGATTTAAAACCAATCACATGCTGTAATTCAAAATTCATTGGAATAAGGTATCATAAAAATAGATTCTGTGATGAAAACTGTCCATGATTGGTCTCTCTTCGTTTGAGCAGATCCTCACCTTCTAAGACCATCATTTGCCGCAGTTCTCGATTAAGCAGCTCATACCTCTTAGTCAAATCCTCCTCTTTCTCCCTGTAAATACAATACAAGGGCCCATATTTAGGCCATAATCTGACCCATGGAATAGAACATTAGTCGGACTGACTACCATTGGATGTGAAGGTAGATAACTCTCAGTTGATTATTATCCCATGCAAATATACAGAGATAGCTCAGTGGCAAAGCAGTGGGCTTGGAGTTGCATGAACCCTGATTAAAAGCTTGTTACAAAGCCATCTGACTATGAATGTGAGCTCCTTACGTATGTCCTAGCTCAAAAACAGGGAAAATGGGAAATAGAAAATGGGGGCCGCCATGTCGTCACAAGCCCGAGATAGGACACAAGGAATATGAAGCAACACAGTTTCTACTGCCCTCAGGTCCCTCCCCCAACGATTGACATGGTCAAAGGGCTAAAAAGAAGTAGAGAGACAAGACTTACAGGATATTAAGCTCTTCTTGGCGACTGATGAGGGAATTCTTCCTGTTAACTAAAGCAAACCATTTGCGAGTCAAGAGATCCTCATCAGCCGTATCTCCTGTAATTAGAATGCCACCTATAAGTTTAAGGACTAAACCTATCCTCTGTGATTCTGATCCCCATTCACCAGCCTCACATTCTGAGACCAGAACCTCAACAAAAACGACGGAGTGTGTAGTTTTATACCGGCATTCTTTTTCTTATTGTTGTATACGGGCATTTGCACATGTGTTCTATTGAGCTATGCCTGAAACTTATTACAGGTTGGTCATAGCTAGGAATTATATGAAGGAAAAACGGAAGCCCGATGTGACCAGATGTCCAAATAGCAGACAGTTTGTGGTAATTCGTCCATCGGCGGACTAGGTAGGCGGGGAATTTGGTGAAACCAAACCCGAGCAACTAATGAATAATTCCTTCTGAAGACAAGAATTGTCTTACCAGGCAATTTTTATTATGTATTACCATATAGAACTGAATATTTTGCCAAACCTTATGAATATAAGTTAGGTACCAGTGTATCATGGAGCGGCCTGGCTTAGTGGCTAGAATACACTATGGTGATAGGAAGGAACTCACACCACAAAACTCCACAACCCCCCCCCCCTGCACAGGAAATAATACGGTAGAGTATAAACAGAAGCACAATTGATCAGTGTACCTCTATACATGGCCCTCCTGAGTGCACCTTCCAGTCTGTGCGCCTTCTCATCAATGGCTTTCATCTCACTCTCCAATGCGGCTATCTCCATGTAAACGTACTCGTGAGCATCGTAGAACTGCAAAAAGTAAGGTTTCAAGATATCCGAGCCTAGTGATGGGCTGCAAAGTGAAAAAGTAACATTTTAATTCATGATGAATTTATTTGAAACCATGATTTGAGTTTGGGTATATCAACTGATGAATCAGAACTACCTGCATACTTTGATTTGATCTGAAAATGTTATTTTACATGGGCCATAGGCATTTTTTTTACGTAGAGGGCCATGGGCCAGCTTCTATCTAGTCACACAAAAGCAGGTGCCAGAAAAAGAGTACTGCACAGTCCAGGTCAAAATCCAGGGACCAAGGAAATATTATTTTATTTTACTCGGATGGGGTCATTAAGTCAATGACTTTTATCAGGGTGGTTGATGGAGGATTATCATAGAAAATGTCATCCTATTGGGGGTCTCTAGTTAACGGCATGATTTAAATTCGACAGCCATGATGTCAGGTATAAAGCCGCCTCGCATCCCGGCATTTAATATAATACAATAATTGACGCCATTTTAATTTTGAAATTAAGCAAACTGGCAAGCTTCCTGTCAACACGCGTAGGATGGCAATTGGTTTATTAGGATGGCAGAGTGAGTTAATTGGATTATCTGATCGGAGTGCTATGCACGCACAATATGGTCATGTGAGAACCATGTGAAGTCGCATATATACCCCATATGTAGCGAAGTGTACATTACACAAAGTTATCACGTACGCCATATGAAGCATCATGTACATCACACAAAGTTACGCATAAACTATATCAAGACCTGCGTACACTACGCTCCACTACACCAGTAACACCATATATTATACTAGCAACAATCTGCACTACATTACAGTAGTAAAACTACGGACTACACTATGCTAGTTACACCGCGCACTACGCTAGACTAGGAACACTATGCACTGCACTGTACTATAGCCGGCGTGGGTTTTTTGCTGCTGGTGGTCAAACCAATTAGTTTCTGCAGCTCAAAAATTGTTTAAAACTGTTTTCCAATGTTTTCATATTGTGCTTCTTTTATTATCTGATAGTGTACACCACTACCATATGCCAAACTCAGTGGTATTAACCCGGAGATAGGCGCTTGCCATGGAAACTTTCAATCGACAGACTAGTCGTAGAGCCCCTAATAGCAAGGCCTCTAATGGACAGTCACGGAAATCTATGCCTTAATGACTGTTTCGTACTCGATTCTTTCACGAATTCAACAAGTCATGAATTTCTTTTTCCGTAATCTTAAAGTCCCGGAGGAGCTCTAAGTCCGCCATTTGGCTGCTAGACCGAAAGAGTTTACATGGCAAGTGCTAATCTTCAGGTTAATACCACTGAGCTTGGCATGTGGTAGTGGTCTAAATACCATCTAATACTGAAAGAACCACAATGCGTAAACATTCGCAAACAGACTAAAACAACTTTGAGCTGTGAGAACCTATTGGTTTGACCACCAGCAACAAAAAACCCATGGCCGTTTTCAACTTTCCCGACTATAGACTAACACCACACTACACGTGTTTCGGGTACACCTGATAGAATCTTACCTCATAATGACTAGATATCTGTGACTCGGTCTACAACAAAAAGCATCACTGAAAATAGCCTGCCAAGGGATAACGGAATGACTCAAAGATGCGAGTGCTTGGCTCAAGAGCCAGAAATCCTGGGTTCAAATGATGTTATACTGAGCGGCCACTGCAAGAATGAGCTCCTCACATAGATCCTAACTCCTATCGCTCCGACAAGCTCCAGGCTTAGGAAGTCCATTAAATACAGCGGCCAAGTGTCCGAGTAACAAAAAACCAGAATGGGTATTGAGGTTCAAGGTCGACTAAGGATGAGTATCCCACAATTCACATTACTATGCCAATTATATTTCACCAAAAGAAGACACTATTTGACACTTGATTACTCTTCATGAGAAGGGAGATGTGGATCCTTGATACGGTAAATGATATTAATAGGCAGTGTATGGCCCACTTACTGCGGATCTGGCGGTAGATGGCTGGTTAGTTTGCCGAGTAGCTCTAGCTACAATAAGGAAAAACAGTTATGAAGCTGCCTTTAGCCAAATTAATGGTAAGGCTTACCATTATGCCGAGTCACAAATCAAATGTTCTTGTACTCCTATGATGACATAATAGGAGGATATAATCTCTCGCTTATTTGGATAAGGCATAATGTAGATCTAATTTTGTAAAGCGCAATCTGTTTTTGAATGAGAATTTGTAGTCAAGCAACACTTTTAAAGGGGGTTATGACATGGGCATAAGTGACTTCACTTGTTCGTAGATTCTGAAGCCTACCATGAACAAATTGACCCAATACCCAGTTCAAATGAAAGCTTAAATATAGCCCTATCCAGTGCGCATACTTAGAGCCCTCAACGACGTACTTTTCAGACCGTCGACGCACCAGAATTGGCCTCGAGATAGGAAATTAACACAGAGCTGTTGGTGTTTGCATTGGTTTCTCAGCTTACGCGTCGATGTTGGACAAATGCGTTTACATGTGTATACTAGACTTGTAGTTACACAAGTCTAAATAGAGAAACCGTGCAACAAAAATATAGAAATAGGGTTTCAGAACACAGTTTTTCAACTCTGTCAATGAGCGTTAGTGCCATTATTGCACAATTATAGAGGCCCGAATGCAACGGCCTTTAGGGCTAGGGAAAACTGGCAAAGCACTTTTTATAACTTGAGTTTTCTCCAATCTTACGTTCAAGTTTAAGTTCTACTCGATGTTATAAGGGGGTGAAGATCACTAGGTTACTAAGTTTTAGTAATTAGATCCCATTTTATTCCTATTTGGGCCGTTTGGGTCGTAGTTATTCGAGTGACCGATGTTCGGTTTGTGGAAAAAAACCACTCGCTATCGCTGCAATGAATGCGGAGTCTCCTCCCTTTAAGAATGGGGAACACAACTCCGAAAGTGCATCGACAATCAACCGTGTCATAACCCCTTTAAGCTCTCTAACTGGGTGAGCGAAAGCATTTTTTGTGATTTCGGATAATTGTCCACATGCAGTCTTTTTGTCATATGACCTGTCCATCAGAACTAAAAATCACACACCTGAGAAAGTGCACAGACAGATTACGGATAGAAATAATCACTGTAACACCTTAATATATTAAACCCACCACAGCCCTGGGACAAAGAGACAGTAAGAAACATGAAGAAAATTAGCGAGACAGGGAGAAAGTGTACCTTCTGTTCACATTACGCAAGCCCCACATAGAAAAGCATATCCAGGTTAAAAGTGTGTTTCAGTCAACTGTCCTGTTGATTCGTAAGTAGCTTGTTTTAAACGGTGTTCTCCAGGCAATTTAGGCCACTTTTCTAACTGTGCTGGCAACTATTTTTTTCACTAAAACCCGTTCAAATTACTAGAACATCTGCCTGTTTAGCACATCGGAGATGTCGTGCAGCGTGACAGTCGATGAGTCTCTGTTGGACTTTCGGCTGATTAGCTTTGAATTTTACTGATTTGGCTGATCGCAGCCACCCAGAGATCATGCTCAGGGGAGTGGGTAAACCCTGACAAGGTTAGATTGACCCAATTAGATCACTGTTTCTGGCAAAAGTGGGTATAGCTGCCTGAAACCAGCTGGATAACGTCGTTTATTCTTACCATCATTGGGAAGGGAATCATCGGAACAAGTAACATTGCTAGAGGGCGCACTGTTCTGCTCACAAGCCTGTCCACGCGAAGAGTCCGGTGGCAAAAGCCGGCCAGGACAGGCTAGAGCCTCTGTGCTGGTGTTAGGAGAAGAATCAGACACAAGTGCTGGATTAGCTGACAGTGAAAAGAGAAAGGAAATCGTGAGCAGTGAAAAGCAAATTACACCAAAGGACAGACGGCACACCATGAGCTGTGATATTAGGAGTCTTCTGTCAAATATCCACTGAATTGTCTTTTGAAAACAAATATTTTGAAGATTTTTAGTTTTCTGCATTTAAATATTCGCGTTATAGTTGGGAAGTTAAAACGGCCACGAGTTTTTGCTGCTGGTGGTCAAACCAATTAATTTCTGCAGCTCAAAATTGTCTTATTCTGCTTTCCAACTTTTCGCATCGTGGTTCTTTTAGTATCCTGTAGTGGACATCACTACCATGTGCCAAACTCAGTGGTACTAGGCTGGAGATAGGCACTTGCCGTGGAAACTTTGCTATCAACAGACTGCTTGTAGAGGCCCTAATAGCCAGGTCTCTAACTGACAGTCACGAAAATGTATGCCTAATGACTGTTGTCTACTCATGGATTCAACAAGCCATGAGTTTCTTTGTCCTTTATACTTTGTCTGGGGGGACTTTATGTCTGCCATTCGGCTGCTAGACTGAAAAGTTCACACGGGAAGTGCCTATCTTCAGGTGAGTTCCATTGAATTTGGCATTTGGTAGTGGTCTACACGGTAAGATACTAAAAGAACGACAATGCTGAAACATTGGCAAACAGATTAAATCCACTTTGAATTGTGAGAACCCATTGGTTTGACAACCAGCAGAAAAAGTATATCCATTCCCAGCTACAGCGATTGACAAAAAGGTACAAAATTAAACATAGAGCACAGAGATTTCAGGGGTATTTGGACATACACACCGGACTTGCAAAAGTAGACAACCCCAGTAGACAGACCACACAGTTTCGACAAGCGAAATAGTTAGTCTGTTACAAGTTCATTTAGCTCATGTCAAATGGAAATCCACCGTGGGAATTTTGGTTCAGTTCAAATTAAACTAGATGATTTCCTTCTGATTGAAAAGTCACCATTAGAGGGGTGAAGAATGCCCAAATGTGTCTTCACTTGTTTGCAGATTCTGAAGCCTACCATGAACAAATGGCCCCAATACCAAGCTCAGCTGGACGCTTAGATATGGCCCTATCCAATGCGCATTTGAGTTGTAGTTATTCAAGTCACCGATATTCGTTTTTTTGTGTGAAAAATACCACTCGCCATCGCTGTAATGAATGCAGATTTGCCTCCATATCAGAATGGGAACACAACTCCGAATGTGCATCTACCATCAACCGTGGCTTAACCCCTTTAACCAGGCCCCAAGCTACAGAAAGAGAAACTGGTGTACCATTTTAGCAAGTGAGATAAAGAATCTGAGAGCTGATTAGTGTGCACAGCAATAGTTTGTTTACCTGGCCTGGCTTTACTGCGAGCCTGCTCAATGAGAGCTCGGGCTCTGTCACGGAGCTGTTGAGCTCGAGACGAACCAGTGTCCTCCGGGGAAGGGGATTTATCCTTCATCGCTTGCGACATTATTTCGAGTTGTTGACGACCGCGATCTTCCAGGGAAATACGCTACAGGAAAACAGATGGTAATAGGCATTTTCTGCCTGAAATTTTGAAAATCCGAGTATAAAATCCGGATATGTATAATATGCTAAAACTCTTTAATCTTCGGTAATTATTTAAATGTTTTTATTGTTCTACAACATAGCTGTTGACCAGCTTATTTAACAGAGAGGGCCTGAGGCTTGTGGGAGTGATAGGTGTTTGGGATTATGTGTGAAGCTCATACTCAGTGGGCGCTCAGCATTATTAGATCATAAACTCAGAATCTTTTGAACTTGAACGATCCCACTATCCCTTCTACAAAGGAGAAGCCAAAAGTCATGACAAGCAGTCGATAGCCTAGCCCTATATTGCTCCTCAGTGGGGATTTAACCGGTTCAGTTTTTGATGCGATTTACGAATTGCCTCAATGTTAGCACAGACATTGGGCAGATGTCATTGTACTTACCGCATCGCTTTGTGCCTGTATACCTACAAGGGGAAAGCAAGCAACAATAGATAACGAACTGAAGTACGCTAAACCAAACACTCATTGGCCAATGGGACATTGTCTCTCAGTAAGCTGGGAATCTCGACTATGGGTTTGCTGGAAAAAACAGCCATTTTGATTGATGATAGAGTGAAATGGAAAACAAGAGATCAATTTTGCCCTAGTTAGAGTCCAGATGAACTTTTATAGGGGATGTTCACAGTGGGGGTGATGTTTTTGAACTCATAACCTTTTTTATTGCTCAGTGACAGTACCTCTTTGCCGGACAAGACAAGCTCACCCGTGGCGCGAAGTTGTTCCGCCTCTTCGCGGTACGGATCCTCCTCATCAGAGTCCGAATCGAAAGGATTTTTCAGTTCTTTCTCTGTCATCAGTACCGGCTTCCAGCCAACAGTTGGTTCAGGAGAGGAAGGATGAACTTCGGCTGGAGCTTTATTATTGGAGTTATCTGACAGCTGATCTGTAGACAGCTCCTCTGACTATAACAGAGATGGAAGGCTAAATGTCTGAAACCAGCCCTATTCTCAAAACGTCGATGGGTATTTTCCCAACCACACACTAGAAACTTAGAGGAACAGGAACTGCAACATAAAGGCACAGAGCAATATTATTGAGCGATATATGTGTGTACACTAGCATGGTTTAGTCGTTAGGCGATGTGCCTGCAGAGGAGGACCAGTGAAATTGAACCATAACGAGGGTAATAACGGTAAACACACAAATTTAGCTAGGGTAATTTCATACATTACCTGTTTTGGGTCATCACACAAGCCTTCCAGAACGTCTTCCAATTCACGTTCAGCAAATGTATTAGCAGTGAGACTTTCAGGTTGACATTCTCTCATCAGAGTAAAGCCTCTCTCACTGACCTGTGTAATCAGTTAGTTCAAATCAATTGGAGCAACAAGGGTGAAATGGTGGCTTAGTGGGTAGCATACTTGGCCTTGAACCAGTTCGATTCCCAGTTCAAGCAAAACCTTTGTATGCATTTTGCAACACCCCCACCAGTTTCGAATCTCGATCCCTAATAAAGGAGATCCACCCATAGAGTTACCTTCTCAATGGGGCACAGGGGTGTAAGCAGAAAGTCTCCTAATGACTCTCATCTGTACTGTAATGACACACACCTGCTGCACTGTATAGTCCTCACTGAGTTGGCGAGTTGGTAGGATAGAATGAATGTCCTGACCTTTGATCTCTGCCATTGCTGTTTGGTTGGTTTCATAATGCTCATCACCAAACTGCAGAAAATGATCAAAGGCCAATGTGAGAATAAAGAACATGTAAATTGCAAAATTTTGAGAAAGGTCATGTTATTACTCTATGATTTGAAACCAAAATAATATGCCATTTTGGAGTCATGGTAAGACCTTTTATTTCTTATTACTTCTACTCGGGCATTTGGCCATCCTGTTTAACAGACTTCCTAATTCTGAAGGTCGTTGGAGCGATAGAGTCTAGGAGTTATGCGAAGAGCTCATTCTAACAGTTGGCACTGAGTATAACTAGCTAACTTGATTGTGGGGCATTGGTCACCCTATTGAAGAGCTGACTGCAGTCAAGGCCCCTTGTCGAGAAACCGATGACTTGCAATCCGTGAAGATTATCTAAGCACGCCGTATGCCATCAGGATAGAAACGAAACTCACAATGTAATTGCTGATTGTTGGGGTACCAGAGATTTTCTTTGGTTGCAATGGTTTGCCGGTGAAATGAACGCGCATCATTTCCAAGTAGGTCTTCACCATCAGTTCATCTGGTATCCTCATCGCTACCTAAAACCGTATCACACTATCTCACCATTGTAACCCAATCTAGTGAACTGATACGTTAATGGACATCCTGTAGCGTCGCGGTTCTTAGTTTTTGTCCGGTGGTAACAATATTGTTCCTCTTTCGGGCTCGAACCTCAAAGAGGACAAGATACTTCACGTGAATTGGTGTAAAGTTTGAGCAATAAGTGCATAAATTTATGAGCAGGGGGTCAAAGAAGAATAAACCTACAGAATGGTTGTACTAGTCAGACGCGTGTTATTTTGATTTGCTCACCATGTCAGCTGGCTCAAGCATCCTGTTAATACCAAGAGAAGCTGCAACATCAAACGCCAGCTTATTGTTCTCTTTGATCTGTCTTGGGTTGAGCGAATCATAGTCACTGAAAGAATAATTTAGATGACTGAATGGTCCATTCTTATTTGTTAAGACATTAGGTCCATTCGCGTGCTCATGACCGAAATTTTAGGAAAAATCTCGGTTGCAAGCACGCGAACAATCGGTCGTGGTGAGGAAACCCAGTGGAGTTCAGAATGGACTTTGATCGAATCAGAGCTGTCCTCTCCCAACTTTAACTCTTCGGTTAGAGCCGAACGATCGTTCGGGATTCATCATCTCAACGTAGTAATCAAGCCTCTTTGCGGTAACCTTGACATTTGCCTAAACTACTTCTTTCGGTCACGGAATTCTTTTCGCGTGCTATTGGTCGCAGATCGCGACTGAAAGTGAAAGATGCTCCTTTTAGATCACGCGTTTCGGTCACACCCTTGCGCAATTTAGCAGATTTCGCGATCGAAATCCATTTCAGTCGCGAAAAACCCGAGCACGCGAATGCATCTATTACGATCTATTTATTCATATATTTTTATTAGATTAGATCTCCATTATTTTATTGCAGCCGGTGTCTGTCCATGGTTGGACTTTGGCCTTCCTCTTCAATATCCACAGGTTGTGTGGTACCATTGAGGGGAGATTGGGCTGGCTCAGGAGGGGTTGGCAGAGTGTGATCAGTCCGGGACAAAATTCCTTGAAATACTCTGCCACAGCCGGGAATTGAACCCCGGGCCATGCAGAGACCAGACAGTGGGACACATACATAATCCCACTGAGCTATCAAGAACATTATTTTTTCGACGTGTGAGATCAGTTACGATCGCTCCATGGCCCTGGTTCCTGGTCATGGCAAAGTATTTCAAGGGATTATCCCTGGCTGAACACATGTGTTGCCTTGAACACAGGCCTGGTAGGACCAAAGGCTAGGACCACAGCTGAAACAGTGGTTATGAGTGAAGTGGGCCTCACCATAAAAATGCCTGCAATCTCATGATGATCATATGATGCCTATGGTCTACGGTGGAAAAACAACAAAATTTCAATGTGGACTGTTGCAGTGTAGACCATGTCTCTATATTATATAAAGTGTAGAACTCGTTTTAAGTGATACTGTATTCCATGCTCTTTAGAGTATGACAAGGACCTCAAACAGGCTGTTGCGTGACTTTTATTTCACCTTTTCTCAACTCAGGCATTTCCTATCTTATTTAAAGACCCTCCTAAGCCCAAGGCTTGTTGGAACGGTAGGAGCTAGAAATTACCACGTGAGCAGCTCAATCTTACAGTAGTGGCTCAGCGTGAACACAAGATCTCTCAATATTGAACCCAGCATTCTAACCATTGAGCTACCCGGCTATCCCTATCTCCTAATTACTCACATTCTGGATGGATGATAATGATGTATGATGGCACAAAACGCCAGACCATTTCTCCAGGAGGTGGTGAAGTTGGTGATCTTCACGCCTTTGTAAGATGCAGTGATCTCCTTGGTCCAGGAAAGAAGCTGCGACTTAATGGACCCATCGCAGGAGAATATCTAAAAACCATTGCGGAGTTGAGCGAGTTTGAAGTCTACTAGGATGTGAAATAGGTTGTGAGTCTGCGGTATAACGAGGAAAATTAATGTGTTCCTAATGTCAGTTCCATCATCACAAAACTGATGGAGGAAGACAACTGGAAATCACCTTATTACCATCCCATGTCACCAGGACAATGACAGGCCGCGAGAAACCCGCCTCGGTAAATCATACAGCAACATCGGTTAAATTAAAAACCCCCAAAACATGACCAGGGGGTATCAAACACCAAAAATGTCTCAGAAAACTCCAACACAAAATGTTGCAGCGCAAGGCAATGCATTCGCAACGCCCTGAGTTGGCGGCAGGGAAAAGTGCAAAGGATGTCAACTTGGTGGTCAATGCCTGAAATATAACCTTGCATATAGGCTTTGTGTGACAATGCATTGTTCTGTCTTCTAGTTTGAATGGCCAGTTAGATCAAATGACTAGAAAGCTTAGATCCTAGGTTCAAGTCCAAGTCATACTGATCACTCATTGTGAAAATGAACTCTTCGCCTTTAATTCCTAGCTCCTACTGCTTTAACTGGAGAGGCACTGTGGCTGAGTGGTTAGAGCTGTGGAGCTGAAGAAGGTTTTGGGTTCAAAACATGCTTGAGTACGGAATTTTCTAATTTTCACCCAGCAGTAAATGGGTACCGATCACTCTTCAAAACTGAGTAAGGTGAAGGTGGTGAGGAAGAGGAATGGCGCCCCACCTCAGTTACACCGTTGCCAGTACAAGTTGGCTCTTTAACAACCACTTCCTCGACACCCATGAATGGCTATCAGATAACCTTTGCTTACTGCTCCAACAAGCCTAAGGCTCACAAGGTCCCTTAAATACGATAGCCAAGAGCCCTAGTAGGAAAAAATCAAATCTTACTGGCTCAGTTTGCGATCGCCCGATATGTCTCGGTGGTATTTTTGCAGGACTGGATGCCTTCCAGACACTTCGAGCTCCTCGCGGCGATGCTCTGCTGT
>Ga0224511_10001105_pt1 | contig 15411 bp, 10 predicted proteins | sample SF_May12_sed_USG_2_FD_169988 | JGI IMG/M metagenome (GOLD analysis project Ga0224511, IMG submission 169988) | Sediment microbial communities from San Francisco Bay, California, United States - SF_May12_sed_USGS_8_1 | ecosystem: Environmental > Aquatic > Marine > Sediment | place: USA...
CGGTGGAAGCCCGGTGGAAGCCCGGTGGAAGCCCGGTGGAAGCCCGGTGGAAGCCCGGTGGAAGCCCGGTATGAATACGAGGCTATTCAAATTGTATTACATCTTTGCTTTCTATGGGCTCATCAATCTTCTATTGAATTCAAGGTTATAATTTTCTAGTCCAGACTACTAGCTCAAGATGACCCCAACTAATGCCAAACACTGGAATTACTGAAATGACAATTATTTCCAGAACCAAGGACAACTATGATGGACCTCAATCAATGGATTACTTTAGTTAGGCCAATCTGTACTGCCATCATATGTAACAGCTTATTTTTATTGTACCTGGTACCTGAGTAATAGCTGATTGCTTGAGTTATAATAAAAATCGTGTTTACCTAGACAGTAAACAAATGTCTAGCCAGAAGCTTTTGTGCTTGACAATGGTGAGGAGCAAGCTCAAGGATTACGTCAGGATTGGCAGAGGCCATTAACGTGGCTGGATTCAGGGCCCAAGGGGTGGATAAAGCAATACTACAATTGTTTCTTTTCATCAGTTGTTATCAATATTACGTTAGATTCGGATCACTCTACAATAGATGGTGCAATTCCAAAAGCTTTGGGTACATCCTGTCACTTTTAAAGCAAGTTTTCACAGCATTACGCGCCGCCTGGCGCTTATATACCATCCCTGATTAATCCGGTGTTTCATCTTCCGATAGGTCACGTTCTTGCCAGAAGCCTAGCAGCTCCGCTTACCACAATCTTCAATCAGAGGCTACAGCATCAAAGCAGTGACATGGCTTCTCTGCAGAAGAAAAGACTCGGTAAATCAGGACTGCATGTCACCAGCATAGGTGAGTAGCGGAGCAAAAAGAGGAGCGGTTTGATGGGTAGCGCATTCGGCTTTGGACCAGATTACTTGGGTTCGATACCAAGTTTGTGCGCCGGCCACTTTGTGGTTTTTCTATTGACGATTCGAAGCAGCAGTCAGCTGAAATAGAGGAAGCCCACCCATAAAATACCAAATCTATGGGCAAACCATGGAGCATCCTGAAAACAAGCCATTTATTGAGGCCATCCATTAAAGCAAGAAAGACGATCTTATCTTATCTCGTCTTAATACATTCGTTGGGGTGCGAGTTGATCTTAATTTTATACTGATACCCCACCCGCAGAGCATTCTGCTTACACTTGACATACTCTGGCACCAGTACCTAAGTGTATGGGGCGCTGGACTGAGGATCAAGGTCCTGTTCGTGTGCCACCGTACTTTTTCTCCCTCGTCTGAATCAGATCGCGCACCCATAGAGTAACTTGCCATATGGGGACACATGGACCATCCTGCATGGAAACAAGCAAACGATGCATTCCATGCAAAGAAGATGATTTATTTTATATTATCCTCGGAAACACAGGGTGTTGTCGTATGTAGACTCCAGCACAGGCCTGCTTTTAGTAGAATACAAAGAAATTAAACATATTATCCTCTTTTCGAGTTAAGTCCCGTACAGAAAATGGTGTCTCCACTAATTGATTTTAAAATCCTTTAAATTGAATTGGTGCGCAATACCCATGGGAGATTGTCATTTAAAATTTCACATTGTTGGCGCATGTTGGAAGTTTGAGGGTCCGAGCACTCCACCCAAATAACTGGTCCATATTCCTGCAGCAGTCATTTGAAATAAACTATATACCAAGACTATTAGAACAGCTGTTAGCAATCATACTGCTGCATTAAACCATGCAGGTGGTTAGGTTTCTGCAAAGTGTCAATGACAGGAAAATACTTGGTTAGTGGTGGGTTATCCCTTGATCGGGATCACGTGCTAAATTATGTGAAGCCGTACATAACTTGCCTAGTTCTTCAACATAATCTGATAATTTCCTACTCGTCATCATCCTGGATTTTGACCTAAACCCTGTTAATTGCACCGCTTTTGCTTGACTAAATAAACCTTTAACATGGAAAAAATACCCATGGTCTTCTCTAACCTATCCATGTAAATCATCAATCATCAATTCAAATATTTGGGAATAGAAACACCTAAATACTTGCGCGGAGCCTTCGGAGAACCAACCAAAAATTATATCACTATACGTCTTCCACAGGTTGTTACAGCTCTAACCCGGACACGATCCCATTTGGACCAATTTTGGCATAACTGAATCATTTGCATTTCGGTCTCATGAATAACTTAAATATCAGCTGGGCCCCATATTGCGATGCACCTGTTCTTTTTATGCAGAAGCACATCATATTCAGCCTTGAGCAATTATCAGGGGGCGTAGGTAATGTAGTCAAATAGTCTGCATCTATAAGTTTTCTGGTTTAATTCTCAATGTGATGACATCTGTCCCTTGGCGCATAGGCTAGGGTTTAGAATCTTATATAAAAGATAAACTTTTCTTCTTATGGCTGATGCAGGCAAGAAGAGCTAAATGTGGTCTAAAACAAGGTACAGGATGTCCCTTAGAGAATGGTTATGGGTGGGAGTGTGTCTACAAAGCCAACTTGTACCGGCAACGGTGTAACTGAAATGGGGCGCCACTACTCTCCATCACTGCCTTCACCTTCCCCAGCTGTGAGGGGAATCGGGTGAACAGAGATTAGAATAATGCGTGCAGGGATAGCTATCCACTGCTCGATAAGCGGGTCATCAGCTGAAAATCATGGGTCGGGCATCGTTTCGGAGTATACTCCGGCACAACTCCCCATGATTCACCCCAACAGCTTGACATTGCCCCCACGCATCGGGCATACCAACTCCCTTGCTGCCTGATAAAATTAGCAGCACTCTGTTTTTGGGACCGCAAGTTCCACATCGCTATAGGTGTCAAGCGCGCTGCTGAGCGAACAGAGAGAAATGCCGCACACAAGCTGTCTTGAACCCGGGACCTCCGAAATTGGTATACAGCAACTAAAACTCGTTTCTATGAAATCAGGCAATAATCCCCTTTTACTCTAAATCATTCCCACGTGTACACGCCCCTGTATTTGAATAATTTGACTATATGTCAGCCCACAGGAAGGTTGACAGGGTCATATATAAGGATATAAAGATGGAATGACCGAAATATCACACCCACAAAGAGATAAAAATTCTATTAAAAATAGACGGATGACTCAAGGTCATGATATAGGTCGACGCTCTGGGACATTTTCCAGTGCTAGGATTTTTGGTCACGGTTTTCCAGCGCTAGGATTTTTGGTCACGGGTTTCCAGCGCTAGGATTTTTGGTCACGGTTTTCCAGCGCTAGGATTTTGGTCACGGTTAGGAGGACTTTATATTGATCATGGGCCTAATGAAGGCCATCATGTAAAAATGTCTGTTGACATAAGCGAATAGCTCAATGGCTAGAGCGCTTGGCTCCTGATAGAAAGATCCCGTGTTTTCGTCACGCTTAGCGCCCTCTGTGAGTACTAGGTCCTCGCATAACTCTATAGCTCCTACCGCTCCAACAAGGGTCAGGCTAAGAAGGTCTTTTGAATAGGATGGCCACGCTAGACACACATTATACATTTTTTATATGCCAACACTGCAGAGGCACTAACTTAACTAGTGGCAGTCTTGATCACACTGCAACCTGCAGTGAGTTATATGCGTAAAAGTTGTAGTAGTAGCGAGTGAATACTGTTGTCACCTGCCACTCGGTGTGCACGCACAATTAACTCTGATGACCTTATAGCTTAAGGATGAAGGCCACGCTGAACGGATTCCCTTGTGTGCTGTTCACTAGCCTGGAGAATGTCACGGGTTGGCCTGTTGATTGTTGCAGGCGTTGGGTGCGCAGGGTTGTCTGGACTCCATGGGGAGATGGATGAGGAGGAGGCCAAACAGTGTATACTCTACGCTCTGCGGCGCGGCATTAATCTTATCGACACAGCTCCATTCTACAATGAAAGAAGGCAAGCAACACCAAACCTTACCTTTTTTATGTATGCACATACCTGGTTATAAAAGCCCATTTTTCATTTATTGTTCTATACTTGATCATCCTGTATATATATCAAACCTCTTATAAGCGCAATGGTTGATTTGAAGCGGTAGAAGCAGGGTACTCTGTGAAAAACTCGTACTTGCAGTAGGTGGGAGCCTGGTTCGGCGAGAACGATTTGACTGTAAGCCTAATATTGGTATAGCCACTGAGCTATTTTACTATCACAAATTCACCCACTGTTCATTGAAAATGAGGCTAAATATATGGATAGTACATATCGAATGCGCTTAGCTAAAATGCGCGAGTGATATCATTGGCACCTAGCTTGACAGATGGTGATATGTGGTAGAGCAAAAATACCCTCTAGCCTCCTAGCTGTAACGCCTACATGGTGGCTGTTCATCATGTGAATGCAAACTAAATGTACTGAGTTATGTGAGCTTTTTTGATTTGACAAATGAGGTTTTTGACCTGCTAGAATCGCTATTGGAATTCGAGGGAGAAAGCACAAAGTAATGCCCTAACTTGGAAATTTATGACTCCGGGTCATCTGGTCTAAAGTGGAATGACTACCTTTTAAACCACCACTTCTCCCAACCACTGCAATTGCACAAACTCTGCTTACACCTGACTTGTTTTATAGGTCTGAAATATTACTGGGCGATATCCTCACAGGCTTTCCGCGTCAAAAACTCTGCGTCGCCACAAAAGTTGGTCGATATATGAACCTCACACTCCAGACCGAATCGTGAGTAATGTGTATTGTTTGTTAATGTGTTTCACACTAGTGCAGTTTCTCATGTGTCGATCATAGATGGGCGAAATTGATTTACTGTTGTATCTTAGGACTGACTACATGTATGTATGTATGCACGCATAAATATGTGTATATGTGCATAAAGAGTGTAGAGATCACCTGATTACTTACAGCATATAGTAATTATACTACTATATTATATAGTAATTTATGTTATGTATGATATTATATAATAATTATATGATTAAATGGTTATAGTAGTTTCTTTAGATTTGAGCTGTAGTGATTCGCATTACCAGTATTAGTTTTTGTGAACGTCAATACTCAATATCGCTATATATATATAATACAGAGTTGTGTCCTTTTATGATCTAGAAACACAACTCCAAAAGCACTTCGATCTATAGCCTTACCGTGACTCCTCTAAGTATGGGTGTATATCTACGCATGAGATTCTGGGAAGCACATGTATATGAAGCGTATGTATAATACAAACACTATACGTATATATGACAGATTTGCATAGTCAGATTAAAGTTATAAGTTCAGATTAAATTGTTGAAGGCTTGAAAGGAAACATGATTATAGACTGGTGAAGCCAGTAACTTGTCTAAGTATTATCCGCAGTTCAGGATTATCCAGCGAGATTAAAGGATGTCACTGGATAGTCCTTTGCATGGACTTTAGCCTCCTGCTTTCAAGGTCTAAACTAAATATACATTTTTCCTGCTTTAATCGCGGTTCAACATCAGTTCAAACCTTGGCAAGCAATAAAATGTTGGGGTAGACTAACTAGACTTGACCACATTTCTGTGATACAAAATGAGCTAAGTCTGATCCACACACATAATTAACCCACACGGGGTTTACAGGAATGATGAATAAACAAGTATCTACCCCCTGCAGCTTCACCAAAGTAACAATGAAAACTTCATACAAGCAAAAACCTACCAGTTCAACCAACGTACATAGTGCATAAATTCAATAAATTGAATGTTTCACAACAATCATCCTACAAGCTTGACTGAAGTGTGTGGGTAACCTGCTTTGCTGTAACCATCACTCCCACTACACATCCTATAAGTCGTTGTGAAAGCATTCTAGGGCTCAATTGAATATTGGCAAATCAGCGGGACATCTATTATTTCATCCTTTGGCATATATCCAGATAGGTTTCATATCCTGGTATGTAATATAGATCGCGGACAAGTCAACCAGGGCTATTAGTTCACCCGGTGTCCCATGCGTGTCGGTGTCCCATGCGTGTCGGCACAGTGTCCCATGCGTGTCGGCACGAACTGCGTGTCCTATTTCTCTTATGCCACTGGTTCGATCCATAGGTACTTTATACAAATATGTGTCTGATCCCGGATTATAGTCTAACCACGCGGCGTATCTATTGGAAATAATCCGTCTTAGAATTTATTGGTACTCAGCAGTGACAAAAAGGGCATAGGCCTACAATAGATAATTTTCTGTGTTATTGTTGTCATATATTCCATTTTAACAAATATTTGAGATAATTGCTACATTCTCTGAATCGAAGGTCGAAAGATGAGGTGGTGAATAGCATACTGAGCCCTCAGTTCCTGAGCTCAGCTACTTCTTAGTTGATTGCTGGTGTGACGTCACTAGGGATATGCAATGATGGTGCCCCACCACCTTCGCAAAGTAAAATCTTACGGGAGGGGAGGGGGGAGTTACAAGTGGATTGATGGGACCTCGGATTGGTTGGTAACAGAAAACAAACATGGCGACATCCATTGTGTACTTTCTTGTTTTGCCAATTGAGTAGAGAATAAAATATGAAAATTGAACTCATTGAGGGGACGTCGCATGGGAGACTGCTGATGAGCCGGTCTCCTTCTGTCCATGAGACCGCTGATGAGCCAGTCTCCTTCTGTCCATAATACTTCCGGACTCCGCACCCCTCTCCTTCGTGTTAAACACATCACTATTGCAGAGGTGCCTTGTGACATTGATCATTGACACAGTAAACTAATTAACAACTTATCAGGGCTGAGATTACTCTGATTATAATTAGTGTTATCCTTTTTACTCAGCTCACACGGCTGCGGGTAGGGGATAACGTACTGGGCCCCGGAGCTGGGGTTCTTGAGTCGAATTCAGGCAAAACTTTGTCTTTCGCAACCCTCATTGGTTTCAGATTCAGAGGTCCAATCATAGTGACTTTTTTATGGGGCACACAAGTGCAAGCAGAAAGTCTCCTAATGACTCTACCTTGAAATACCGAGTCAAATAGACTCGGTAGGCCAACTTGTGCACCGCTGCTGATGGCTGTTCTGCCTTGGAGACTCCAAATCATCATAAGTACTATACCTTGGGTATGTTTGTTTCCAGTTTTGACTATTCCCCGGAGAAAACTCGAACTAGTGTGATGGAAAGTCTTCGCTGTATGAATCTCTCCTACCTGGACCTGGTACAGCTACACGATGTCGAGTTTGCTTCGGGCCTCGATGAAATCAAGGAGACCATTTCCTGTCTCAGCGATCTGAAAAGAGAAGGCATCATCAGGTCCATTGGAATCACTGGTTAGTTAATAGATTAAGGCGCTGCGATTGAGGTTGCTATGACCCAAGTTCAAAACCAGGTAATGACAGGCTACTGCTGTTACTGTGAGGTCCTTACACAAATCTTATAGCTCAAAGTTGATGGAAGCCTGCCTATGAGGTGGAAAATTTATTATAAATGTTTCACCTCATAGGTGTGGTAAACTATAGCAACTTGTACATCTCCAGATTAGAGTCCTCATTCTCTCCAATTATTCCTTGAAACAGCTCAGATGATCTGGGTGGGGGGAGTGTAGAAACAACTATTAATAGCGATAAACAAGATGTTACACTTAACTGATCATCAGTTTTATGGTCGGTTCAAACTAGAAACGTTCTTTGTAAGCTCGATCATTCTCTGGACAAAGCACGAGCTAACAGCGAAGGCGCCTATGGTGAAAGCGTTCTTTGGGCGTTAAACACAATAAAGCTTCAGACGCTGTTTCCAAGAGACACCAACAACTGCCAAGAGGTCACCATATTGCCCGTATGAACTATTTCCGGTCAGGTCGCCATATTACTTTTAGGTGGCGCTGGCAACAGCGACCACACGCGTAAGCAACAGCGATCACATGATCAACAACAATCACGCGCTGAGCTACATCATTAGGTGGGAAGAGCGATTAGCCCTGAAAGGCCGTTCTTTGACCGCTGACAAAAAACGTTCCTAGTTTGAACCGACCATTTAGCTATCTGAGTTTTTACTGAAGCACCTGGAGATTACGGCTTATCTCCGTCATCAATCCACCGAGCAAAAAACTGTTTAGCTTTACTTTCTGATCTTCTGTGCAGTAACGTGTTAGGACCAAACTTATCTATGAGATCTGAGACAGCCTTGATATCCTATAATCTCATTATTTGTGAGAAATTAATGGTTCCAGTCTGATTGTCAAAATTGTGCAATAGTTTTTAATGATTTAGTCGTCTTGGCATCAAGGATAAGCGGCGAAGAATCATAGTGAATTAAGAGTTGTGTTCTCAGTTCCACCCAGCTCCCTCTCTCCATCAGAGCGTGGTTGATGTCCGTGTATTTTGGGCAGCCGCATCTCAGGGTTCATTTTCCCTTGTAGTGATTTCATTGTGGGGTTGTCCTTCCTTTTCACAGAATTAAATGTTATTGCTAGTGCAGGCTTTGCCAAATAGCATGATATTGAGATTGTGCTATCTGGCTGGCTCGGGCTAGTGATTCATACGAGATGCCGCCTTTGCTTGGCGTGGTGCGCTGAGAGGAGGCAACGGCGGATTTGGCCGTTTGAAGTGGCCATTACCGAAACCTTGGTTTTGTTCACCTCCTAATATATTATCTAGTTATCAACAATATCATATACAATACTAGCTTATGCCGGATTATTTTGCAGGCTACTCGGTTAGACATTTGAGACACGTTGCGGAGCACTGCCACAAGGATGTCGATGTAATCATGTCCTACTTCAGACACAATCTCTTTGATCAGAGTCTTCAGCGAGACCTGGCATTCTATAAAGCCAAAGACATTGGAGTGATCAACGCTTCACCATTAGGTAAAAGCAGTATAATACACACAAACACACCCTTGTTTGCAGTGACCCATCACGTATTCAAAAACCGCTTAACGGCCCAAAATCTCTTTCTCCAAGGACTGGAACCGTATTGCTGTTCAGCTTGGAACCATAAGCGGGGGTACCTTGAATCGAGAAATCCCCTGTGTTAAGATGGTTGCACTAATCAAGTTCAAGCACAAGATGTATTGCAACACTGCTTGTATAAACTGAGTGACACTGACATGTTTGGTGCAAACTCTCACCCGCATCTCACAGACTTTCGGCATGCCACACATTTTAGCTCACCGTTGGATAATTTAGGAAGGTGCTGTGACTGAGTGATTAAAGTGCTCGCCATTGGTGCTGGAGGTCCTAGATTCAAGGCAGCCTGTGAACGGGATTTTTTTAAAAACTCTCTCTATCTGTTCAGTGTTTACTCGGCCAGCAGGGAATGGGTACCTGGTGTCCTTCAGAGCTGGGGAAGTTGTAAGTGCATGGTGAGGAAGAGGAGTTACATCTCACCTCAGTTACACCGTCGCCAGTACAAGTTGGCTTTGAAACTGCTTCCCCCACATGGTCATTTTCTAAGGGACAACTTTTAAAGTTGGTAAAGTGATTTAATCACGGAGTTACCAATGCCTGGTTCAGATTGTACACAGAATCCATATACATAACCAGATTCAATAGTAAACATTGATTGGAGTTAGGCCACACAATGCAGTGATGCCTAATCAAAGTCCTCCTTAAACCATTGCAGCTTCTTACATATAGTGCCAACCCTCACCCTACTGGTTCTAAGGTGTTCTGAACAAGCTCATGACAAAGTACTTTTTCTCTGGTCAAATGCCAGACCCTTGATAAAATAGAATGTCAGACTGAGCTTACAGCTTTTATTGAAAGTGCTATTACCCTAGCATCTAAAAACTAAGCAACTGAACTGCAATAGGACAATCAATATTTTTCCACATTCAAATGTATACACTATCCATCATCCACAAAATGTCGGCCTGGTGTCAGACCAAGGAAATGGCAGCCCAGTACGAGTCTAGGAGTTACCTTCTCTTGATCCAAAGGACTATTTCTCTGATCCGACCTAGTGGACCTGCTCCGTTTTGCAAACCAGAAACATAAAGGGACATGTCATGTTTATTTATGTCACTGTGCAAAGAATATGAGCCTCTTTCTAGGGTCTTGACTTGAGTAGCTTGCGCAAGAGACATCTGTTTATTCATGGAATGTTGATATATTGCACTTGTAGCAATCGGGTTGTTGACTGATGGTGGGAATGTACCGTTTTGGAATCCAGCCCCAGAAGAGGTGAAATTAAGCTGCTCAAATGCTGCTAATTACTGTTCCAATCAAAAAGTTAGCCTGTCCAGATTGGCTATCAGGTAAGTGGTAAATCCTACCAAAATATGTGGCTGGTACACATACATGTGTGATGGTTTGGTTTGATGGTTTGATTTTCATGTACTTACTATTGGTATGATATTGGCAGGAGCTCCCGATGAATGTGAGCATCATGAGAAGATATTTCAGGTCTAACCCCGATGCTCCAATATATATTTTTTAGCTAGGATCAGGAAATGAGAATCTCATACTCACAACGCCGTGACCGGGATTCGAGCCCGGGTTCTCACTTCTGCAAGCCCAGCGCTTTGCCACTGAGATATCCCACTATCCCCATACATTTTAGTTAATGGGACAATGTACAGTACACCTGTGAGGAGAATCCTACCTTATTAAATCCGGTTCAGTGGACTCGAGCCATTTAGCCCAGAATCGCTCCGCACTGACTCACCCATGTCACTGCCTGAATCCTATAAGTTCAACACATTTTTTAGACATTCTATGGATAATGATGGCATAGCGGTCACTCTTTGGAGTTCAAGAAAACTAGCCAACATGAAAGCTAACATCGATGATGCTACAAAGCCCCTGACACCGCATGAAGTACAGGCTCTTAAATACGTGAAACAGAAGATCTTTGGTGATCTGGTGGTAACTAGTTGGGAAGACAAGCTGTGCGATTATCATGCGTTTTGGCCAATTGAATCTAACTAATATAACTACCATCATAATGCCATCATCTTTTCATGCCATCGCGTCTATAACTCTCACTCAAAGATATCAGCACTGTTTTGAACATATGTTTCGCTTTCGGGATGGGGTCTGATTGATTGAACTTTTTGTATTTCGACAGAACACCCATATATATATTTCAAATGCCCCGCATTCCCAGGTGGCATAGCGATTGGTTATTAAGCCACATTACATTGGCATACTGATGACTCGCTCGCTAGAATATACCCAGTTTTACATACCTTCGTTTTCTCGCCCAGGTGCTGTTTCATAGCAATCTTTGGTCCCTGCTGCATTCATCGTGCTTCTATGATCTCGTAATTTTCCAAAAGCCAAAAGAAGGCATATTTTATTTCATTATTGTATTCTAAGTGACTTGACACTATATCACATTTTATTTTATTTATCAAAGCTGTTCTGAGAACCATATGATCATCGCATTTCAATATTTTTCTCATATCAATATAAGCTGTACAATTAGTGAATACCTACGAAGATATTATGCACGAGTACAAGTGCTACTATAATTATTGTGTCAAACTGACATTATTCTGGGTTTATTCTGGGGTCTGCTTAAACTAAGCCCAGTTACAATTCTCTGGTTAATTGATGTTTGTAGCATTGTTAGTAGCATTGGGCTTTAATGCAACCATAATCCTGTGCTTAATGATGTTGTGTAGGCCACATTCCCCGAATTTTGGAGTTGTTCACACTTGTTGTTTGGAGTTGTCCGTTGTTGTGAACTAATGAGCAAAAACGGGACACTGTATTTACGAGTGCAAATATACTGGTAATTGATTTAATGAGATGTGAGGTGCAGCCTGTTCATCTGGACTACCAAAGATAGTTAGTGGACACTGGACCGGTCTAGCACAGTTCAAACGGTTTATCTTCCCGGTTGATTCATCTTCTCAGAGAAGAACTATACCTAGTTGGTTGAAAAGTGATTAAGATCTGATATGTGGGGGTTTGGGTGTAAATGGTACAGCATTTTATCAAAGGGATTGTTGCAAGTACATATCCAAATAGGGCTCATTATTGTACTACGTATGATATTACTGTCTTTGCTGTGTCGGTCATTGTTCTCTCGTAAAATGTACAATCATTTAAAGGGAAACCGCTTTCAATGAATTTAATACAATAAAAAATCAATGGATGAATACGTTTAAATGGGTTAAGCTATGTTTACGTTTGAGATGTTCGATCATAGAACACCATAACTTCCTATATCAAAGTCTTAGTTTCCAACGATCCTCTCCCTGGAAGCCGGGTCTCCTGACATTTGACGAACTATTTGTTGAGTTGCCCACCTCTGCATAATGATGAACAAAATCAATACATTCTATACACTGGGGGGATAGTGTTCCATTTCCATTAGAGTGGTTCATTGTGTACGCATGCACAGCATGACAAAGCATGCAATCTCATGATGCTAAGCTGAATACATCGCTTTTCGCTACATATCACTGCGGCACGGTGGCAGCCATTACACAAATCAGCAAGGATACAGCTGCGGGTTGGCAAGGAGGTGATCTGCCACCTCCTCCTGGGGATTTTACTGACCTCGTAAGTACTTTTATAAAATAATAATAATTGCTATACAAATAATTATTGAAGATATTGTTGTTCTATGCGAAGGCTAGACCATCCTATTTAGAACACCTCCTAAGCCCGAGGCTTGTTCCAGATTAGATGAACCTCCACTTGCTCCGTATCAAGCTCTTTTATTTAGTTGTTATTTTAGTGCTCAGGCACTTGGTTATCTTGTTCACCATATCTAAAACTGTAAGAGCAGGGAATTACGTGAGGAGCTAATACTCGCAGTGAAATCACTGCATGGCCAGAGATTGAGGTCGGCATCTTCAATCTTAAGCCAAGCATTTTCACCGCTGAGATAATCTATCCTTTGGAAAAGTTAAAATGTAACATACAATCTCCCATCTTGTTGCTAAAAGGACTAACTGTCTTAATTGAACGACAGTAGCAGTGACCATGCTTGATCAGCAAACAAATGAAGCTGCCTGTCACATGACGACCAAACAATTAGTTTACACACAGATCGGCATAAAATGTCAACAGCCCTATTTCCGTTTTGCTATACAATGATAGCAACAGTCAAAATAGGCTTGGCACACTTATTAACACCTGGTGTCATGACCTTCTCCCTATTTATCCTGTCATATAATAGCCTGTCCTTCTAGAGGAAGAGCTGGTGTCACCGTAAATTACCGTATATTGTTTAGTTATTATGCATCCTAATTACCATTAAGTATTGCTGGGATCCCGTCTATAGAAATTACCGGCCTAATTTGATTTCACTCCAGGAAATTCAGTAATTAAAACTACAGGGCTTTAGTCAATGGCAAACGCGTGGCAAAGACAGCTGGTCTGTCTAACTGGTAAGCAATATTCTTAATATCTCTGCATAGTCGATATCAGATTTTTCACACGTCGACATAGAGTTATCCTCTAATTCTATGAGATAATTCTATGCATAACATACTGTGAGGTGTATGATAGTGTTACGTTCAATCAGTTCACTCTATCTTTGAGGTTTGCTGTATTTTCACTCTTTATCTATAAACCAAGTTCATAAAATTACCACAAATCTGATAGAATACAATATTATAGGCTCAAAAATAAAATGGCTGAAACTTTAATCGAAATCTGATATGGTTTTATTTTACATGAATGACTAAAGAAAAACATTGCGGTCCATGGAATCTAAACAGCCAGGCTTGTAGCTTAGGTTTAATAATCCAGTCACACCTTTTAAATTGCAACCAATAAAAGCATAAATTTCTTGGAGCTGCGGATTTATTGAGTAAATCTATTAAGCGGTTTGACACAATGTATAAGGTGATATGTGGACATGAAGGTTTACTACAGAGTCAGCCAGATTGACTTACATATTATAAATTCAGTTAACTTTATCGACTATTGCGATCATTCACATATCAAATGCTAAGCCCTGAGGGTTTATTGGTTTTAGAATGAAAAACACTCCGTTTATCAACCTGTGACTTTAATCAACGCCTGCAGATCACCCTTTGGACGGATTAGGTATAAAAATCGACTTTATCATTTAATTTCCAGAATGTGAGAATTTACGATAGTAGCATGCACAAACCTTGGGGGCAATGTAGCCAATAGTCTGTGTTTATTGTTTCAAGATTTCCTAATTCAATGAAACTCACTCTTGCCCGGTTGGGTCGAAGGTTGCATCAGTATTGTGCATACAATCGTAAATTATTTTGTATGTTCAGAAGATAGGGTGGGGGTGGCTTTGTAAATTAGAAGCAGATCACGCTCAACCTCCAAATAAAGGGATAAAATTTTCTATTATCTAAATTTGACTAACCATTAGTATTTAAAGATATCTGGTTTCGTACTAACATTTTGATGATGGATTTGTTACAGGCTATAAAGGAGAGCTCAATACCGAAGACTCCTGCCAAGTCGTGGGAGGCAGCGTCAGATGACAGTGCTGACTCTGCTGATGAAGGGTTAGGAGTCTGTGAAATGGATCATCACAGAGATTCAGAAAGCAGCGAGGGAGAGACGGAGTCCGAGTGCACAACTGAAATGTAAGCCGCTAATTTACTTTCTCGCTCTTCGTTCATCTCCTTGTTAAGGCTGGTGAATCGGCGTCAGGCTCTCACTGACGGAGTACCATCTCCTTGTTAAGGCTGGTGAACCGGCGTCAGGCTCTTACTGACGGAGTACCATCTCCTTGTTAAGGCTGGTGAACCGGCGTCAGGCTCTCACTGACGGAGTACCATCTCCTTGGCTTTCAAAGTGGTGACTTTTTGAAATTAAGACGATCAATTCATCTCTGTGGAGGTCTTCTATAAATTCGCTAGCCATAGACTTAACATCCAGGTTCACATTTGGTAACCGTTGGTGACCTGTGGTAACCTTTGTCCCTATTTATCCTCATTTCCTCATTGCATCACAGGGTCAAATAATTTCCAATGAACACACCACCGGCATGCAGAACTGGTATGTGCTTCACACTACTGGTGAGAGATTCCAATTATATCTTCAGTATACAATGGTCCAACCAGGAGATGGCTATACCTGTGTGCCTTTGGACGAGCCGTCGCGTCACAGCGATTCTACCAGTCGACATTATATATAAGAGTTGGTTGCGTAAGAGTTAGTCGGGTCACTGCAAACCCTACACTCAATAATCATAGCTCTAAACAGAAACAAGCCTACTGCGCGGTGAAACATTGATACTGGCCCGCTCGTGGTGCTCCAGGCTAAGTCATAACTGGTGAACAAACATGTATCTAACCCTTTAGTTTCAATCTTTCATTTGGGAGGGGGATACTGTTGGTACTGCTGCAGCGGGTTGGTACTGCTGCAGGGGGTTGGTACTGCTGCAGCGGGTTGGTACTGCTGCAGGGGGTTGGTACTGCTGCAGCGGGTTGGTACTGCTGCAGCGGGTTGGTACTGCTGCAGCGGGTTGGTACTGCTGCAGCGGGTTGGTACTGCTGCAGCGGGTTGGTACTGCTGCAGCGGGTTGGTACTGCTGCAGCGGGTTGGTACTGC
>Ga0224511_10001107_pt1 | contig 15396 bp, 9 predicted proteins | sample SF_May12_sed_USG_2_FD_169988 | JGI IMG/M metagenome (GOLD analysis project Ga0224511, IMG submission 169988) | Sediment microbial communities from San Francisco Bay, California, United States - SF_May12_sed_USGS_8_1 | ecosystem: Environmental > Aquatic > Marine > Sediment | place: USA...
CTGATCTCCCTTGATCTCTAGGCGGGGTAGCTGGTGCAAACTCTCTCTGAAGCTCCGCATCATTTTAAATTTGGCACCCTGGTGATCTGAATTGAAGTATTGTAGTAGGGTGCTGAAGGCAGTGCCATTTAAGGGAATTAATAACTTAAGGTCACTGTTGAACGTCACATTGTGCTTTAGGTATTCGACGCCTGGTTAAGCAGGGAATATATACCGGATTCTTCCCACTACATGATGGTAAACATAAGGTGAAAGACCCTGGAGTGATAAATATTGAGAACAAGAGACAGGAATTATGGTATGAATGGGCAAGGCCGGGTGCGTTCATGAAGGAACAGCCATTCGACGCCATCAGGTAAGCACTTGGGAAATAGCTCAGTGGGTTACGCGCTTGGTTTACAGTTCAGAAGACCTTGGTTCACGCTCTGGTCGTGTCTATCTCCCATTATGAGCCTGACCTCTTCACGTAACTTTTAGCTCCTCCGGCTCTAAAACAAGCCTCAGGCTTAGGAGCTCTGCTAAATATGATACCCATGTGTCCGTGTAGTACAATAAAACTCTAGCTCAGTGGGATAGAAACGTAGAGTTGTCCTCTCTTTTAGTATGAGCCCATGAGTAGAGTGCATACGTGCGGTAACCTCTCCAATCAAATGAAATCAAAGGTTTCTTTAGCTGGAAATGAATCGCTGTTTACTCTAATTCCCACAGAAAAAACCAGGTTTTAGTGTCCCTTAGTTTGAAGTTGACTTCGGCCCTTTATGTAAATTGATCTTATATAAATGGTGACCAGCTTTCAAAGCTTCTGGTAGAAATTTGTAATTTTTTCTAATCAACAAGAGGTTTTTAATGACACCTCGGTATACCGTCTGTATTGGGGAATGAAGCCCATGGGTAATGCTATGTTTAAAGTGTTAACATTGTGAGACCATGGTTGGTATTGCACTTACACTTTATATCTGTTTGAAGGACTTATTTCGGTGAAAAAGTCGGGATCTACTTCAGTTGGCTTGGATACTACACGCTTATGTTGGTTCCCGCTTCCCTGGTTGGGTTGATTGTGTTCATCTATGGAGTGGTTACCGTGTGGTATGATAAAACAAGGTAAGTTTAATCTACTTGCTTCAAGATCAGATCGTTTTCTTCTACATAGATAGCATCGCTAAGACAGTGGCTTGTGTCCATGGTGATCAATGCCATGCCCCATAGAAGTCATTATTGTATAGGAAGGCCTCCTTTAATAATTGTCGCGATCCGGATCTGATGAGGGTGAAGCAACAAAGTGGTGCCCAAGCTGCGGATTAAACACTGATCTCCTCTTGTCAAGCCCTGCCCGCTATCAACTAGGCCAATGCTACACCTCTATGTCTCGTAGATATGGCATCATGGCAATACCTACAGACATGTAGGGGTCTCTCAATTTAACAAATTCCATAGGAATGAAGTATTCAGGCATTTGAATTGAGATAGTATTTGTAATCGGATTGTACATATCTTGTTAGTCATTGCGTATGTGACAGCGCATGGAATAATGTTACAGCTTGGAGATCTGTAATAATGGAACAAATTACATTATGTGCCCACTCTGTGATGAACGATGCGGTTACTGGCGTCTCAAATCCTCCTGCACATATAGTAGGGTATGTTATACAGCGTATGATTGGTTAAGGGATTAATAGGCTGGATTTGATTGGTCTCAGTATTTCGTAGGCCTGTATAATTGATCAAGAAATAGAATGTTGATTATGTCTGTGCGCTTGTGTTACAAATGTGTCTCTGTTAGTTGTGTATGATGGTACAATAAACTAGAAATGACCAGTGTCAGGCAACAGTATTTAAGGTTTAACCATTGAAGTTTGAAATGTTTGAACTGCTGTACCAGCAGAAAATGCAACTCGCCGTCTTGGTCTTCAATTAGTCTTGCTTTCTAATTACACATGTAGTGGTAGTTATCTTCCTGACCTTTCCCTAAAATCTGTTTCTCCTCTCCTCCAGGTGACATATGTGGTGGATAACGAGGCGACGATTTTCTTCACCATATTCATGGCTCTTTGGGCTACATTCTTCATTGAGTTCTGGAAGCGGCAGCAGGCCCGCATTCAGTACGACTGGGATGTTGCTGACTATGAGGAAACTGAGGTGAGTATAGTACTAGTACCAGCGAGTAATGGAAGATTCTATGAACAGATAGGAGTGAGTTCAAGCGTTTCGAGAAAACTGATGACAGTTGGCCGAACCAAACTGTTTCTTTGACCCGCAGAGAAAACGTTGTACATGTCCATCATGGGACAAGTACTAGTAATATACTACTAGTACTAGTAATAGTACTACTGAATGCACAGAATGACTCAGTTCCAGCGTAGTGCTTACGCTAAAGTCACATGGATAAAGGCTTTAATGACTCTTACCCATTTTATTATAGCAAAACATCCGGCCTGAGTTTCAGGCTTCGGTTAAGGATAAGAAGAAGAACCCAATCACTCAGGACTACGAGCCACACATGAGAGGCTGTGAGAGGTGTATTCGAGTCGGCTCATCTCTCGTCACTGTTCTCTTCCTGGTAAGCTGATGTGACGGTTTGTATATACAGCGGATGGTCGATGACATGCCATGTCTCCATCTCGTCATGCCATAACCCAGCCATGGTGGAATTTCGGTATGACAGCCTGATGACGTGACGGCATGGGCAGAGTTAGATCGTGGGCTCAAGTCCCTACCAGGCCCTGCTCCCGCTGTAAGTTTGGGCTCCTCCCATAACTCCGAGCACCTACTGCCCAAAAGCTTCGAAGGTCCACTAAATAGGCACACGGCTTAATCGGTTTGGTTTGCTGGGTTTCTTAGTTCATGGTAGTTATCATAGTTTCAAATTGTTTTTTTCAGATGGTGGTGGTGCTGGCAGCAATTCTAGCTGTGATTATCTACAGGATTGTGGTAGTAGCGCTCATCTATAAAGATACGGCACTGTTTGGTCCTATAAGAGAGAACGCTAGTTTGGTAACGTCGGTAACTGCTGCCTGTATCTCACTCATCATCATCACACTGCTTAATAAAATCTATGAGAAGATCGCCATTTTCTTGACCAACATGGGTAGGTGATGCTATGCCTTTCTGTCACCTTGTTTGTTAAGGAATGGGTCTATTCCCGTTTAGGAGCCACCACTTTTACCTGTATTTCTTTCACTGAACTCTAACCTTTTGGCTATGCCTATAGCCTGAGTTTGTTCAGTCTCAATAAGTTGTTGAACCATTTAAAACAAATGATTCTAACCTCATAACCATAGTCATTGTGGAATTGTTCTCTCTTTTACAATGAGCATTTTTTATGTAAAGCTGAAGTCAGTAATATATGTTGTATGTTTCTATGTATATAACCTGGTTTTTTATAGAAACCTGGAAGTACCAGAGTGAGTGGGAGGACGCTTTTACCTTTAAGATGTACCTGTTCCAGTTTGCTAACTACTACGGCACCATCATTTATATTGCTTTCTTCAAGGGCAGGTACGCGTAGCCTTCTATGGCACTATGACATCCTATCCCATACTGTATAGTTAAACCTAATCTACATGCAGCGTATTAGTGATCCTTATCACCATAGACATATGTCTGTAAGTTTTACCAAGTCAAAGCGATGACTTAGTGTATTGCGTACTGATCTTTGGACTGGGATGCTCTGGACCAATTCCCAGTTCAAGGCGAAAATTTCTTTCTCTTGCACCCTCATTGATTGCAGATTGCGACGTTAACTAAATGAGGTATATCCGTAGGGTAACCTTCTCTATGAGGCACACGTGTGTAAGCAGAAAGTCTCCCACCCTGGGAGATCTTGAGTCAAATGGATTCAGTAGGTCAATTGCCGCACCACTCTTGACAGTGTACAATACTATCTTGGACAAACGAAATCACTTTATACCAACATGCCCCACTTTCTAAATTAAAAGTAAATGTTTAGTATAATTACTCTCTCTCTCTATCCACTACATAACGTTATAAACTGTGTGATAAGGTTCACTAACACATGTGTGATGGTTGGGTTCCTTGTTTATTCATACTGCTGGGCGAGGCTGGAGTTGGTGTTTTGAGTTTCTGATTGTAGAATTGGTTCTCTGGTAGACCCGAAGTACCTAGGAGAGATCCAGATAATACCTATGAATGTTGTAGGTGCAGTGTGACCCGCTGAGTGATATTTGTAGGCTGAAATGTTTTGCCGACTCGTTCGTCTCGAATCCACTGTCGCACGGCTAAATGTTTATCTTTTTGTTACAGCTGCTCTAACCCGATCTCAATGTCATGAACTAAATCCCATTCTCATTAAACGCTCGCGGTTTGGCTTCTGGTTATACACTGCATGTTATGTATACTTTACAGAATCTCAGCTCCACCGAATGACTATGGGCACATGCTTGGCGGTTTCCGCTTGGAGGAGGTTTGTCTTGGCGTGTTGTTTTGCTGCATGTGTCAATCCCCGATAACACTGCTATGGTCTTGTTACAGCTTAGCAGGACATCCGCTCCAACATCTTGCATTTCAAGGTTACCGCCTGGAAGAGGTTCGTCACCCCCTCACTTCTTCTTGTGTCCTCTCTATCTCTTCTCTTCATAGTTTTAGCTTATTCAGCCATCCCTATTGCGGGTTACTGTCAATAAAATCCTATGGGCTCTGTCTGCGATATCCCATCAACGGTGAAAGCAACAAATGTCAGCTGAGATTGCGCTTAGATTCCCATATACCATCCATCATGAGGTTATGGTCTCCCTCACCAATTCTATCATAAGGTCATTTAGTCATTGAGCCCTCTTATTCATTCCATTCACTGCACTCTCATATCATCTACATGCATACCATCCAAAGGTCACTCATCTTTGCGCGCGATTAGATGGATTAATAACCCATATATTGCATGCATTGTAGAGCAGAACAGCTTGAGAAATTCATCTCCCCGTCCCTACTTTCTATTGGAATCCTGTTGAATTCTGTACATAATGATTGCTGTCTGTGATACAGGCTTGTTGGTTCCCCCAACAACTATGACTATTCCCTGACGGGAAATCGCTCAGAAGAGGTTGGTTAGGCAGTAACAGAGCCGTTACCGCATGCATGAGATAGCGGAGGTTCACTTGATTTAACCCTGTAATTCTTGTTCGGTTGTGGTGCATGAACGCAACTGGTTCAACGCGGGCTTTCTTGTTATGGTTTCCAGTTAACTAAACATTCACATTTCAAAAAAAGTTTGAAAACATATTCTAAAAATAATGTTTTAATCAAGTTTTTAATTAAACATTTGTTAAGCGTCTCGCCACTTTTTCACATACTCTCACACCACGACTGAGCTACACGTAGTTCTTTCATGATCAGCCACACTGCCCTTCCTATTCCTCCAGCCACCTTCCACTCTACTCTTCCTTAAAACTTTGCTTGAAGTTGATTTAGTCTAAAAACTTGATTTTGCACTCTATATCCGCACTTGGTTATGAATATTATGTAGCTGAAACACCCTTCACGCTTGTGTTCTGCTTGTTATAGGCGTTGTTGGACATGTTGACACTTCTTGCCCATTGCCCTGCCGCAAATTCAAATGCAATACATTGACCAAGCACTCAAGAAGACAATGCGCTGTGAATCCCGCACTCGCAAGAAAAACCGTTGCTCGCATCTGTTTGACTAATGAATTTGGCTATGGATTTTGATTTCGTGGCAAACACTAGTTATCTCTTTTCGCATTATTCGGCTTGCTCATATGCCACCAACATTTAAAGGATCATAAAGCCCTGTCTAACCCAATGCTCGAGAGGTCTGTTGGCTTGTCCAAAAACGCCTATTACATCTGCTCTGATATGGACATAGTGTCAAGTTCGGTTCTACTAATGCTGGTCAGTCTCACCAAAGAACTAAGTTTAACCCTCCCTTAAAATATTTGGAATAGTAAAAGTGAAGTGATAAAGTAGCCGAGACTGTAAGGTTTAGATGAGTTTGACCCTCTGTTTGACAACATGGAAATAAACTTCCAACCAAATGGCATCCGTTCCAGCTCGTATACAAACAATGTGCAAGACCAATGGTTACCGCTTTCATAATAGAGGATCTCAGCTACATTAGGTTCCCTGTATTGTAATAGGAAGCCCATTTTATTGTAAGACGCTCTCAATAAGGTCCCCATGCAATTCCTACCACCTGGTGCCCTACAGTTCATAAAAAGAACAATAGTTTGAAGGTGTTTAAAAGCCCGGTATGAATATGTGAAGATGTATATTTTATAAAAGCATGCATCTGTCTGTTGTTAGTGTGATCCAGCAGGATGTCTAGTGGAGTTGGCCATTCAGCTCGGTATCGTCATGGTTGGTAAACAAGCGCTCAATAACGCCAAGGAGATTATAATCCCGTGAGTGTGTGTGTGTATAGGTGTTAATTGAAATAAAGTCCTGACTCAGCTCAAGAAAATGATAATATAGGGGTTAGCTGACATCAATAGAAACTCTGCACCATAACAGCGAAAACGTCATAAAAAAGAAACCGTGGCTGGTCCAGTTATTTGGAAACCTCTTACCGAAACGAAAACCAGGCCTTTTCTGTACTAAAAGTATTAATACAAGGGTAAAGCTACACCACTAGTGGGAACTATGATTTTTCTGGTGTGAAAAGCTTTTACCTCAGTGCAACTGATTGTGGCCTCTTTGCTGCATGCCAATCCCTTTCACGTTTACCCCGATGGTGACATTGTAGCCTTTATCAAGATAGACATAGAGTATGTGTAGCAGTAAGAAGGTCTGATGGCGAGTCCGTTTTTTTAGGTGGCTGATTCGCTGCATCAAGCGCAGGAAGGGTAAGGCCAAACAGGAGACAGCCGAGGATAAATATACAAGCTGGGAGAGAGACTATGACTTGGTGGACTTCCCAATACATGGCCTCTATGAGGAGTACCTAGAAATGGGTAAAAACTGCATATAGGTTGTTCCGTGTTTGTTTATTGCACCCACACTCTGTCTAGCCACTCATTTGTCTGTGTGTCCACATCACTGTAAGTTCATCTGACCATCTGCTCTTCTATTTGTCGATTGATCTGTGGTAAGGTGATCAGTTCAGGTCAGTCTGATGGTTTTTATTTTGTTCTGTGCAGGCACATGATAATTGTATTTAGTGGTCTCCCTAAGCCTCGGGTCTGTCCCTAATGAAAACTTGGTGCCAGAAACCTGCTTGATGCATAGAAAAATGTATACAGAGTGTGTCAATCAGAGCAGCCAGCAGTCAAGGAAGCCCCTCAATGCAATTTACATGCTTGTCCGCGAATAATCATAACTATATTTGCAGTATGTTTGTTCCGTCAGGTGATGATCGATGCGTGGTACTCACTGACCTCTTTCTTTTTGCAGTGATCCAGTACGGATTTGTCACGCTGTTTGTGGCAGCGTTCCCTCTTGCACCCTTTTTTGCCCTGTTAAATAACATCGTGGAAGTGCGACTGGATGCCACAAAGATGGTCACCCAATGGAAGAGGCCAATGGCCGAACGAGCACAGGATATCGGCACTTGGTTCTTTATATTGAAAGTTCTATCCAAGATGGCTGTGCTTGTTAATGTAAGTATTCCGGTGTTATTCCCATTGGATCTATGGCTGATCACACAAACTCTTTTCCCTAACTTCCAGAACTGTTCAATGAGATTTGAGTGTTTTTAGTCTAGACTCTAGATCGTCTGAAAAGTTTTCAGTCCCATACAATACTTGTTTTTCGCAAAATAGGTTGACTGTAAGCCCCATAATGAGAAACTTGCGTCTAGCGTCTACGTATCACATAATGATGCCTTTCTTGGGTGTGTATGTAGGTGTGGGTCCTTCAGTCTGAAAACTACACTACATCTTTATCATCGGATAGCAGCTCCTATATTTCGATAGCTTTCCTCTGTTTTTCAGGCTGTGATTATAGCGTTTACATCAGATTTTGTGCAACGGATGATCTACAAGTACACTGTTGAACAACAGGAGACCAATACCTACATCAATTGGAGTCTGTCCACATTTAACACCTCAGACTTCCAGCCAAAAAGTCGCCCCAATGTGCAGTTTGAGAAGGAGATGTTTGGGGAAGAGACTTTTAATCATTTGTGCAGGCAAGTTTTAGTGCACGGGTCTGCTAGAGGTAACTCAGTCAGTAAAATAAATAGCAGGCTCATGATTCCCAAAATGGGTGCTCGGTGTGACCAGGACTTAAGCACTAGATCTTTTGATCTTGAGGAAAGCACTCTAGCCATTGAGCTATCCTGTCATCGGTATTAGCTTACCACTGCTGGCGGTGTTTTTTCTTGGGATGAGCTTTTAGCAATCCTCTCGCTCCAATTGATAACATGGTTTCAAATTTTCACGTTATCCATAATGGAGGTCCTTACCAGTTGAAAAGGGTGAGGATCACTTGCATCCACGACCATATAAAATTTATTTATATTATTTTCCACTGATTTCAAATTTTCCATTTTTGAGGAAAAAGATGCAACTCAAAATGATTTGGGACACACACCCAGATCATGGAAAAATTGCCTTTACTCGACCATTGTTACTTATGATGTTCTCATAAATGCTCTAAGTAATCATGATTATGAGAAGAACAACCGGACATGATTGTTGCTAGATTACAATAGGTTTCAGCAACTGTGCATTACCTATACATATGTGCTGTACTTGTAGAGCCAACATCGTCTGTTTGTGTTATAGGTATAGAGACTTCAGAGCTGGGCCTGACAGTGAAGACCCATACGCCCTTACTGCTTCATACTGGCATGTGCTCACTGCTAAGCTAGCGTTTGTGCTTGTGTTTGAAGTAAGTTGATAAAGCATCTTGATTGGAGAGCCCCATCTTCATAGCCAAGCTGCATAAAACATAATTTGATCGCAGAATATTCCGGTGACTCGAGCGCCGGAGTCAGAATCAAATCTTGGTTTCAAATACTGGTGATGTCTGCTGTAGTTGGAGCTGATCGCATAATTCGCTGCTTCTAATGGTCCAAAGAAGCCTCAGGCCTCCAAGTGCTCATATCGAATAGTGAATAAAAGGTTCCTTGACTAAAAACAGTTTCAATGGACTCGCCTGTTATGCGCATTAGACAAGCCACTTTATCGAATATCTGATTTGCACCTGTCTCCCGGGATGATTGAAGTCAATAGCATTTCTCTCCTATCTCTTACAGCATCTTGTGTTGGCTGTTGCTGGGTTGATCAACTTCTTGATACCGGATGTACCCGTGGATGTGCGAGATCGTACTCTCCGTGAAAAACATCTGGCTAAGGTTGCCATGCACAACAGGATCAAAACAAGCAACGCGACAGATTTCTAGTCGAATAATCGATAAAAATGAGCAAAGAGTCCCAATGACATGTACAATGTACGGTCACACTTCCACAACCACAACTGCTATTCAAGTCTTCTGTATACTAGCTAACCCATTGTTGGGTGGATGTGAATGCTCATAAGATTTTGTATGTGAAGTTTATTTTGACTTGTAATCGTGTAATATTTTTTACCATTGTTCCCCATTATCTATCATACAGTACCGAAGAGTACTAGTTTTTTCTTTTATTCGAATTATCATTCTTATCATTGTGTTGCATGACTTAAGGTTTCGGAACAGTCGATTAGCAATACTGATTATGTTACTAAAGTACTGTGCAAGGGATGTCAGACAAAAAGACCATTTATCTGAACTAAATGACCATTTTATTATTTTGTGAAATATAAAAGGCTGGCAGCCCTATATACATCAATAGATCAGTATATTTACAGATTTAATTGCAATGTACATCAGCTCATCTTTCAGCAATCGGGGAACAAGCTAGGCACAGTTCTTTGCTCATGCATTCGGCGTGGGAAAACGCGCCACATTTTTGGCAGATAACCATAGCGCGGTTGGCGCACATACAGCGAGACAATAGACTCAAGCTGTTGTTGTTATTTACAGACATGATGGACGTTTGAATACTGTCTGTAACTGCAGTAACATCTGCCGGACTCGATGCCGGCGTTTCCGATTGCTTCTTCGCCTTTAAGGCTTTCTTCTTGGTTTTGAGGCGAAATGCGGCCCGTTTCTTATAAGCCTTGGCTACGTACCCATCGTCTTCCTTCAAGGCTAAAAAGACATGGCTGGTTAATGCGGGTCCAGGCTTGCTGCGGTGCTTGGCACGGTACACAGGAATGTCACAATGTTTACTGAGGAGGTCTGTAACAGCCTTACGTACCGGCTTATGAGCGTCTTTCTTGCCTCCTATTAAAGAGACGAGATTAGGGCCACCGGCAGGGCCGAGCACCTGTTTGCAGATCTGATAGCTGCGTTCGAGGTTTAGCTTGGGCTGCCCCATTTTACAGTCACCTCGCGATCTGTCCGAGTCAATGTTCATTTTCATTGTGCCCTGAGCACCGTTGAGCGTCATAGTTGATGATGTGTTTCCATTGGTAATCGGCAATATGACCGGCTGCGTTGAGTGGGTATCCTTGGATGGTTTATTTGAGATTTTTGACAGTACGGCTGACACAGCTTTGTTCACAATTACCCCATTAGTGGATGGCACAACTGGTTTTTTAGTCACATTATTGCCTTGCAGTGTAACAATGATGGGTGTGGACTTCTTGGACCTGAGTATTGTCGGGAGAATTCTGCCATTGGCTTTCGGTGGTGGAGCAGTTTGAGTCACCGTGTTCATCGGTCGTCGTATCATTTGTACGAGCAGGGAGTTGCAGTTAGCCAGCGTGGTAACAACTTGGCCGTGAGGCTTGCGAATCGTGGGTATCTGCACTACACGTACAGGCTGCGGCGATCGAACTAACTGGATGCCAGATGTAGATGGTTTGGCTTGTGGCGTGGGCGGTTTGGTAGGTGTTGCTAGTTTCTCAAGCTCAGTACAACTTTTAGACTCTGATTTGATAACTTTTTTTGTTTCCGGTGACTTTGTCACTGGTTTTTGAAGAGTTTTCACCGGAACTGGGGCGGGGATCGTGCCATTTTGTACATTCGGTTTTGTGACAGCCTTGGCCTTCGTGTGGTTGACAGCGAGAGCCTTGGCCTTCGAAATAGCCTTTTTAGCCAGAGCCTTTTGTTGTTCCTGAGGCGTGATTGGAGCTGAACTCGGTTTCGCTTTGACTAGGGGTTGCGTCGACTTCGTTGATTTCAGTTTCCTAGCTTTCTTCTTAGGTGGTTGCTCTGGCTCTTCAACATGCTTTTTGCTGCATATAAATGGTTTACCAGCCTTAGGTACTCCAAGATAAGGCTTATTCTCACGGAGGACATCGATGTCTGGTTCCCAAACGACTGGGTCAGCATCAGATTTGTTAATACCTCCAGAAAATTCACCGTTCTTGAGACGATCTCTATACTCTACACAACTCTTTGCAAAGAACTCATTGCTGAGAGCGTTAACTGTCATGTGGTTTTTGAGATTACTGTCCGTGATGATGTCAGACTCGGGTAACAACCTGATGAGTTCGTCTTGATAATCACCAGGAAGGCTGTCGAACGCTGCATTGGTGAGGAGCTGTTTGATGTTAATACTTCCCAATATAGATGCAGGAGTCTCCAAATCACACTTCGCACCCACGTGAACCCTTTCATGCAGCTGTAACCGCCAATTTACATCCTTAGGGTTAGGTTCATAGCCGTTATTTTGAGATGATGCCAGCGATTGGGATTTTGAGTTAGTAGTACAAGCCCCACTAGTAGCATTTCCGGTAGCGTCAGTCATGGTTTTGGACTATTTTTATCCTGGAGCGTCCAGCGGTCATTGAGCTGACATGTTCTACTACAGAAGGCTAGCTTACTGTCTCTGTATATAGCGATGAGAATAGCATCAATAAGCTTCTTCTAGCAGAATTTCCCAGTTTAAAGCAAATTTTCCGACTAAATTATTTCACAAAGCAAAGAACTGGTACGCACTAAATTTTATAACTAGGTCAATACGTCACGCCCCCAAAGTGGGCTACAAATTATTAACCTAACTAGCTTAACTAAATAAATATAAAATGTGAAAAGTTTTGGTATAAACTGGTGCCTTTAAGTTCAAAAGTATTTATGCTGTCATTCAAAAATAAAAACCCACAACTAAATAAAATCGATATGCGGTAGTCATTGGATAGGCCGTCTGGCTGCCACAGGTACTTCTATGGTGTTTTTATTTATTATTTTGTGTCGTTTCGCTTGGCCTTACTATCCCATGCTCACCGCGTACTTGTGATAGTAGATTTGTATAATTTCAGATCCAGTCACTCCCGTCACTAGTCACCAGACTAGAGAAGAAAAAATCTTGGTGCAAAAGTAGTTTTGTCGCAAATTGCACCATGGCATCGCACTCCCTGAAAGATGAGGTACATTGTGATTGCCAGAGTTGTACTTCGTCGAATGATTACATTAGGCTATTGCGGACCCTGATTGAATTTGAATGAATGATTCATTGATGATTGATATTTGATTGAAATTGAATCAATCAATCCAATGAATGATTGATTGCCAATCGTCAATCGACATGGTGGTCATCCTCATCCTGAAATCTGAATTCCCGAGTCCTCAGTCAGTGGAGTGAGTGAAGCTTACCTCACTTAGTCATAGATCTGATGGCCATCAAATCAATAAGCATGACACTGACAGTGACAGACCATCATCATCATGATCATATCCACTCCAGTCCGACACGATTTAGTGACTCGGTCTTGGAATGTATCACTATCAGGCTGCGTTCACAAGTGTAGTAACCCAGCCGGTCGCGAACGTCAGTGAGCCACCCAGTGGCTCTGGCTGACAGTAGTAGACTATTGAGTAGTGACAAGTGAGTCAGTCACTCACGACTCGGTGATCGGTCACTGTCTCACTCTCAGTGAGTGAATCTGGAGTATCAAACTATTAGTATTATCATCACTGGTCAACGATGCAATGTCCCGCCTTTACCCTGCCAGCCCAAAGTCAAGTCGGCACAATCCACCGGGTTGACTTAGTTGACTAGGTAGTAGGTTTAAATCTCATAATGAGATTATTAAATTGATTGTACCACTACGAGTATGGCTTTTCGACTAGTATCACGATTAGTCACTCAGTAGTGACCTGTTACTAGTTAAATTTAAATGAGTCAATCATACTGTGTCTGGATTTGAACAAATTTATTTTCAAAGTCAAACTCACAGGAAGTGGGGTTGTTCATTTACCATAGGATCTGGAGGAGACGTACTATGAACGGCTGGTTGGCTTGACAGAAATGTTTCCTGAGAGACTTAGGAATGCCGTATCCGGAGCTAGCTCATTTACAGTTGCAGGTGAGTTTCCTTGGTTGCAAGTTCTTGGCAAGCGAAATTTACGGTTCACACTTCCTTATTTTAACTAGTTAAATTCATACTGAAGCTGTGATCAACTTTGCGAAGGGGCATAGGCTAGAAAGTAGTTTAAATGTGGGGTTTTGGTGCCACACTTTGTCCTTCCCAATTACCAAAACTTGCTAGATCGCAACCTTCCTCAAGAGATGTAATTACAGATATAGTCACTTGCAGCATAAATCTCCTTAAAATGGCGACAATCACACTATCTGCATGCAATGCTGCCTGCATGTGATGCTGTCTGCATGCAATGCTGCCTGCATGTGGTGCTGTCTGCATGCAATGCTGCCTGCATGTATCATAGTTATCAGTTGGGTTAGAAAAGGAAAACTCTCTGCATGTGATGCGGTCTGCGTTTCATGCTATCCGAATGTTATGCTACCTGCGTGTGATGCTGTCTGCATGTAATGGTGTCTGCATGTCATGCTGAAATCTAACAGGATTTTTTTTGTATTCGGGTTAGTGTTTAAGGTGTGCAGAGTTTTAGGCCAGCGCCAGCAGATGAGTATTTGTAAATGTTTTAGGAACAAAGTGGCTGTACAGCTCATCGAGGATTGTCTCATGGTTCGTAGTCTCCTCAGCAATTATTGGACTCATGCCTTATAATATAGAATCTTCTCGCCAGGAAATGATTGATCAACAGAAAGCACAGGAGAAATCAGTAAGTTATAATCCAGCCTCTTATTAGGAGTTTTCTTCTTTCTGTAGTTTTTGTGACATTGCGAAGACAACAGAAACAGCGTCTTGTTCACTTAGAGGAAATCCTGATGAAAGAAATTCAAGTAGCCAACATACAGGAATAGCGGGAAAGCTCATGGGCTAGCTTGGCTCAAGATAAAAAAATCATTTGTTTAAGCACTGGGTATGCTGGGTATGCCTACCACGGCAAGTGGGGACTTCCGTATGCCAACAGAATATACCCCTATATAATTTATAACCATTGGTATGAATATAGATCGGCAATCAGTCTGCAGTACAAGACTGACCTCGCGGTAATTCTCATGAAGTTCTGACATCATAAGAACAGAACAGTTCCATTAGACTCGCTGTAAGTTTTATGGAAATGATCGACAACTCCATCGAATGGAAGCACACTTATGCCAAGTTGTTTGCTCTTTAGTAAAAAAAAGACAACTTGTGATATAATTGTAGCAATTCCAGGGTATTTTGCTTTTGTAACATCGCAAGCGAATCAGTTTGTTTGACCTTGGGATTGGCGATCCATATATTTATATCAATGTTTATAACCTGCCAAGGAAAACCCAGCGAAGCACTGCTTATAACTTTTTCTGCGACATTACGTTCAGTTTCGAGTTTTACTGATGTTATGGGGGAGAACAAATCATTAAATTGCTAAGTTTTAGTAATAAGATTCCATTTTCTGTCTATTTGGGCCATAGGTATTCGGCTGATCGATATTTACTTTCTGGAAAAAACCACTCGCTATCGCTACCAAGAATGCGGAGTTGCCTCCCTTCAAGAATGGGAACACAACTACGAAAGTGTGTCTACCCTCGACCGTGGCTTAACCTTCTATACAATACTATCTTTGTTTTATAGATATTATTAGGACCCAATGCTGGTATGACCGGACAGAACATGACTCCAGAGGTACCAATGCCATTGCTGCCCGGCAATCAAATTCCGAAGTAAAGAGACTAATGCGGATAAGTGTACATGTACATAAAACATGAACCAATCATATGGTTTTTAGTGCCAAAAATAGTGGATAGCCAAGTTGGGAAAGCTGTTGAAAGGAAGCGTGTATGATTGAATGTAGATTTAATATGAATAAAAATCCTAACACCCGATGTTCTTACAATTGATTAAAAGTTATATTTGAAAGTAGAAGCAGTTACTTTCTGTAGAACAGTACCCGTCAGTCAACACTTTGTGGAGATATAATTCAGAAGGAAGGATCTTTAAGACTACTGTGCTTGAGCAATCAAAATACATGTACAATTCACAACGCTGGTTATATATAGTACAGTAAAGTGGGCCAGACTTATTGCAGTAATGAGACAGTAAGAGATTTTCAGCCCATTGTGGTAAGACTAGTAGTGATAATTGG
>Ga0224511_10001108_pt1 | contig 15389 bp, 4 predicted proteins | sample SF_May12_sed_USG_2_FD_169988 | JGI IMG/M metagenome (GOLD analysis project Ga0224511, IMG submission 169988) | Sediment microbial communities from San Francisco Bay, California, United States - SF_May12_sed_USGS_8_1 | ecosystem: Environmental > Aquatic > Marine > Sediment | place: USA...
ACACTTGGGCTTGGGGTTCAGCATGACCGAGAATCTATCAATTTCTAACAAGGGGTCTAATCACTGAGCTATTCCACACTATATAGACTGAATTGTTGTTGAGATTGATCAAATGACATGATCGACAACAACCTGTTTTGCGTCAGCATTGAGAAATGACTTGAAGTAATGATAATGGTAATCTATTCTGATTTCATCTGCAGATAAAGGTGGACGATGAGGGAAGGATCATCGATGCTAAGTTTAAGACTTTCGGCTGCGGTTCAGCCATCGCCTCCAGCTCCCTGGCTACAGAATGGGTGAAAGGCAAGACGGTATGTGACAACTCCCAAGTACATGACCGGCGTTCCTAACCTTCGAGAATGTTAGGGGTTGAGTAAGAGCTCCTGCTAAGTCCGAGGCATGTTTTGGGGGGGGTGTGAGCTGTGACTTATGCAAGTAGGTCACACATTTACTAAAGTTACTAAAGCGCATTTGGTAAAGGGTGGTGCCATGTAATTTACTCTGCTATGCTGTAAGCCAGGGAATATACAACAACCATTTATTCAAGAGATGACCAAGGATCTGGGTCTATGTTGATATGTAATCCTGTACAACATGGTTTAACGACTAAACTAGGTACAGTGCCCTATTCTGCAAAATGGAGCATCTAGATGTTGTACCCTCTTGACTGATTTTTCACTGAAATAAAAATAAAATGTTTGTGGTCTCAGGCATGTCGAACATAACCTCATTAGATTGTCTCATTATTAGTTTAGAGTTTGGGTCTCGCTCGCGGATTGAGTGAATGGCAACGAATCTGTTTATATTGTAGATGAGCGATGCGGGATCAATCAAGAACTCTGATATCGCTAAGGAGCTGTCTCTGCCCCCTGTGAAGCTACATTGCTCCAGTATGTGAACCAAACTGACCGGGAAGTTCTATTCCTAACTAAGTTTTTACCCTGGGAGACTGCTGGCTAAGGCAGTAGGTGTATACATTGCACATAATACTGCTAAAAGAGGACACCACTCCAAATATGTTTGCGGATATCCTAACTCAGCAAGACTTTTGACTGAGCTTTGAAAAATGTCTGTGAATAGATTCGGAGCTGTTTACTCCACTACGCAGTCCACTTTCTATTGAGCCGTTAATGTTTTGATAGAAAGAAATAAGGGTCCAATGCTATGACCGCAGCTATGTCAGTCTTGTTAATATCGTTTTATCGTTTTATTTCCATCCGGGTATTTGTGGGAATTCATGTCTGAAATTTTCTTAAAAGTTAGGGATTTTATAGTTGAATAATATCTACCCCCTTATATGTTTCAGTGCTGGCTGAAGACGCCATTAAGGCGGCCATTGAAGATGTTGCCAGGAAGAGGAAGACGGCCTAAATGCAGTGTATTTCTGGGTGATCATAGAGCCCCTGTAGCGGCTCTATAGTTGCCACATTTTACTGTTTGCAGTGCCAAACTATATGACTGTAATTCATGGAACCTGCTGTCTGCATTACCTTACCGTGTGTGTATGAAAGACTCAGCTGTGACATCACACTTATGCTCATCAATCTGATATCATCTGACTATTATTTTTCTTAACAAATACAAATGTGATTTTCACCAAAATATCACCCAGTATCAGCTAGTGTGATTTAAAAATATAGATTCGGTTATAGGGTATACTTGAGTCAGCACCTTGAGTGAGTCTTGTAGCAATGGCCTCTAGTAGCTTTCCGGTTTTTACTCAATATGACATGTGCTAGATGGCTACAGTTACAGAAATACAGTTTAAAGCCTTGAAAATAAACGATTGAATGGTATACAGCATACTGAATTGCCCCGAAAGGCGGTGTAAAAGGCAATATAATTTATATGGTATACAAGTGAAGTTTTATTTCATTGTCAAAAAATTTATGACGAGATTGAAATGTTACAAAAATAAAACTGTACCTTCATTTCAAATATCTCATTTGGTACTGAAAAACGACTTCTGCCGCTTCGTGGTTTGACACCTAGATGGACAAAACTGGCAGTGAGAGGAAACCCTGTGGTTAAAAATTACTAAATACCATGGGCCTGTCGTCCCGTAAAAATGGTTATGACACGCCTCGGTTAAAGAATCATTAATACTACGCATATGTTCATAGCTTTCAACTGTTCTTCGTACTAAGGATCCCTAGTGGCGCACATAATATTGGTGGCTAGCTTTTGGATCCTCTCCAGGTTAATTCTATTATTTGTGTTTTGAAAACTATGCCACACAGGGGCAGCATAAGCTAAAATGGATTTGATGTTGGTCTGATAAAACAATTTAAGACTTCTGAGATTCACTCCCATGTTTCGTCGCTGGTACATTAAAACAGTCTACAAGCTGTTCGCACGAAAACACAGTTATCAGAATATATGTGCAGTAATCGCCGTGTATAACCAAACGTGTCTGGGATTCGCCTGTTGATAAGGACATCCAAATGTGCAGTCAGCTGTACCCAGTGTTTCTTTACCGCGAACAGAGTTCATTGAATAGGTATAAATTAGCTAGAGATGTGGATATTGGTTATAGAATTGTAGTCATACAATTTTGGTCTATTTTAGGCACCAATTCCTTACGGTTAGGTTGATTTATTAACCAATTCCCATGTAGTGTTGTTCTAGTCTGGCCAAACCTGCAACTTCTAAGTTCAGATTGGACTGTACATATAAAGAGCGCTGACAGCATATGGATATCGCACTGCATAGTCTGAAGTAACCATGACCAACGATAATGCTGGTCTTCTTCTAGAATGAAGGATGAATAATGTTAGGCTAATATAATATACTTTAATTTTATTGTAAAACCAGATATAGAGGAATATAATATACATTTATACTTTATAATTCTATGTGTGCCTCTGGATAAAACATATTCTCATAAATCATTAAATAAATAGTAAATATATATTAAGTGCAGAATCACAATGATATATTAGCTATTAATTTCAATCTCTATATGATTTCTGGGAGTGATTGTGATATGGTTAAAAATATACTAGAGTCAACAAACCCTGCAAATGAATGACGCGCAGTCGTTTGATAAATTCGGTTACACGATTGCAAAATTATGACAAAACACCAAAGGAAATAAAATGCATGCCACAACAACTCTGAATCCACAGCCAGGAAAAAACCTTCACAACACTCTGAAAGCGTCATTACTAAGATGCATATAGTAAGATATATCTCCTACCTAAATACTCGACAGCAAAAACCGCTGCAACATCCGCGTCCCACAACTTCGTGGCCACTAAAACTCATTGTGTAGAAAGCGTTTACTTTAACGGTAGAAAGAAAAGCACCTGATTGGGTGAAGAGGCACCTTCCGATAAAACAAGTAAGAGTTGGGTGGCGGGATTGTGCCCGGATATAATTCATTACGAGTGCCAAGGGAGTATTCTGGTAAAACTTTTAAAATTTGAGCCATAAAACCATTGCTTTTGGAGGAGATCCAATGTAAAACGGGTTACGTAATGAGAAGGCAAAAGGCCTCAAGTATACTGTGTCAACGCTTTAAAATGGCATTTGGAAGCGGTTTCGCGAGAGAACCAAGAGGGGGTTTGCTTGTGGAAAAATTCACCAAAAGGCGGCATAAATACTGGTAAAAACTAATTTCGCCGAATAATTACTTCAGTCGATTGGGAGTAATCCATACGCTGACCCACGACACCTGATCCTGGGACAGCAGCTAGGCGGGTGGCAGTGTGCCGGTGTCGGCGCTGTGTGTCCCCGAATCGGTTGAGGGAACTGAAGAGTGGCTGCTGATGGTGTCTGTCCGCGTCCTGCTGATGGGACCTTTACGATGGAAGGAGCATGGCTTATACAGCTTACTGTCTATAGTCACCTCACCAAGACGCCCCTTAAATACGACTCCGCAGCAAACCTCCGTCCTGGCGATGGGAAGGAGAACAGTGAGAATGTGATGCACAATGACATCCTGATTGCACAGCCTGAACACTGTGACAACTACATCAAGATCCTATCTCTACATAGCATGAGCCAACAACATTAAACAAAAGGCTACCAATGGGAGCAGATTAAATTGTCCACAACAGTTCACTTTATTTACTACCCGAACCCAACGACAGTGAAAAACCGAAGTTCAGCAACACTGGGAGTTGATCGAACCCGATACTTCTGGTCCTATATATTCATTGAACCCCGCCTCGTCGCTTCATCCAAATCCGTAAAACCCAAACCTTGTAGTGATTTCAACCACATGACTGTGTTATCGGCACACAGATGACCGATAGCGAGGTCATACAGCAATGCTTTTCTTACCTTTTCCAGTAGGAGAGGTCAATGAAGGGACTGATTTCCTCCGAGCCAGAACTGATAACGGATCGCTCCGATCTCTCAGACGGGGTGGGACTCAAGCAGAACTCTGCGTCTATATAAACAGCCAATTAGACGCTAAGAATTAGCCCACTGCAGACTAACGCAGAGGGAGCAGATGATAAACGGGGAGTTATCTTCTCAAGTATTGAAACTGTTAAAAGAAGACAACTCTACATAATAGGATCACTTCTTGGTGAAGAGTTGTCTTCTTTTATCAGTTTTAACCTATGAGAAGATAACTCTCCTCAATCTTTTCTTAATGTTTGATCCGGTGAATGGCAAGTAACAGTGGGGCTGGAGTCTGCACTCACTGAAAGGGAATGACAGGTAATAGAATGAAAAGTGACTGGAATGCAGAGATAGAACTTACCTTCATCAGGAGTGGGCGGCTGGTAGCTGCTGCGTCTAACACGTGTTTGCTTCTTGACAATCTTTTTGAACTTGGTGAGGTCAGGGTCATCCTTGGCGGTTTTACTTCGCTGTCTCACATACGCTTTATTCCCTCCTGGTCCAGCGCGAGCGTCCACTACCTACAACACACAGAAATATTCAATGAGCGAACAACCCGATCAGTACTAAGCGGAATGAGAGGGGGATAACACCAAATCATTCTATGACAACTGCCAGAGGCCAGGGGAATAAAATGCAGTGGACAAACCTGTTGTGAACTAACCCACTGTGAAAATTTATGGAAGTGACAAGACTGGACGGGTAACTTCTGCTGCACAGCTAACTTACATGGTTCCAGTGTTTCTTTGAGCCGCGTGGCAACTTCTTCCATCTCTTCACTAAGAGCACGCACGCGTTGCATATATCGCCTGCTCGTCCTACAAAAAGTCATCTAGGATGACACTCTCCATTTAGATGCACTCGGCCAATTCGAGCTACACGTTACCTCCATAAGGGAGGCTGTCCCATCGCAGCTGAATAGAGGGCAGGGAGTGAACAGACTAAAGCGAATTTAGTTACTAAAAAAGCTATCCACGCAAAACAGCAGCGTTACGGTGACACTTTTGAGTTGTCGGGATTTTCAAATTTAAAGGACAGTTCTATTCCAGATATATTGCATTATTAGAGCAAAAATTAGCTTACAGATCACGATATTATGGTCTCCGAGCTCTTTCTACTAGAGATATCAATTACTGGATACTGTATATAATACAGGCAGCTGACACCTTTAGGGGGGCCAGCAGTCAAATTGAGGCAATTATATTCAGAGTAAAAGTTAACTGTTACGCACACGATTTTGTTTGGCTCAAATGTTTTAAACCTAGTCAATTACTCTGAGCACACAATACCTTGCACCATTGTAAACCATTGTAAACTGTTAGGTATGCTGGCCAGGTTAGCATAGCGTCTACGTGATTTTCTTTGCGTAGCCGTCGGCCAAAAACAATAGGCAAATTTGTGATGGACACAACGGGCCAATTGGGCCACTGCCAACTAAGGCGGCAGGGCCTGAAATTGCCTGGTCAGTAAACGCTAGTATTAACAGTTGTACTGTTCTGATCCAGAGGGCATGTCGTCGCATCGATGGAGGCTCTGTCTGTGAGGCCTCGAGTTAGAGCCCTGCGGAGGTTATGAACTCTGTTATACAACAATCCCCCCAAATTGATTTTTTCCGCCTCTAGTGCAGCCCCAAAAGCGGTTGTAGTTACTAACGGCTGCAGAGCATTCTCACTCACTCAGCTGGTGATGGGGGTTAATTAGGGCCCCTAACAATAGGCCTTACCCAGCCTAACTACCTACTAGGGGATGTAAATCTCTTATGAAATCACCTGTGTAAGCGGCTCATTAGTCCCTAATAGCAAATCCCTCAGGCAGATTAACAGATCTCAGAATCAGTAGACTGTCGGTGGGAGGGGCCAGTCACACAGGAGTGAGGGTGACTGTCCTGCTGGCGTAACTAATTACATCCAGGGAGGCACACCAGGGTTATGGGTGGGTGTGCTAACTCACCTTCTTCCACTTTGAAGCAGCTTTGAAAGTCGTCTTCGTATTTCTCACTGTCCGTAAACCTGGAGCTGGATGATTTGGCGCGGCAGATACAACAGCCGTGCAGACTTCGAAAAGTTCTAGGTTTATGGTAGTTTGACATGCTCCCAATACCCAGTACCTATTATAGATTCGAGTGCATCACATCAAAACTACAAACCAAAGAGATCAGTATAAGAATCGTTGTACGGGGACAAAGCCAAAAGTTTCAGTGCAAGGCCTCAAAACCAGAAAAATCGGGGCGGCGAGGTTAGACATCTACTACGGATGTGTCTGGGTCAATAGCCTTATGTTTTATATGTATATAGCTAAATAGAAAGTGGAGTAAGTGAAAGTGCGCGAGACCTACTCCACCAACATTGCCACAACTGAGCCATCCTCTGCATGACACTAAAGAAACACCAAATAAGGATGCAAGCCCTATACAATGTCAAAAACACCACGCACCAACCCAAACACTCTTCATTGCTCAGTGACCTAACCTGGTACTGTAACCTGGGTCTCACTAGATGATTCACAGATTGAGATGAGACTGAATGTTCCGGTATATCTTGAATCACAAAGGCTTCGTTTCATCACCACACAGTGAGATTTTACCTCCGGTAGTACTGGTTGGGTTACACTTGCCCTTGAGGTTGGTAATCTTCACCATTAGTAATGATGGATGACCAACCATTCCAGGTGGAATAATTACGACAGAATCTCAAGTTTTTACTGAATTGATGACCCAACACGTCAGTCAACGATTCGAGCATTCATAGATGAGTGATCACTGAGCATGCCTTACTCGTTGGTGACTTATAGGGTAGAAGACTTGGATTCAATCGTGTCGATTTACCGGATCCATTACAAATAAATCATCCAAGATCCGGTGAATGGGGTAAGAATACAGTCACTCGTACAGCCATTCTCTCGTTGTCTGTATAAACGCATTGGTAGTGGAGCAAGAGACTGTGAGTTCGCAGGATGAATATCAGGTGGAAGGATTACCATTTGGCTGTCCTTTCAGAATATAAGATTACCTTGCTTTCATGATAATGTATGCAGCAGCCACTATTAGGAACATTCAAAGCTAATGACCTATAGCCAGCTGGGACGTTGGCCTAACACTCAGCTGTTCATTGCCACCATAGGCTTTTGTTATAGGCTTTAGTAATCACTGAATTCTCTGTTGATTCGGCATCAGGCCAAACGCTTACAGGATTTTACCCATTTTTCTCATTGACCACTTGACTGGTAAGAGGTAAGAACTGGTGAAAGATAAGGGTGGGCGGAGGGGAATGTGATTTATTGCTGAATTCAAATCAAATGACGCAGAAAAAAATGACAGCTGCCGTGTCAAGCTTCTCTAGTCAGAACTTTGATTCACTTGCTATAGTAGTCTCCACTTTTTCTTCGACGATAAAGCAGGAGGGTGGGGTCAAGATGAAAAACAGGAACGACTTGGCAACCAACAGATTCTAGCCAGAAGAAGGAATCCTGAAATGCGGAACTCAGGGCTTCAATCCCAACGGGGCTCAAGCTTCAAGTAAAAGAATGAAAGCGACTGCGACACATATACACTCCACGATTGAAGGATCAATCTACCCATACGACCGAGTAGAGCGCAGGTAAAAATAAAAGAAGGTACCGCGGTGACATGGCAATGAACGGTATTTGTACCAGCAACTTCATAAAGCAAAGCCAAGTATTCATTCATTCATTGACATTCTAGCTCAGCGTCAGTCACTGATTTGGTTTAATACAAATGATAAACCTACCAGTCGGTGTAAACCAGCTCCTAGATATCCAACATTCGATGCGAGCCAGTCTGACAATGGCTAGTTTTAACAGAGTGGTTACTGGTTTGATTGTATCACACGGAGTCACTGTCCTCAAATGAGCCAATCGCTGGCAGGCTAGTTACGCTCTCAGCTGATCCACCACAAAGCAATTCAATACAAAGCAATGCAGGCATCTCCCATAATGCAACACAGGCCCCATCAGTCGAGTAGAAGTTTGCGGTTTAGGGTAATTTGCCAAATAGCCTGACAACGCAAAGCTCTCGAAGAAATAATCCCAGCGTGCGAGAGAACGGACAAAATCGCGCAGTCAGGAGGATTTTGATGAACTTCGGATTAGGTTTCATTGAGGCATTACGAAATCAGTAAAATTAGTGTAAAGTAGCCAATACACGAAACCGAAGTCCAGTGTAATGGATTATCAGGACAGTACTACTGAATTTGCATTCAGCATTCAAAAACTACAATCAGGCCCAGGTCAGGTAGCAGGGGTGAGAGGAGTCTTGGTTATACGGTATCACTCACAGTGCTGAGTATAACTGCGTCAGATGGTCCTCTGTATTTGACCAATCGTCCAAAATGAAGTCTTCTATGTACAGTACAAGGCACTCTGCTAGTTCCCAGCAACTTTATCGACCTCAAGATGACTCTGTCATGGAATTTATGGTATTAGGCGCTGTTTGGCTCAAATAAATGTTGTAACGATCCTTCATTTTAAGGACACTTGGGTATTTTTATTTAAAAGTTGTGTTAGGTTTCCTCAATGAAACTTTAATTTAGGAGACTTTAAATTCATATAGTCAAGAAAAGTGTATTTCCGAAATGAAGATTAATTGATCGAGGAGAAAGCATTAATTTGATCGAAGAAGAGAAATGAGGCTAGTCATCGGTTTAACTTATCCGACTGAGGTGTCGCTATCTAAGATGACATGATATTGAGGCCTCAAGATGTGGTTTGAGAATATGGTATCAGCATAACAAAAAGAAAACCACACCAGTCTATGATAATCCGGCTGTGATGAGCCATGAATGCCCATGACACAGGCTACACTCATAGCTCAGTTGAGCGGCCGTCTTGAGGTGAGGTTATGCTCAGCGGATGACCTAATAGCAAGTCGTGCCTGGTCAGTAACCCCATCATGTCCATATACTTGGCTATAAACCCCATCTGTGCCGGCTATCTTGTGGATCAGTGGGTGGCTACCAAGTCGGCTTGCGCATAATTCGCGATCAGCTCATTAGCCTGGGGTTAAATCCTTCTGCACTAGCGGAGTTACCTGTCTAATCCTATAATGGGAAGTATAACAATGTTACTTAACCGGTCTAATCGGGCCAATTGCCCCTGGAAAAGTTTTTTTGAACTCAATGGAGTGAAACACTGGCAAAGTGGATAGCTTATATGGCCTAAACTAGAAGCTAAAGGTTCAACTCCTACCAGCTCATTGCGTTTAATCACCATCAACTGATTTGAATCACAATGTTGAATAAAGGAGGTCCTGCATGCAGTAACCATGGCCATCCTGAAAACAACTCATGGGCTTAATGATTATATTCTTATTAAAGAAAGTCCCATCTAGAAGATCCTATTTAAGCCCAAAGCCAAGTTATATGCAATGACAATAGGTAAATACCGGATTCATCTGTCATCAAACTGAAACTAAAAGATTCACCAAAACCAAATAATTTGATGGTGGATATTCTTCCCATGAATTGAATATAAATCTAAGTCTGTGGTGACCAGTACAAGAGGAATCGCAGATAACCAGGCTGAGGTGATATTTATGAAAAGAATTGACCTAACCACGGGGGGGGGGGAGGAAAAGGAGCTAAGCAACGCCACATTACCAGCAAGCGAGAGTGGATGGCTCGCCCAGTCAGTGAGTGCGGTGACATTATTTCGCTGGTGAGTGGTGATGCTATAGCTACTATACAGGTAATTACATTCGTCAGTTACCATTTTCTGAGAGTCATGCATCATATAGGCACAAATGATCGATTCGACAAGACGCAGACTAGGCCCCACTAGCACAGGTGAGACAAACCCGGTCACTCGCTCAATGGGTCATGAGAGAGGCGTACATTTAAATGATAAGCATTAGTCTGAGGTTGGAGTAATTATACTGCAGTATGGCTAACTAGTGCCATGCCACTAGGCTAACAGGCTAACAGAGTAAAAGGCAGTTTAATGAGTTTATTCGTCCTTAGTTATATTAGTTACCACGTGTTCTAATATTAAAAAAATGTGTAAGTATAACAATTTTAACACGCATCATCATGTTATTATATCCTATGTAAACTATTAGTATTACTTTTACTATTATTATGGGTGATAACAGACTGAATCAGGGCATGGTTATGGTAGAATTAATGGGTAGACACGGCAGTAGCTGTTTTGCATCAAATGACCAATGAGTCAATGAGTGGCTGATTCACATTCACGATTAAGTGATTGCCTCGCTCACTCTGTCAATGTGTGAGTGACTCAAAGTCAATCAGTGAGAGTGACTGAGTGAGTGACACTGACTGAGCGAGTGACACACACAGTGACTAGTGACGAAGTGAGTGAGTCACTCACTCACTAATACAGTTCAGTCACTGAGCCAGTGACTGACACGGAGTCGGTGGAGTAAAAGTGACTGAGTCAGTGGAGTGAGAGTGACGAGTGAGATTGAATGATTGAGTCGGGGAGTGACTGTGAGTGTAATAAATATAATATTGTTAAAATAAATTATACCATCATCATCATGATTGATTTGATGATTCTGGTTGATTGATCCATTCAATCATTGATTGAATGATTGAATTGATAATGATTACTGATTAGTCATTTAGTGATCAGTGATGACTGACCAGTGACTGACTGTTTCATGTTTGATCATCTATACCTGATGAGCGTCACCTCAAATCCAGACCACTTTCATTTCTGTCAGGTTCTTGATAGAGTGGGTACGCATTAGCTGACTCGGGGTCGGGTATTCAGATATAGATAACTAACAATGTTGAGTACAATGCCCGCTATCAGCTGATCGCGTTACGCTGGGTTTTCTGCTCTTTCTCTGACGCTAACATGGTGACCTCATTAGTCGCGCATGCGTACAATGGTAGGAAATCACTCATCGCCATTTTGTGCAAATTTCATGTAAGTTGGGATACGGTTTCACAATTTATATTAGCTGCAGTAGTTAGCTCTTGACTAAGCAACTTGTGTATGTGTATGTTTGCGCGGTTCTAATGTGCCAATATATTTGAGCGCTGCATGAAACGCTTATACCTGGGTTTATTGCCCTCATAACTAAGTAATCCAGCTCAGTCTGGTTGAGGTGCACTCACACTCAGACTCACAGTCACAGTCACTGACTCAGCACTCGCTTCACTTACACTTACAGTTGCAAGTTACTGAGTAGTGACCAAGTGAGTGGCTCAGTCAGTGAGTGAGTCCGTCAATTGGTCGACTGGGTTAAGTGTCACCACTGACGCAGCAATGTGTTATTAGTCTCTGCTTTTAGTAGTAGTACAGATTCTGACTCTGAGAGTGAGATTGCTTTTAAGTTTTACTTTTAGTTTTAGGCTTTCATAACTAATTAGTAATTTGTTCTTTGCTGTTTGCACACTGACAGTGACACTGCTAGTGCTACTGCTAGGGAAAGTGCGCGCGTACCACTAATGACTCAAGTTCACGATGAACATGCCCTACTCTGCTGACTAAGAATACATACTTGGGCAGTAGTGTTATTAGTCAATACTGAAGTGAATACTCATTCTTATACCGATACCGATCTTGTCTAGTAAATCAAGCTGTAGACTGTAGTAAATTCATTGCAATTAAAGAAACTGAGAAAGAGCTCCTCAATAACTCATTAACTGAATAAGTGAAAATAAATTAATCTGTTTGACGCGCATTGAGAGTGACACTCACAGCTACAGTCTCAGACTCACTGGTCATATTTACATGCACACCACCAGCAGACTAATGACTGGGGACTGCGGACAATCTGAGTCACGTTGCATTCAGTAGCTCAATGATTTTTCTACAGTATCTCAGTTTCTACTGCCATGTAGTGCTACCACTAGAAGCACGCTGCACAGTGTTTGGATTGGAGGCACCGGATGACTGGTCAAGCGATGCTTGGCTAGAGACCAGTCATACATTATGATTAATCTAGTGGCAGCCATTTACTCCCAGTCCGCCCCATTCATTTTTATCTAGTATAAAGACCTATGCAATTGGTTGCAATCTGCGCAGTCCACAGAGTCAGATTGCCAGAACAGGGATTTAGTTGTTCAAAAGTTCTTGATTAGCCAAGACCCACACCTCTCCTCCCCATTGGTCTCTCACCACCCGACTTTTAGTGAGTAACTGTTTGTCTGACTGAGGGATCTGGGCATCACTTGACCTAATCACCTATATTGATCTCGCCTGTGCTCAGTCTTATGACTAGGCTTGATTTATTGTCATTAGTTCTGCCGGTCACACCTTACCGCGGCCTTAACTCCTCTTCTTCCTGCCCACTCACTCACATTCATTATCTTTGCAGGTTTACTGCTGGTTGGCCAAGTACACACTAGCTTATCATGTTTTGGCGATATAACGCATTATCGTCAAATTTAGACACACTTTTAGAAAGGGAGGTAAGTCTCACTGTGCGTGATGGTCTCTTCGATCTGTCTCTGTCTCCCACCGGGAGAGGCTTCCTTACAAACAAATTGATCACTCAGTTCAAAGGTAACCCAATGTATTTTAGATCTGAGTTGAGCCTCTTACAATGAGTATAACCCCGTGTGGTTATTCTTTTCTTTTGGACTTGTTCTATAAACCAAGCTCTGTTCATCCGCGTAAAGGAAAACGTTTTTTATCTTGCTTGGAGTTGCTGAACTGATGTGATTTAGCAGTATGTGGGGCAGCTGGGTTGCAGGTTGCGGGCGCCTGACCATCTCATCCTTACATCTCACACCTCACCCTTATCTAAGAATTTGTGCTGTACAAGCTGACTGTACTGCTTTGACTGATGTCTGGATGTGTTTGTTTGCAGTCTGTTACACTACACGAGCTAATGGATGAAGATGACATATTACAGGAATGTAAGGGACAGAATAATAAGCTACTGGAATTGTAAGTGCCACTATGTCATTGTGCCAGGCGGGCGTGGATTCATGTTTTGTTAAATGACGTCTGCTAGTATCCCAGTGTCACAGCACACCATGTGCTGACCTAACACTGGTTACGGAGATCTAGCCGGGTAGTCCAGATAATTAGTGAGTGGGCCCCGATTATCTGATTATCGACCATGGTTCTGCCCCGAGCCGGCACTGTAATACTGAAGGGAAGCACTCTGCGCGGTTACAATGCCTTGTGCTGTAGTTGAACTTTAGCTAACAGCCCACTCGACTCAGTGGAAGTTAATTTAGTTATGCTAAAAAAATCATCCAGTCGCTGATTGAGAAGTCGGCTATCCAATTCATAATTGCATATGTGCACACCCGCTCCGAGTGTCTGCATAGACAATACACATCTTGATAGCGACACCCGGTAGAGTAGACTGATACTGTTTGTCTCACTCGCAGCAATGCAATTCCACTTATTTCGTCTTGGATTCAAGCCAATCTACGGCCTTGTCAACGCGATCTATGTAAATCTTAAGGCCTCTAAGCGAAGATTAGATCAGTCATAACTGTATAATTCCTGTGTCATCCCCGTCATTTGATGTTATTTGATCATCGCTGTGGTGCTGATTTCCGCCCCACCCAGACCGTGCTGGTATAGCGTCTTGAGTCGCGAGACTCTAGTTAGCGTGCCGGGCAGCCACCGGTTATCCGACAATGTTTTCTATTTGCAGTCTGGTCACACCTAAAGTGATGGACGAACTAGTCAAGTTAATCACATGCGAACCAAATGAGGATGTAGAAGATAAAGTTAGATACAAGTGAGCTGTCTCCACTTTTCTCTAGCTGACCTGCCTGTCTGGTCTATGGCTATCCGCATCTAGTTAGGGATTACTAGTAATATTACCTGCACATAGTATGCCCCAAATCCCACTGTCCCCTGTGAGGTGCAGGGTAGTGCTGGTTGATAAACATTCCTTCTGTTCTAATGAATAACTGCTGAGCTTTCGACGTCTCATTACCGAGTAGCTCCCTTATGAGCTGTCCTCTGTGCACCAAATAGCGCAATAAAGCCTTCCAGAAGTCCAATGTCTTCCACACACGTACAAGCCAGGGTTGGCGAGCACTTTCCTATTGGTGCTAGTTGGTCTATCGGTTAACAGTTACATCCTTCACTGTGCTGGGCACGGCGCTGTTAGACTCAAATTTATTTGCTCCCTCGTTTGTAAATTATTTTGTTATACTGTCTGTTCGCCAGGTACCCTAACATAGCGTGCGAGCTATTGACAAGTGACGTATCACAGATTCTGGAGAAGCTCGTTGAGGATAATGTACTCATTGACAAGGTGTACGCGTTCATGCAGAGTTCTCACTCGCTCAACCCTCTGCTCGCCAGCTTCTTCACAAAGGTCATGGGACTGCTGCTCGTACGCAAGGCAGACTATGTGAGTTACGGCGCGCCAACCCGCTGCCCGTCCATCCGGGTGCCCTCCGTTCTTACACTCAACAATCCATGGGCAGTGTTCCTGGACAGACTTGACCCTGTTTTAATGTCTTTTCAGTTGTGAATGCCCTCTGATACAGTGATTCACAAAATCAGTCTGAATAACAAATGCCTCTGGATGGGCCACATCGCACTGAATACTACTCCGTGCGTGGGCCACAGAGTGTTCCCTGGATGCCGTATCACCTGCGGCCTCTCGTTCCTGTTGCAGCTGTTTGACTATCTGCGTGCCAAAGAGGACTTCTTGGGCAATCTGCTCTCACACATTGGCACATCAGCCATCATGGACTTGCTGATGCGTCTCGTCTCATACGACCCACAGTATGAGACCAAGTCAAAGGTGCTCGCGGTGGGTAAAACAAATACAACAGCCCCTTCCGGTCTATGGGGGAACTGAACAAAAATAATGATTTAGCCCAACCATGAGCTGTCTACTCAGTAGCCGCCGCGCTTATAATGCTGCCCATTACTCTGCCTCCTATGGTCTATCAGGTTTCAAAATCTGAACGTATATTGAGGCAGCTACAGCTGAATATGTCATGTACAGACCTGGAAACAGCTATTGAAATATCTAAAGGCACACAAGCAATTTTTATCCAAAGTTGTGCAAGTGGTGCGCTGAGATATTTTCGTCTGTCTAATTATAAGTATATACCAAAGTG